>JACCEA011308657.1_pt1 | contig 13071 bp, 10 predicted proteins | sample 7449851 | NCBI WGS metagenome assembly JACCEA01 (sample SAMN15323453, study PRJNA562643) | freshwater metagenome | isolation source: river surface water | place: USA:Blue River Watershed | collected 2017-08-18 | reverse complement strand
GCCCGGCTAATTTATACAATTTAGCTTACATGATGGGTTATCGTCCTAAATCTACAAATGTATCAGAAGTAGAAATAGAAGTATCTCAAAGAGTTAACGCAGTAGCTCCTAATTACTTACCTAACTGGAATCAAGCTTTAGTAGTACAACCTAATACTCGTCTACGAGCAAATACTTTCGGAGACCCTAAATTTATTGTTAACGATAAGGTAGATTTTGCATTTTCTAGCTCACTTAATCCTACAGAAGTAAGAATAGAAAGTATTGCAAATGGATATCCTGCTGAATATAGACTTACTAAAAAAGTACATGCTATCTCAGGACAGTTAAAAGAAAGTATACAAGTAATCGGAGCATCACAGAAATTTCTTACTATAACCATAGAAGATACTAATATTGTAGGTGTATTAGATATTACAGATAGTGATGGACATACCTGGTATGAGGTTCCATTTTTAGGTCAAGATACGATCTATGAAGATCAAACTAATACCGCTACTGATAAAAACATAGTACCAAGTCTTTTAAGATTAAAAAAAGTACCTAGACGATTTGTAACTAGATTAACTTCTCAAGGTAATTTACAGATTCAATTCGGAGCCGGAATAAACACTAGTGCTTCTGATGATGAAACATTTTTACCAGACCCTACTAATGTAGGTATGGGAACAAATCAAGGAGTGAGTCGATTAGATTTTGCTTACGATCCTTCTAACTTCTTATTCTCAAAATCATATGGTATAGCACCTTCAAATACTACATTAACAATTAGATATATTGTAGGAGGTGGAGTAGAGGCAAATGTACCTGCTAATACGATTAATATCGTAGAACAAGTAACAGTATCTGCTCCGGATCAAAGTAAAGCAAATACCTTAACATTTAATAACCCTACTCCTGCAGTAGGAGGTAGAGATGGAGATACAGTAGAAGAATTAAGACAAAATAGCTTAAGAGCTTTTTCTGAACAGAACAGAGCAGTAACACTACAAGATTATGCTATTAGAAGTTTATCCTTACCTCCATTATACGGATCAATTTCAAAAGTATATGTTACTCAAGATCAAGCTACAAATGCTAATGTACTAGGAGGAGCTTATGATTCAAATCCATTAGCTTTATCACTATACGTACTAGCTTATAATTCAGAAAAACAAGTAGTATCAGCTACAGATAGTCTAAAACAAAATCTAAAGACCTACTTATCTCAGTACATGTTATTAACAGATGCTGTTAATATTAAAGATGCTTTTATAGTTAATGTAGGTTTAAAGTATGAGATTATAACATTACCTAATTCTGTATCTAGAGATGTATTATTAGCTTGTAACACAGCACTTATAGAATACTTTGATATTGCAAAATGGTCTATAAACCAGCCAATTAATATATCAAGTATCTATACATTGTTAGATAGAGTAAAAGGAGTACAGAGTGTAGAGAAAATTTACTTTGAAAACAAAGTAGGAGGTAACTACTCACAGTATGCATATGATATAAAAGGAGCAACAAGAGGTAATATAGTATATCCTTCTTACGATCCTTGTATTTTTGAAATTAAATTTCCTGAGATAGATATTCAAGGACGAGTAACAACATTATAAAATGGCAATATATAGAATTTTTCCTGAAAAGGATACATTTATCTACACAGAAGCAGTAAAAGGTAATGCAGGTTTAGATGAGATCATCGAAATCGGCGGCTACCCTGTTTCAGAAGTAGGCCAGACATCTAGAGCATTATTAAAATTTAGTAACACAGATGTTACAAATGTTGTATCAAACATTATAGGAAGTAGTAATTACAGTGCTAGTATACATTTAAGTTTAGCAACTGCTTATGAACTACCTACAGAGTATTCAATAAAAGCATATCCAGTCTACGAGCCTTGGACTCAAGGTGTAGGAAAATTTGGAGACTCTCCAGTTGATGAGTCTGGAGTAAGCTGGGCATATAGATTAGGTAAACAAGATGGAAGATGGACATTAGCTAGTAATACAGTTAATATGCCAGCCGGAGTTACTGGTTCATATAATGCTACATATTCCGGAGGTGGAGGTAACTGGTATACAGGATCAGCTGGTATTAACCTTGAAAGTACTCAATTACAGGAGTTAAATTCTAGTAACGATATTCACATAAATGTTACTAATGGAGTTAAAGCACACGTTGCTGGTACAATCGTTAATAACGGGTTTATACTGAAACTAACAGATGATCTTGAGTTTAACACTACATCCTCTATACGCTTAAAATACTTTAGTGGAAACACTAATACAATATATCCTCCCTATCTAGAATTCGGCTGGAACGACACAGTATATAACAGTAATTTAACACAGTTAAGCACTAGTAACGCAACTATTAATATTAAGAATAATAAAGGAGAGTATGTAGATAATGGGAAGCAGAGATTTAGAATTCATGCAAGACCTAAATACCCTACAAGAACTTTTTCTACTGGTTCAGTATACTTAACCAATTATAAACTTCCAGCTAACTCATATTGGGGGTTACGAGATGAACATACAGAAGAAATGGTAGTTGACTTTAATACAACTTTTACAAAAATAAGCGCAGATAATAATGGAAGTTATTTCGATGTTTACATGGAAGGGTTGCAACCAGAGAGATATTATCGTATATTGATAAAATCAACTCTTGATGGGAGTACAACAGTGGTAGATAATGGTAATGTTTTTAAAATAGTACGCAATGGCTAATAACCCGGTACCGATTAGAAGAACGGTATATAATAAAGATCATATAGGTAAAGTTGTAAAGAGAGAATTTACAACATTTACTCAACCTGTACCGGAAGATACTAGACTTTCAGTAGAAGATTTTTTTGCATTATACGAAGAACTTTTCTACGAAATACCAATTAACGGTGATGCCGGTACTCATGAATACTTAGTAAAACGGAGTTCTGAATTATACAAATTAGAAGAATCCACACTAGATATACAACCTCTTTTAGATGAGATTACTAACTTAAGAGCACAGATTATAGATAACGAAACGGAGATTATTGCATTACAAGAACAAGTAGCTAATCAGAATGTCAACAACTAATTACATAGTATCAAAAGGGTTTCCTGAGCAGTTAGGAATCATTACTAAGAACTTGAATCAAAAAGATAGTTCTTTAGTAGATAGTTTCTACCTGAATAGTAATTTTAAACCTGAAAAGCATACAATTGAATTGCATGTTTACGGTGTAGATGATCAGCGTCTATTTTCTGTTGAAAGCTACTTCCCAGAGTTTAATAACATTACATACACTCAGTATCAGGCTGGTAAAATTTCAGAAATAAATGTATCTCCTGAAGCTGATGCTAATCAACTAGGGTACTCTTACGGGCAAGTTAGTTTATTATATAATTTTTTAAACAACTTATATAGCGATAGCAATTTTACTTTTGAAGGTAACTTTTTTATCGAAGAGATATCACCAGATAGAACAGAAATCTTAGCATTAAGTAATGAATTAACTCTACAAGACTTAATTAGATTTACATCTGAATTAAAGAGAAAGTTAGAGAATCTTTCATACTTTCAAGATTTTAGATTAAACTTTGGTGATAATAGATTACTAATCGGTATTAATGTTGATCTTGTAGATTATAGAGGTAGTAAAGCCTTAGCTATAAAACTATACGAACCACTACCTATAGAGTTTGAATTTAAAGATACTTTTAGAGTAGTAGAACTAGTATCAGATTCTATAGTATTTGAGATTGACACAGAAGTAGTGCCTGATGTAGAAGTATTTCCTACAATAAAAGGACCTAATTTTGACATAGAGTTAGTAGAGGATAATAACAACCCAACTGGTTTCTTTAACTATAACGAATTATTTAGCTACCCAGTCACAAGTTCGTATTATGAACTATATTCTCTATTTGAAGAGAGTAGTGCTCAAATTAGCATAGACCATAGTAACTATGCAGATTTTATAAACTTTTCTTCAGCAGAAGAAAGATTACGTAACTTTAAGTACAAAATAGATTTAATAAATTCCTATGAAGATTCGTTAAAAACTATCAACAACACAGGGTATACAAGGTTTGGTATAACAGGTAGTAGAGATTATTATGAATCTTTAATTGAAGGTATCGTAAATAATTTTGATCATTACGATAGATTTTTATACTTTGAAAGCGGATCTAATAGTTGGCCAAAAACCAATAAGACTAGGCCTTATAAAAATCAAGCAAGCACAACAGTACAGGCAACAAACTGGTATAATAACCAGTTAGAAATTGCTTCTAACTTTGATGTAAGTAACCTAAATGCATTAACAAATACATTACCAATCTTCCTACGAGAAGACTCTGATAATAACCCAGCATTATTATTCATTAATATGCTAGCTCAACATTTTGATAATATATGGATTTATCAAAAAGCAGTTAGTGATAAGTATGATGCTGATAATAGAATTAACTTTGGTATATCTAAGGATTTAGTGAGAACTACTTTAGAGAATTTTGGAGTTAAGTTATACAATAGTAACTTTAATTTAGAGTCTATCTTTGGAGCTTTTATAGGTGAATCTTATATATCCGGAAGTGAGCAGATAAACGAATATAAAGTTATCACTTCCGGCTCTACAAATGCGTATTTACAACCAATGCCATTTGATAACTACCAAAAAGAAGTTTATAAAAGAATATATCACAACTTACCTTTATTAACTAAATCAAAAGGAACTGAAAGAGGTTTAAGAGCTTTAATAAACTCTTTCGGTATACCTTCACAAATATTAGAAATAGGTATCGCAGGTGGTCAGAAAATAGGACCAGGTTTTTACGGACCTAATCAGTTACATTATAGTTCTTCTTTAAAGATAAGAACAGATAATGACGGAACTAACATAGGAGGAGATACGTTATCTAGCCATACTTCTATTATTAGAAGAGAATACGAATACTCAGATGACTTAAATTTTATTGAAGTAGGTCTAGCACCTTCTAAAAATATAGATAACTACATCGTATCACAGAGTGCTGTGTTAGGCTTTTCAAACTTCAACATAGATAACTATATTGGTGACCCTAGAGATTCTTATAAATCTGAATATACTGCTTTAGAAAAACACCGTAAGGTAGTTTTAGGAGATTTGGATCGATATGATTTAATGGACTATATTAGATTAATTCGATTCTTTGATAATGCTTTATTTAGAATTGTAAAAGATTTTATACCGGGTAGGTCAACTGCTATAACAGGTATTATAATTAAGCCTCATAAGTTAGAAAGAAATAAAGCAAAACACGTAAGTGTAGGCACTATATTCCAAGACTACTCTGGATCAATAGATACAGCATTTTCAGATGGAACTCATGGAGGTTCTTATACTCAGTTAACAGAAAGAAGTACAGCTTACCCAGAAAGAATAGTAGTTCCTTCTGGATCTGCTATGACTTATAGACATAATCATGAAGAACCAAAATTTAATGGAGAGTTAAGTGGGAGTAGAATTAGAATTACTGATGGAGAATTAAATAGAAGAAACATAGTAAAGAAAACTTCTCAACCTGAACTATCATTTAGGATAACTTTCTTTAATGCTTCTAACCCAATACCTAGAGACTGTGCAATTCAATTCACAGTAATACAGGTAACCCCTGCTCCTACGCCTAGTCCAACTACAGCACCGACGCCTAGTCCAACCCTAGCACCAACCACGGCACCTACAGCAGCTCCTACAACTGCTCCTACACCTAGTCCAACGACTGCACCAACACCTAGTCCAACCGCTGCTCCTACAACTGCTCCTACGCCTAGTCCAACTGCTGCTCCAACAACTGCACCGACTACCGCCCCAACAACAGCACCGACTACCGCTCCTACACCTAGCCCAACGACTGCACCAACAGTAGCACCTACTCCTGCTCCATCATATCCTTTAACTTGGAGATTACAGGAATGTAATACCGGATATTACTACAGTATTGCTTACAACCCGGCATTATCAATAGGAAATACTTATAGATTTACTGATGAAGTTAATAACTTCTGTGGAACTGTTATTCTATCAGAAATTGGACCTATTAACGCTGTATTATTATCTACAACTGGTTATGACTGTATTGATAATATACACTGCTTCCCACCAGCACCAGCACCAACCTCAGGAGGCTCTGGAGGAAGTACAGGAGGTGGATGTTTAGTTGAAGGAACACTTATAACAATGGCTGATGGAAGTACTAAGAGTATTGAAGATTTAGTTGTTGGAGATCAAGTGAAGAACCTTACAATAAATGGATTAAATACAGAAGGAGATGCTTATAAAGAATGGAGCACAACCTTATTAGAAACAACACCTAGTATATCAACAGTAACTGCAATATACCCAAATACTTATACTAGTTACTATAAAATAAATAACAACCTTAATATTACATTTGAACACCCGGTATTAGTTAAGCAAGATAACACCTATAACTTTAAACCAGTCTCTCAAATTAGAATAGGAGATTATTTATTAAACGAAGAAGGAGAGTTAGTATTAATTCAAACTAAAGAATTAATCACAGAAGGAGTTAACGTATATAATATTAACGTAGAAAGTGAAGATACTTATTTTGCAAACGGAATATTGATACATAACGTAGAAGATGCCGGTAATGAAAAAACAATACAATAAACTTAGATGACTGAATTAGATTTCATAAATATTGACCCTCAACAGGATACTTTTGATAATATAAATGTCTTCTATAGCAGTAGTGTGCTTTTACCAACCTCTATAGCAGACTTATCAAGAGGTAGAGTACTAATTACAGGTATGTCAATACCGTTTAGATACACAGCTGGTAACTTAGATTTACAACAAACAATCTTACAAGCACAAACTGTTACGTTCACTTATACAGATGCTGGAGATATAAATGGAAATAAAACAATAACTGTACATATTACAGAAAGAGTTCGTAGACCATCTTACTTTTTTATAAGACTACAGCCTACAGTATTAGAGACTTCAAATTACCCTAATAACTTAATAAAGTTAGGTAATACTGGATCTCTTGTAATACCGACTGGAACTACCGACCCTCAGTTTACTTATCAAGAATTTATACAAACTATTTCTGATATTATATTCAATCCATATATTTCAACAGTATTTAATAACAGTGCAGATAACCCGTTACTAAGTAATGCAACAGTATTAAGAAAAGCAGGATATGTTCAACAAGTAGATAGAAATGAAGATCCTATACTACCTACTAACTTATCTCAAATTTTAGCAAATCAAGCAACTCCTGCAGAAATACAAGCAAGCAACTATACTACAGCAGGTATTATAAATGCTAGATACGAAGGCTCTAAGTTGACATCAGGAAGTGTACCTGGAAATGACCCGGCTTTAGGTTTAGTCTCTATACGAGCAAGCCTACATCCATCAGGTTCTAACTTTAGTAAGATAAAAGCAATTAACTTATCTGATAGACAGGTTCAACAAGTATATTTTTCTCCACAGATTACAACTAGAATAGCAGGTGGAAAAACCAGAACATATTCAGGTAATAAATCATTCCCTACAAGTAATGGTTTAGTTTATTTAGAGGAAGGTAATAGATTTGTTCGAATTTCAAATAGAGACATATACTCTATAGATGAAGATAAAATGCATTCAACTAATAACTTAGGAAGTATTATTAGAACACAGTCCTAGAATATTATAACAACCGATATTTATATTATATAATTTAAACAAAAATGGGATATTTAGACAACTCAATCGTAACAGTAGATGCGATATTAACTAAAAAAGGAAGAGAGCTCCTAGCAAGAGGGGACGGATCTTTTAGAATTACACAATTTGCTCTTGCTGATGATGAGATTGATTATACTCTATATAATCCACAACATCCTTCTGGTTCTGTATACTATGGAGAAGCTATCGAAAACATGCCGTTACTAGAAGCCTTTCCTGATGATAATCAGATTATGAAGTATAAATTAACAACTCTACCAAGAGGTACTTCAAAACTTCCAGTACTAGATTTAGGATTCTCATCTATACGTTTAAAACAAGGAGCTTCTCTTGCAATTACTCCACAAACATTAAACTACTTAGGTGCAACTACTACATACGAAGCAGGTGGTTATACAGCTACTATTGCAGACGTTAGAGTACTTAACTCATTTAACGGTGTAGGAATAAACTCAGAAGAAGCTATTAGATTAAACACAGGTACTACAATAGGAACTAACGTTTCTAAGACAGTAATCGGAACATCTATTAACCTTACTGCAACTACAGTCAACACTTTGTTCGGTACAAGATTAACATTACAGACTACTATAACAGTAATTGGTCGTGACTCAGGAGCAAGATTAACAATACCAGTAACCATTACAAAAACTAACTAATTATGTCATTTAAAAGATTTGATACAGAAGATATAGTAGTGAGTGCTGAATCAGTAACCGCTCCTCTATGGTCTAACAATGTAATTAATTTAACTGCTTTCTATACTAGTTCAACTCAAGTATCTAGTACCTCTGGAGATTATTACTATAACGTATATAATACATCATCTACAGATCTAACAGCAGCAGTTCAATTTTCTATTGCATATGCTGATAAAAAAGGAAGTGGGTCTCTTTACTACAATGGAAGTGTACCTGGAAAAACACCTTCTTCAACAATTTACGGCCAATACAGAAACCTAGTGTTAGGTGATGAAGAATCAGAATTTACTTTTGGAGGCGAAGCTGCTGACCACTTTTACGTAATAGCTGTTGATAGAGCAAGATACAAAGAGAAATTACTACCAGGTACATTAACTTTACATTTATATTCAAGCGGAAGCAATAACCGTAAGTTAAAGTTAACCGATAATAGTAGAGCTGTAGCTACAACTACCTTTACAGACTCCGGCCGTGTATTTGAAATCGTATCCGGGTCTGGTGGTGTGGTTTATACAGGAGCAAACTCCAATGGATATTCAGTATCTGGTTCATATGGTAAGTTTTTACCAGATGTAGGCGTGTTACTTCTTAACGGTAAAGCACTAGACTTACCGTATACTGCAGGTGGAGGTATTGCACTAAATACAAACAGAAACAAAAATACTTCAGCATTAAATCTAAATAAATTCTTTTTAGCTTTAAATAAAGGAGCCTTCTTTAGATTAAATTCAGAAGAAACAATTTCTTCAAACTTTATTTTCGTAAGAGCAAGAAACGCAGAATTTAACTACTCAACTAACCCGTCTTTATTATCAGGTTCAGGAGAAATCAGACACAATGTTATGATTAACACTCCTCAATCGTATATCACAGGTGTAGGATTGTATAACGATAATAACGACCTTTTAGCAGTAGCTAAATTATCAAGACCGTTATTAAAAGACTTTACAAAAGAGGCTCTAGTTAGAATCAAGCTTGACTATTAATGAATGAGTACATACAAAAAACTAAACAGGCAAGATGTCTACGTAACAGTACACGACGCTCGTAAGCAATGGCATACAAGCGGTAGCTTGCTTCGTGGTTTTAAAAACACAAATGAATACTCAGTAGATAGGTACATAGGTCTTTCTGGATCGACAGAATATTTTCTGAATGATGAAGATTTATATCAATATGCTACAATTCCTAGTCAACAAGTTCAAGAAAGACATAAGCAATTAGTCTATAAGAGCATACATAATCTATACTACAGTGGAAAGGTATTAGATTCGACTTTTACAGGATCGTATGATAATTTCTTAGAGACTACCTTACATCTAAGTGAATCAAGAGACTTACATAATGTACAGGAAATAAGTGTCTACTCTATACCTCAACAGGTTTATGGAACTAATATAGTTCCCTTTACCTTTGTACTTAAACCTAACGGTGCTAGAGATAACTACGTTGATGACGGATTTGTCACAGATGAATTAGGTAATAATGATTTCATACAAACTTGGGAGACTTTATTTGGAGCAGTTAGAAAGATTGCTTGTGATTATATCTTAGACGAAGGTAAATACGTATTAGAAACATCATCAGCCGGTGGAGAATATATTGATACCCCAGATGGTCAACATAGAGTAGAAATTGTAGATGACGGAGAAGGCCGTCTTATTTTATCAGGATCCGGTTCAGAACCATGTGCTCCGGTGAGAATAGTAGGAGATATAATTTACAGCCACGGTCAAGTTATTTTAACAGACCCTGATGTTGTAGACATATATAATAGTTTTTATCTGAATCCAAACCTGCTATGGAAATCTAACCACCCTATTTATACGTATAATATGTACTGTAAGGTTAGAGATTCAGAAATGAACTTTACTCATAACCCTAGTGCATTAACAGGATCATTTGGAGATATCTTACCTAATGTTACTGGAAGCACATTTAGTCCATACATAACAAGTGTAGGTCTATACAATGATGCAGACGAACTAATAGCAGTAGGAAAGTTAGCACAACCAACTAGAAAGTCACTATATAACGATATGACTTTTGTTGTAAAAATTGACATGTAAATAATAAAAGAAAATGGCTATAACATTTAGAGCAAATAAAGGGCAAGCATTAACCTATAGAGAAATGGACACTAACTTAGGGTCTTATTTCTATTCTAGCTCTTTAGTAAAAGAAAACTGGGCAGGTGGTACAACTGTAAACTTTGCTCGTTTATTCTACACAGGAAGTACTTTAGTACCGGTTAATCAACCAGCTCATATTATACCTCTACACGCAACAGGTAGTAAATCAATAAACGGTTCTGTACAGTATGCAAGTCAAAGTTTACAAGCCGGTGCTCCAGATTTTCTATACAACCCTGTAAATGGCTATGTAGGTATTAAAAAAACAGCAACATCTAAAATTAATGCACCTTTAGATATTAACGGTAATGCAATTATAACAGGTTCATTAACTGTTACAGGAAATGCAGTAGTATTTGGAAGAATAACAGCTCAAGAATTTCATACAGAATTTGTTAATGCATCTGTTGTTTATGAAAGTGGATCAACTAAATGGGGGGATACTCTAAATGATTTCCATGATGTAACCGGTAGTTTAAACGTTACTGGAAGCTTAACATTACAAGGACCTTTTACAGTTAAAGGTAATACTAGATTTGGAGTTAATTGTAATAGTAACCACGAATTAACAGGTAGTTTAAAAGTTGAATCTACTTGCTTAAGACAACATTATATTAGTTCTGGAAGCTTTGGTATCAACACCAAAAACCCGCAATACGATTTACATGTTATAGGTCAAATTCAAGCTTCAAGAAACATTTTAGCCTTCTCTGATGCACGATTAAAGGACAATGTACAACCTATTGAAGGTAGTTTAGATATCATCGATGCGATAGGAGGATACACATATACACGTAATGACTGGAATAATCTACCAGGTATAGGAACTATAGCTCAAGAAGTAAAAGCAGTTCTTCCGGACGCTGTACATAGTGATGAAGAGGGGTATTTAAGCGTTGATTATAATGCGTTAACAGCTGTTCTACTCGAAGCTGTAAAAGCTCAAAATGTATTAATACAGAATTTACAGGATAGAGTAGCACAATTAGAAAATAAATAGAAATGGCAATAACATTAAGAAGCGTAAAGGGTAGTGCTTTAACCCATACAGAAGTAGATAATAACTTTAGGAGCTTTATCTATTCATCCTCTTTTAGCGGACAAACTATATCTTTATTTACTTCTGCTAGTAGTAACAATATACAAACTATTAATATCGCATCTGTAGGCGGTGTTGCCAATGATAAACAACTTATCTATAGAAGCGGATCTGTAAATAAAGGGTCTAACGATTTACAGTTTGATTACAAAGCAGATAAATTTAGAATAAGTGCTAATACAGAAATTACCGGTTCATTAATAGTTAAAGGTACTTTACAGGCCGAACAAATACATACAACATTTACATCATCTTCAGTAGTATTTCAAAGCGGTTCTACCAAGTTTGGTAATACAGTAGATGATACACACTTATTTACAGGATCTGTTTTAATATCAGGCTCAGCTCAACTAAGAGGTGAAGTTAATTTTGTAAATCAGACTGCAGGCGGAACAGCAGTAAATGTTAGAAATGGTTTCGTGATATTATCACAAGTTTCTCAAAGTCTTAACTATGCAAACGATAATGCAGCAGCATTAAACGGAGTACCACTAGGAGGTCTTTATAGAAACGGAAACTTTATTCAGATAAGAATTAGCTAATATGTCTCAATTATATTCTTTACTTACAGGTTCAGTATACTTACCTGACGGATCTATCTCTGCTTCTAGAGGATTCTCAGGGTCTTTTTATGGTAACGGATCTGGACTTACCGGAATTACTACAGCATCATATGTAGAGTTTATTAATGTAAAGAATAAACCGACGTTAATATCTAGTTCAATTCAAATAGATCATAACGCAACTACAAACTACTCTTCTAATAGACATATTGATCACAGCTCAGTTACTTTTTCAGGTATAGGAGGTATAATAGGTGGTGGTGATTTAACTACTTCTAGAACAATTACCTTAAACGTAGGAGATAATCAATTTATAAATGGTGTAGTAGCAGCATTACCTAACGGTACTGTATCTAGTTCTGCACAATTATCTGGATTCTCTGGATCTTATTATGCTCATGCAATTGGGGAAGACATTACATTACTAGAAGTCACACATAGTTTAAATAATAGATTTCCAACCGTACAAGCTTACCAGTACGTTTCACCTGGAATCTACGATACAGTAATACCAGCCGGTATTAGAAGTACAGGAGTTAACACTCTAAAAATAACTTTTGCTGGAAGTTTTTCCGGATCAGTTGTTATTCGTACTTAAATTTCGTAACTTAATCTTTACTAAAATGGGAATTACTATGCCGTCATGGATATACGATGGCCGAATTGTCAATGAAATAAGTGACATGCCTGAAGGCACATTTGGCTTTATTTACGAAGTAACACATACTCCAACAGGGAGAAAATATATAGGAAAAAAAGTACTATATTTTAACAGGACATTACCTCCGTTAACTGGACAGAAAAGAAAACGAAAGGTAGTTAAAGAATCAGACTGGAAAACTTACT
>JACCEA011252520.1_pt1 | contig 13071 bp, 13 predicted proteins | sample 7449851 | NCBI WGS metagenome assembly JACCEA01 (sample SAMN15323453, study PRJNA562643) | freshwater metagenome | isolation source: river surface water | place: USA:Blue River Watershed | collected 2017-08-18 | reverse complement strand
GCCCACGCGCAGGCGCACCCGGTCGCCGGTGCGGGCGACGAAGGGATCGATGCCCGGAAAGGCCCGGCTGTTCCAGGTCCAGAGGTTGAAGTCCAGCATGGTCATCACCTTGGGCGTGAACGAGCCGGGGTCGATGTCGTAGGCATTGAGCAGGAAGACGAAATCGCGGTCCACCCGGTCGATCAGCGGATGGCGGCCCTTGGGGTGGGTGACCCAGAAGCCCATCATCCCCATGGCCATCTGCACCATCTCGTCGGCATGCGGGTGGTACATGAAGGTACCGGGCCGTCGCGCCTCGAATTCGTAGACGAAGGTCTTGCCCGAGGGGATGCCGGGCTGGTTCAGACCGGTGACGCCGTCCATGCCATTGGGCAGGCGCTGGCCGTGCCAGTGGATGCTGGTGTGCTCGGGCAGGCGGTTGGTGACGAAGATGCGGACCCGGTCGCCCTCCACCACCTCGATGGTGGGGCCCGGCGACTGGCCGTTGTAGCCCCACAGGTGGGCCTTGAAGCCCGGGGCCATCTCGCGCACCACCGGCTCGGCCACGAGGTGGAACTCCTTCACCCCGTTGTTCATGCGCCAGGGCAGGCTCCATCCGTTGAGGGTGACCACCGGGTCATAGGGCCGTCCAGTGGACGGATGCAGCGGGGCGGCGGTGTCGGGCCGCGTCTGCAGCACCGGCTCGGGCAGGGCCGCCATCGCGGCGCGGCTCACGCTGGCAGCGGCCACTGCGCCGGTGATGGCGGTGCCGGCCCCGGCGAGGAAACGTCGTCTGGTGTTCATGGTGTCGTGCGGGCTGTGGCGATCGCGGAGGACGCGCGGCTCAATGGCCGGCCTCCGGCGTCGCGGTGGACGGGGCTGCCGGCAGGCCGCCGGTGGGCAGGGATGTCGCGGGCCGCCCCGCCAGGGCGGCGGACAGCGCGGCATCGGCCAGCCAGAACTGCTGCTGCGCGTCGATGGCCGACATCACCGAGCCGATCTGCTCGCGCGTGTCGGCCAGCAGGTCGAACACGCCAATCAGCATGCCGTTGTAGCGCAGCAGGTTCTCCTCGGAGATGGTGCGCCGCAGGGGCACGACCTCGTCGCGCCAGTGGCGTGCCAGGTCCCACGCGGTGCGGTAGGCGGAATAGCCCTCGCGCAGCTGCGAGGAGGCCGAGGCCACCACCGCGTCGTAGCGGTGCGCCGCTGCCAGCACCTGCGCGTCGGCCTGCTGGGTGCGCAGGGTGCCCCAGTCGAACACCGGCAGGCGGATCGCCACCTCCCAGCCGCGGCCACGGGTGCCGTGGCCGTCGGCCCGGTCCAGCGTGGAGGGGCGCAACAGGGTCAGCTCGGTGTCGACCAGCGACTGCAGCAGGTCCAGCCGGGCGGCCCGGCCGGCCTGGGCCAGGTCCTGGCGCGCCAGCTGCCAGTCCAGCCGCTGTTCGCGCGCGGCGCCGGCCACCGACTCGGGCGTGCGCGCCTGCGCAGGCAGGTCGGGCAGCCGGGCGGGCAGCTGCAGCCGGCGCGCCTGCGCCTCGTCCAGGCCCAGGTGCCGCACCAGTGCTTCGCGGGTGGCGGTGGCCGCATGCTGCGCGGCAGCCAGGCGGGCGGTGGCCTCCGCATAGAACGCATGCTGGCGCGCATGCTGCAGGCGGTTGAAGTTACCGGCCTGCTGCATGCGGCGCGCCAGTTCGGCGCTGGCCTCAGCGGCCTGCTGCACCTGGCGTGCGTAGCCCAGGGACTGCTGCGCGGCGACCGCGCGCACCCAGGCCTGGCGTGCCGTCACAGCCTGGTCCAGCACCGTGCCCGCCATCTGCAGGCGCATCTGCGCCTGCCGTTCACGCGCGACCGACTGGCGCTGGGGCAGCGTGAGCAGGTCCAGCAGGCCGAAGGACAGGGCGCGGCCGATCTCGACCTCGGTGCCCATGACGACGCGCTCGAACTTGAGGACCGGGTTGCCGATCGCGCCGGACTGACCGGCCAGCGCGAGGTCGGCCCAGTACTGCGCCAGCAGCGCCTGCGTGGCGGGGCTGTGCGCCAGCGCGAGGCGGACTGCATCGTCCTGTCCCAGCGGGGCGGCCAGCAGGCGGTCGGCCAGCTGCTGGCGCTCGCGCCGGCCGGCCTCGTCGCGGGCCAGGACCAGCGAGGCGGCAGGCATCGCAGCGCCGGCCGGCAGGGCCTGGCCGACGCGACCGAGCTCCTGGTCGATGTCGACGGTGGCACAGCCGGCCAGCGCGAGGACGATCAACGACACCGCGGCGAGCCGGTGGATGCGATGGCTGCGATGGACAAGGGCACCGTTCGGGCTCATCGCCGGGCTCCTTCATGGGTGTGGCCAGCCGCCGGCGCGCCCTCCTGCGCCTCGCGGGCATAGGCCCGCCAGCCGCCGATACGGCCCACCGTGTCGTTGGCCGCGCGCCAGTCCGCTGGCGGCGCATCGGCGAAGCGGCGGTAGCCGTCGAAGGCCGAGGGCCAGCCCGCGGGCGCGCTGGCGGCCGGGGCGGCCTGCATCGCGGGCCCTTGGGAGTGGCCTTGTGAATGGCCTTGCGGATGTCCATACGCATGGGAGTGCACATGGGAGTGCCCATGCGCCGGCGCCTGGGCCCTGGCCGGCGCCAAACCGCCGGCGGAGACTGCCAGAGCCCATGCGATGCCGAGCCGGCGGCCGCACGCTCGAAGGGATGTCATGAGGAAACCTCGCTGCAATGAACCGGGACTGCCACAGGGCCGGAGCGGGCCGCGCGGCACGAAGCCACCCGCGCGCGGGCGCGGGGGTGCGGGATTCAGGCGCGGGGGGGCTTGTCGGGGACCGGCCAGTCACCCGGCGCCACGGCCGGGACTGCACCGGCCATCACCGGAACGGGCAGGGGCGTTGCCGCCAGGTCGGACCGCGTGGCAGGCAGCGCCAGCGCGTGGCCGCAGTTGGCGCAGGCCGGGCAGGAGTGAGCGGTGTCGGCAGCGTCACGGGTGTCGGTCGCCTGGGCCGGGTTGGCCACGTCGGCGACGGATGAGGCATGCCCCGCGTGGACGTGACCGTCCCCGGAATCGGCATGCACGGCCTGCGGCGCACCACCGGCGTGGCACGCGCCCAGGCCGGCAGCGGCCAGGCCCTGCAGGGGCAGCGCCACCAGCATGAGCCAGGCAAAGACGATGCGGACGAAGCGGCAGGTCACCCCGTCATTCTAGACACCCCACCTCGCCGCACCGCCGTGACCGGACGCAAAGGCCCCGACACGGGCGACCTTTCCCAGGATCGCCCCATATGAATACTTTGATATTCATATCTGCCGCCAATCTCGATTCCGCCCGCGGCCATCGCCCCACCACGCTCTTGTAGTTGTAATAGGCTAATGTCATATTGACGAGCATACTCTTGGATGATGATCTTTCGTACGCATCAGCCCCCGGCCCGGGGCCTCACCCTGCTGGAACTGGTGATCGCCATGTCGGTGGTGGCGCTCCTCGCCTCGATCGCCTATCCGGCCTACACCGAGCACCTGCGCAAGTCCCGGCGCGCGGAGGCCCAGCAGGTGCTGATGGACATCGCGCTGCGCCAGCAGCAGCTGATGCTCGACACCCGCGCCTATGCGACCAGCCTCGCCGCCACCGGCGCGACGCTGCCCCCTTCCGTGAGCACCCACTACCGGGTCGAGGTCACGGCCACCGGCGGCACGACGCCCACCTTCACCGCCACCGCCACGCCGCTGGCTGGCCAGGCCGCCGACACCTGCGGCGCGCTCAGCGTGACCGACGCCAACGTGCGGGAACCCGCCCGCTGCTGGTAGACCCGCCATGCGACGTCGTCCCGCCCTATCACGCCGCCCGCGGGGCTTCACGCTGCTGGAGCTGATGGTGGTGGTGTCGCTGGCGGCCCTGGTGCTGGGGCTGGCGGCCCCCGCGCTGGACCGCCTGGTGGCGGCGCAGCGCCTGCGCACCACCAGCTTCAACCTGGTGTCCGACCTCACCCTCGCGCGCAGCGAATCGCTCAAGCGGGCCGCACCGGTGCAACTGGCGCCGGCCGCCACCGGCTGGCCGGACGGCTGGTCGGTGCGCGTGGTGGCCGACGGCCAGGTGCTGGGCCGGCGCCAGCCGCTCGGCCCGGTGCGGGTGACCCTGGCGCCCGCCAGCATCGTCTTCAACGACCGCGGCCAGCTCGACGCGGCGGACCCGGTGCGCATCAGCCTGGCCGACGGCCACGGCGGCGGCCGCTGCATCGTTCTCGACCCGTCGGGCCGCCCGCGCGCCCTGCCCGCCTCCTGCAGCCCATGAAGCGTCGCCCACCTCCTCACCCCCAGCGCGGCGCGGTCCTCATCGAGTCGCTGGTCGCCATGCTCATCGTCGCCTTCGGCGTGCTGGGATTCATCGGCCTGCAGGCCCGCACCGCGGTCAGCAGCCTGGAGGGCTACCAGCGGGCCCAGGCCCTGCTGCTGGTGAACGACATGGCCCAGCGGATGATGACCAACCGCGCCGGCACGCAGGGCGGCCACTACCTGCGCACCGACATCGGCAGCAGCGCCATCTGCCTGCGGCCACTGCCCGGCGCGGCGGCCGCAGTGCCGGGTTTCAGCCAGGCCGCCTTCGACAGCGCCAGCGCCGACGTCTGCGCCTGGGCCGCCCTGATCCGGGGCGCGGCCGAACGCGACGCGAGCGGCGAAGCGGTGGCCACGCTGGCCAGCGCACGCGGCTGCATCACCGCCACCGGCGCCGCCGGCGAATACCTGGTGGCCCTGGTGTGGCTGGGGCGGCAGTCCAGCGGGGCGACCGCGCTGGACTGCGGCCGCGGCGACACCGCCGCATTTCCCAGCGAGAGCCGTCGCCGCGGCGTGAGCCTGCTGGTGCGTATCGCCTGACGCCATGCCGACCGTGCAGCCCCACCCCGTACGACATCCCCTGCGCCAGCCCCTGCAGCGCCAGCAGGGCCTGAGCCTCGTGGAACTGATGGTCGGCCTGGTGGTGGGCCTGCTGCTGGTGGCGGGCCTGGCGCTGATGTTCGCCAACGCCAGCCGGTCGACCGGCGAGCTCGAACGCAGCATGCGCCACATCGAGAGCGCGCGGCATGCGCTCGACCTGCTCGCCGAAGACCTCTCCATGGCCGGCTACTACGGCACCGCCGCGGCGCGCCGCTACGCCGACACCGTTTCGCCCTGCGCCGACGGCGCCGCCCACGCGGCCGACATCAACGCCCGTCACGTCACCGCCTCGCCCGCCACCCTGCCCCTGGCGGTGCGGGGCTACACGCCGGACGAGGCCGCCACGCTCGAATGCCTGTCGAACCACAAGGCCGGCACGCCCGTGCTCGTGCTGCGCCGGCTGGAGACGCAGGCCCTGCCGGCTGCCAGCGCGCCGGCGGGCGTGGCGGTGCTGCAGGCCTCGCACCACCCGCTGGACACCCAGCCCTACACCGCGTCCGCCACCGGCACCCAGCTCGGGCTGCGTGACCGCGCCGGCCTGCCCAATACCGTGCGCCGCCTGGTGGTGCGCCTGTATTTCGTAGCCCGCTGCAGCGACTGCAGCGGCGCCGGGGACGGGATCGCGACGCTCAAGCGGATCGAACTGCGCGGCGACCGGCATGTGGAGGTGCCCGTGGCCGAGGGAATCGACCAGATCGCCTTCGACTACGGCTTCGACACCGACGGCGACGGCCTGCAGGACCTGTGGTGGGGTCTCAACGGCGGCGCATCCGCCACCGAATCGGCCTCGGCGGCGGCCGCCGGCTGGGGCAACGTGGTGGCGGTGCGGATCTCCGTGCTGTCACGCAACACCGAGGCGACGCCCGGCTTCGCCGACGACCGCCGCTACCGGGTGGGGCTGCGCGGCGCGGCGGACGTCGAGGTAGGACCCTTCTCCGACACCACCAAGCGCCGGGTGTCGTCGACGACGGTGCGGCTGCACTCGGTGGCCGGCTTGCGGGGGTCGCCATGAGGGCGGGCGCCATGCGACGCGCCACCCGCCCTCCGTGCCGCCCGGTGCGCCAGCGCGGCGCCACGCTGGTGGTGGCGCTGGTCTTCCTCGTCCTCATGAGCCTGTTCGCGGTGCAGGCGTTCCTGTCGTCGAGCACCGAACTGCGCATCGTGGGCAACATGCAGGCGCGCCACGAAGGCATCGCCGCGGCGCAGGTGGCCATCGAACAGGCCCTGGAGGGCAACACCTTCGCCAACCAGCCCGACCAGCTTGCTGCCACGGCAATCCCGGTGGACATGGACCGCAACGGGACCCCTGACTACACCGTGCGCTTCACGCCCCGGCCCTCGTGCTACCGCGTGAGGCCGGTGAAGAACAGTGAACTCGACGCCACCCGCAGCACCGACGTCGGCTGCATCCGCTCCGGCACGGTGCAGACGCCTGGCCTGGAGCTGGCCGACCCCGCCAGCGCCGGACTGACGGCCGACAACTCGCTGTGCGCCGACACCGACTGGAACCTGCGCGCCGACGTGACCGACGCCCGCACCGGGCTGCACGTCGCGGTGAACCAGGGGGTGTCGATCCGCATGATCGCCGCCGACGCGGCAGCCAATTGCAACTGAGGACGGACCCGAGCCGCCAGAGCCCATGACACGCCTGCTTCGCCAATGCCTCGGCATCTTCCTGGCCCTCCTGGGCGCGCTGCACGCCCCGGCGGCGCAGTCCCAGTACGCCAGCGACCTGGACATCTTCTCCTTCCCCGTTGGCCAGGGCAGCCAGCCCAACGTGCTGCTCGTCATCGACAACACCGCCAACTGGTCGACGATGTTCGTGCGCGAAATGCAGGCCATCGCCCAAACGATCAACGCCCTCACGCCCGACTACTTCCGCGTCGGCCTGATGCTGTTCACCGAAAGCGGAGGCGGCAACGCCGGCCCCGACGGCGGTTACCTGCGCGCGGGGATCCGCACGCTTTCCTCCGACTACAAGGCCCAGCTGGGCGCGCTGGTCACCCGCCTGGACGTCAACGCCGACCAGTCCAACAACGGCAAGGCCGGCATGACCCTGGCCGAGGCGTACTACTACTTCGCCGGGCTGCGGCCGGTCACCGGCAGCCTCAAGCTCAAGGCGGACTATGAGGGCAACCGCTTCGGCAACACGGAATCGACCGCGATCTACCGCCTGCCCGGCAACCCGATGGCGTCGATCAATCCGGACCGCTACAACCCGCCGGATACCAGCGGCTGTGCCCGCAACTTCATCATCTACGTGAGCAACGGGCCCGTGCAGGACAACGCGTCGGACACCGCCACCGCCTCCGCCGCCCTCACCGCCGCCTACCAGGCGCTGGGCCGCACCCGGCCCGACGACATCACCGGGCTGAACCCCTCCGGCTCGCAGTCCAACGTGGCCGACGAATGGGCCCGCTTCATGCGCGCCAGCCCGCAGGCCATCACCACCTTCACGGTGGACATCGACCCCCGCACCTCCGGCCAGGGGCCGGGGTGGTCGGCGCTGCTGGCCAGCATGGCCGCACGCAGCGGCGGCACCTATTTCCGCGTCGACTCCGGCGTGAACAACGGCGGGCAGATCGCCGAGGCGCTGGAGCAGATCTTCAACCAGATCCAGGCCGTCGACAGCGTGTTCACCTCGGCCAGCCTGCCGGTCAGCGTGAACGCACGCGGCACTTACCTGAACCAGGTGTTCATGGGGATGTTCCGGCCCGACGGCGACGCCAAGCCACGCTGGCGCGGCAACCTCAAGCAATACCGCTTCGCCTACGACCCGATGACAGGCATCCTGCGCCTGGCCGACGCCCTGGGCCAGGACGCGGTCAGCGGCGCGACCGGCTTCATCTCGCCCACCGCCCGGTCCTACTGGACGGCGGACAGCAATTTCTGGACGAACCAGCGCATGGGCACGCCGCTGTCGGCATCGGACCTGCCCGACGGCGAGGTGGTGGAAAAGGGCGGCGCGGCGCAGCGACAGCGCGTGGCCTTCGCCACCAGCCAGGCGGCACGCCGGGTCTTCACCTGCGTGAACTGCGCGGCCAACCCGGTCGCCGCCATCACGCTGGGCGATGCAGCGCACCAGCTGTCCACCGCCAACGCCAGCCTCACGCCGGCAACCTTCGGCCTGTCCACCACCGCCGAACGGGACGCCCTGATCCAGTGGCTGCGCGGCGCCGACAACGCCGGGGACGAAAGCGGCCCGGGCGGCACCACCACCGTCCGGCCGTCCGTCCATGGCGACGTGCTGCACTCCCGCCCGGTGGTGGTGAACTACGGCGGCACCACCGGCGTGGTGGTGTTCTACGGCGCCAACGACGGCCTGCTGCGGGCCGTCAACGGCAATGCCACCGGCACTGGCGCGGGTGACGAGCTGTGGGCCTTCGTGCCGCCCGAGCACCTGAACCGCCTCCAGCGGCTGCGGTCCAACAGCCCGGAGGTGCTCCTGTCGACCACCGTCGTCTCGCCGACCAGCACCCGGCCGCCCACCCCGCGCGACTACTTCGTGGACGGGCCGATCGGCGTCTACCAGAAGCTGGCCCTGGACGGCAGCACCGAGCGGGTGATCCTCTTCGTCGGCATGCGGCGCGGCGGCCGCCAGGTCTATGCGCTGGACGTCACCACGCCCACTGCGCCCCGCTACCTCTGGAAGCGCACCGACGCAGAACTTGCGGTGCTGGGCCAGACCTGGTCGGAGCCCCGGGTGGCACGCGTGCGCGGCCACGCCAACCCGGTGATCGTGATGGGCGCCGGCTATGACGCGGCCGCCGAGGATGCGACCCTGCCGGGCACCACCACCATGGGCAATGCGGTGCTGGTGCTGGACGCCTTGAGCGGCACGCTGCTGCGGCGCTTCGACACCGAGCGCAGCGTGCCGGCCGACGTGGCGGTGGTCGACAGCGACTACGACGGCTACGTCGACCGCGCCTATGCGGCCGACGCGGGCGGCAACGTCTACCGCATCGACTTCGAGGCCCAGGGGGACGCTGGCCTGCTGACCGGCTCGAGCCACTGGGGCATGTTCCGGCTGGCGGCCCTGGGCGGCAGTCCGGTGCGCAAGGCCTTCTTCGCGCCCGACGTGGTGCTGGGGCGCGGCTTCACCGCGGTGATGGTGGGCACCGGCGACCGCGAAAAGCCGCTGGCCACCACCTCGAATGACGCGTTCTTCACTCTTTACGACACGCTCGCCGCCAAGGGCACGCCCGCCACGCCGCCGGCGCCGCTGCTGCCGGCCCAGCTCGGACGGGTGGGCAGCACGGACGCCACCGCCCGCGGCTGCTTCATCGCGCTGGACGGCACGCGGGGCGAGAAGGTGGTCAACGCGCCCACCACCGTGGGCGGCATCACCTACTTCGGCACCAACCGCCCGCGACAGTCGTCCGGCACCAGCTGCACCGCCGACCTGGGCGTGACCCAGTCCTACGCGGCACCGCTGTTCTGCCTCGCCCCCGCGGTGGCCGACGTGCGCGGCGGCGGCCTGCCACCGAGCGTCGTGGCTGGCGTGGTCACCGTCACCTACACCGACCCCACCACCGGTCGCACCGTCGATCGCCAGGTCGATTTCCGCATCGGCGGGCCCAACGAGAAGGGCTCCAGCATCGAGGCCAGCCGGGTGGGCGCGCCCGTCACGCCCACGCGCCGGCGCGGCTACTGGTTCCTGGAGAACGCGCGGTAGGCCCCGTCACGTGCGCACACATCACTGGCGGGCGGTGCGGGCCACCGCGGGCAGCGCCTGCGGGTGGCTCGTGCGCCAGGGGCTGATGTCCAGCCCGCCGCGCCGGGTGTAGCGCGCGTAGACCGAAAGCTTCCGCGGCTGGCAGCGGGTCCACAGGTCCATGAAGATGCGCTCGACGCACTGCTCGTGGAACTCGTTGTGGTTGCGGAAGCTCACCAAGTACTGCAGCAGGCGACCCTGGTCGATCTGCGGCCCGCTGTAGGTGATCTGCACGCTGCCCCAGTCGGGCTGCCCGGTGACCAGGCAGTTGCTCTTGAGAAGCTGGCTCACCAGCGTCTCCTCCACCGGCTGCTCGTCGAAGGCGGCGGTGAGCAGCTCCGGCGCCGGGGTGTAGCGGGTGCATTCGATGTCCAGCCGGTCGAGGCTGGTGCCTTCCAGTTCGGCCATCGCCTCGCGGCCGAAGTCCTCCGGCATCACCAGCCGCACGCCCACCGAACCGGTGCGCCCGGTGCCGCGCCACACCGCCTCGGACAGGTCGGCGCGCAGGCGGTCCCGCACCGCATCGGCCGATTCGAAGGAGGTGTTGTTGAAGCTGTTCAGGTACAGCTTGAAGGACTTGCTCTCCACGATGTTCGGCGTCTCGCAGGGCACGGTCACATGCGCCAGGGCGACCTGCGGCTTGCCGCGCGGCGTGAGCCAGGACAGCTCGAAGGCCGTCCACAGGTCGGCGCCGAGGAAGGGCGTGGCGCCGGGCTGCAGGCCCAGCTCGGCGCGCTTGTCGGCGCGGGGCAGCGGGAACAGCAGCGAGGGGTCGTAGCGGTCCGCATAGGCGCTGGCCTTGCCCAGGGGGGACTGCTCGGGGGTGGGGTCTTGGACGGTCATGGGGGACAAGGAAAGGTCAGGCAAAGGCGCGTTCGCGCAGCCACTTGGTGGCGATCCACTTCTCGCCCGCGATCACCGGCGCGCCGCCATGGAGGGTGCGGGTGGATGGATGCGGCCGGTCATAGCTGAAGAACACCGCATGGCCGCGCCGCGGCGCGACTTCCAGCTGCAGTTCGGGGAACACGGTGCCGCCGCCCTGGCGCGGCTCGGAGAGATAGAGGATGACGGTGGCCACCCGCTGCCCGCCGCGCCGCGTGAGCGTGGCGGTGCCGGGGTCGGACGGCTCGAAATAGTCGTAGTGCGGCTTGTACTCGGCGCCGGGCCCGTACCGCAGCACCTGCAGCCCCTCGCCCCGGTCGGCCGGCCATCGCAGGAGGCGCGACAGCCGGGCCTCGATGGTCGCCACCAGCGGCGTCTCGCTGCGCTCGAAGAACATGCCCTGGCTGGTGCGGTCGGCGTTGACCTCCTGGCCGTCGGCGCGGGTCGCCACGGTGAGCGACCGGGACAGGCGCGGCTGCGCCAGCGCGATGAGCGCGTCGCACTCCCTGGCGGACAGCAGGTCGCCGAACACCACCAGCCGCGGCAGCCGCAGCGACTGAAGGACCTGCACCTGCCGGTCGCCGGCGTCGAGGTAAAGGGGTGAACCGGCCAGGTCTGGCTCCGGGACCGATGCCGGCTCTGGCTGCGGCTGCGGCTTCAGCGTGGCGTCGAGCGCCTGCCGCGCCACCGACGCCTCCCACCCCGAGGCGCGCATGGCCTGCAGCACCGCCTCCGGCCCGAAACCGGCCCGCGCCTGCTCGACGATCCACTGCCGCAAGGCGGGCGTGACGGTCTGCGGGGCGCGGGCGGGGGTCATGCCTGCGGTCGCCGGCGGAACACCAGCCGGTCCGGATCGGAGGCGGCGGCGTCGTAGGCGTAGCCCTCGAGGTCGAAGTCCTCCAGCTTGCGCGGCTGGGTGATGCGGCGGGTGATCGCATAGCGGGCCATCAGCCCGCGCGCCTTCTTGGCGAAGAAGCTCACCACCTTGAACTTGCCGCCGCTGAAGTCCTCGAACACGCATTCGATGACACGCGCCTTCAGCGCCTTGGCGTCGACCGCCTTGAAGTACTCCTGCGAGGCGAGATTCACCACCACCGGCGTCTTGTCCTGGGCCAGCTGCTCGTTGAGGCTCTCGGCGATGCGGCTGCCCCAGAACTGGTAGAGGTTGCGGGCCTTGCCCACGGCCAGGGATGTGCCCATTTCGAGGCGATAGGGCTGCATCCAGTCCAGCGGCCGCAGCACGCCGTACAGGCCGCTCAGGATGGCCAGGTGCGACTGGGCCCACTCCAGGTCGGCCGGCTTGAGGCTGCGCGCGTCCAGCCCCTCGTACACGTCGCCGTCGAAGGCCAGCAGCGCCTGCCGCGAGTTCTTCGCGGAAAAGCGAGGGGTCCAGGCCTCGTAGCGCGCGACGTTGAGGGTGGCGAGCTTGTCGCTCAGGTCCATCAGCTTGGCGATCTCCTGGGGCGATTGAGTCCGCAGGCGGCCAATGAGTTCCTGCGACTGCTCGACGAACCGCGGCAGCGTGTGCGGCAGCTCGGGCAGGGGCGATTCGTAGTCCAGGGTCTTGGCGGGGGACAGCAGGAACAGCATGAGTCAGAAAGATTTAATAGACGCTACCGGCGCCACAGGCCGGCCAGGCCCCACTGGGCGCTGGCCGTCGCCACGAGCAGCAGGCCGTAGGTCGCCATCTTGCCGTCGCGGCCAAACCACCACAGGCCGACGGACATGGCGGCCAGGCCCGCGGCGGCGACGACGCTTGCCTGCCACCAGAATGCGGTCACAATGCGGCGCTGGGGAAAGAGGAGACGGGATGCCAGCGGCAGCGCCAGGCCCAGGGCCAGGGCGGGAGCCGCGAACCCGGCCAGGTGGACGAACATGTCGATCGGGCCCATGGGGGTGCAGCCTGCCGCTTCCAAGTGGTTGTCGGAACAGCAGATTTTATAATTCACACATGGCGGTCTGGGCCCTGGGCATCAATCACACGACGGCGCCGCTCGACTTGCGCGGGCGCTTCGCGTTCGCCATCGACCAGGTCGCGCCGACGCTGCACGCACTGCGGAACAACCTGCAGGCCGGCCTCACGCAGCCGCCCGAGGCGGCCATCCTCTCCACCTGCAACCGCACCGAGATCTACCTGGCAGCCGACCAGGCCGCCATGTCGCCCACCATCGACTGGCTCGCCCAGTCCGGCGGCGTGTCGGCGTCGGTCCTGCGCTCGCATGCCTACACCCTGGAAGACGGCCTGGCCGCCCGCCATGCCTTCCGCGTGGCCAGCGGGCTGGACTCCATGGTGCTGGGCGAGGCCCAGATCCTCGGCCAGCTGAAGGACGCGGTGCGTGTGGCCGACGAGGCCGGCACCCTGGGCACCACCCTCAACCAGCTGTTCCAGCGCTCCTTCGCGGTGGCCAAGGAGGTGCGCACCTCCACCGAGATCGGCGCGCACTCCATCAGCATGTCGGCCGCCGCGGTGCGCCTGGCGGGCCAGCTGTTCGAGGACTTCACCCGCCTGCGCGTGCTATTCGTCGGCGCCGGCGAGATGATCGAGCTGGCCGCCACGCACTTCGCCGCCAAGAACCCCCGCACCAT
>JACCEA010420145.1_pt1 | contig 13073 bp, 10 predicted proteins | sample 7449851 | NCBI WGS metagenome assembly JACCEA01 (sample SAMN15323453, study PRJNA562643) | freshwater metagenome | isolation source: river surface water | place: USA:Blue River Watershed | collected 2017-08-18 | reverse complement strand
TGGTGATGGCCGCCGCTACAAAGAACAAAATTTCTTTCAATTCGGGTTCCGGCAAAAACTTGAACATGTCTTGGCTGACCGCCAATGCGATGACTTTGTCTGCGCCACCCGCTTGATTGCCTGCAAAAACGGCCAACGTGGCCAAGCCCACGACCAAGATGATCATCTGAATAAAGTCCGTGATGGCCACCGACCACATGCCGCCAAACAAGGTGTAAGCCAACACCGAAACAACGCCAATGACCATGCCCATGGGCATGCTGACCACGCCACCGGACAACAAATTAAAGACCAAGCCCAGTGCCGTCACTTGCGCTGAAACCCAGCCCAAATAGCTCACCATGATGATGATGGAACACAGAACTTCGACGGACCGCCCATAGCGCTCGCGGTAATAGTCGCTGATGGTGAGCAAGGTCATGCGGTACAACTTGGCCGCAAAGAACAGGCCGACCAAGATCAAGCAACTGCCTGCACCAAACGGATCTTCAACCACGCCATTCAGACCGCTGTTGACGAACTTTGCAGGGATACCCAACACGGTTTCAGAGCCAAACCATGTGGCAAAGGTGGTGGTAATGATCATGGCAAGGGGAAGATTTCGCCCTGCAATGGCAAAGTCAGCTGAACTCTTGACGCGTTTGGCTGCCACCAAACCGACGGCAATGGTGACGAGCAAGTAAGCAATGACCAAAGTCAGTAACACAACAACACTCCTTAGATTTGATGGAATCTTTCGAACGCTTGCAACACGATGAGGGTGGATACAAAGCCAACAACCACATAGATCACGGCCTGCAGCAATCGGTTGGTTCTTTGCTGCTCAGCCAGCAAGGCCGCCAGCTGATTGCGGTCATGTGCACTGGCGGTGGTTTGTTTTAAGTAGTCATGCATCAAGCGTGGCAACTGAGGCAGGATTTTGGCGTACTGCGGCGCTTGTTCTTGCAGTTGCTGGAAAAAACGCTTGGGCCCGACTTGGTCAATCATCCATTGCTCAAGAAAAGGTTTGGCTGTGTTCCACAAATCGAGCTCGGGGTCTAACTGACGACCTAAGCCCTCAATGTTCAACAAGGTTTTTTGTAACAAAACCAATTGCGGTTGAATTTCAACATTAAAGCGCCGCGATGTCTGGAACAATCGCATGAGCACCATGCCCAAAGAAATCTCTTTGAGGGGGCGATCGAAATAAGGCTCGCACACCGATCGAATGGCCGACTCAAGTTCATCCACCCGCGTGGTACTGGGCACCCAACCTGACTCAATGTGCAACTCGGCCACCCGCTTGTAATCACGCCTGAAGAAGGCACTGAAATTTTGTGCCAGATATTCTTTGTCAAACTCCGTGAGCGTGCCCACAATGCCAAAGTCGAGCGAAATGTAACGGCCCAATGTTTCAGGCTCGATGCTGACCTGAATATTGCCAGGATGCATGTCTGCATGGAAAAAGCCATCGCGAAAAACTTGCGTAAAAAACAGCGTGACGCCATCTTTGGCCAACTGAGGAATGTCAACACCTGCATGTCTCAAAGCATCGACCTGACTGATCGGCAAGCCTTTCATGCGCTCCATCACAATCACTTCGGGATGGCAATAGTCCCAATACATTTCGGGGATGAGGACCAAATTAAGGCTTTGCATATTGCGGCGCAATTGGGCTGCATTGGCCGCCTCACGAACCAGGTCCAGCTCGTCGTGCAAATGTTTGTCAAATTCAGCCACCACTTCGCGGGGCTTTAGGCGTTTGCCGTCGGCACTGACTTTTTCGAGCCAACCCGCCATCATGCGCATGAGGTTCAAATCTTTTTCGATGGCCGGTAGCATGTTGGGACGCAACACTTTGACAGCCACTTCTTGCACAACGCCCTCTTTGTTTTTGAGCAGCGCAAAATGAACCTGTGCGATAGAGGCACTGGCCACCGGCAAATGGTCAAAGGACTCAAAAATTTCTCCCACCGATCGGCCAAAAGCGCGCTCAATGGTGGCTACCGCGATGTCTGAGCTGAAAGGCGGCACACGATCTTGCAATCTGGCCAACTCCACCGCAATGTCATCGGGCAAGAGATCGCGTCGGGTGGACATGACTTGTCCAAATTTGACAAAGATGGGACCTAAACCTTCAAGGGCCAAACGCAAACGCTCACCCCGAGAAACTTGGTGCACTCGGCCAAAACTCAGAACACTTGAGAGCAACCTCAACCAAGGCTGCTTGAAGTTGGACAGCATGATTTCATGCAGCCCAAAACGCCAAACGGTCCAAACAATAAAGGCACCCCGAAAAAATCGGTTCATGGCGTTGTCCTGTGAAGCTCTGTGGTGCCAGCCTTTTGGCCTGCAAATTTTTGCAATGCCTGCCATATTTGACGACCTACAGTCACCAAGGTGTTGGCAGCTGCATCGCCCATCAACTTGGACAAATCTTCTTCAAAGTCCCATCGCACATGATCAATCAGCCAATTGACTTCAGCCGCCAATTGGACATCGCCTTCAATGTGAACGCCTGGCTTTTCACCTTTAAGAACTGCTGTGGCCATGCTGATGGGTGAGGTGTCGGTGAGTGTGAGCTTGAGGTCAAATTTTTGATCGGTGACGCGCTCTAACAAGCCCGCTGGTGTGGGGGAAAGTTGAATGAGCTTGTCTTGCCATTGCAATTGGATGCAGCGACCCTTTTGCCTTTTCAGCCTGTTCTGAGCCTCTGGCTCTTGACCAATGACGTGGTTCAAAATCAACACCAGACGATTGACTGACTCGTCAATCAGCCAGACGGGTGCTTGCGTGTTAGAGACAAATTGCGCAAGCGCATCGCTCAAGAAAGAAAAAGGGGACTGTGTTGCCATAGTCCCCAATTATTCCCGAAAGCTCAGCATCTGCCAGCCCAAGGGCAAGAATGTCTTTAATTATTGCAAGGCTTGTACGCCGGCAACCAACCAGCCGCTGTTGCCGTTTTTGGGCTTGGTCATGTTCCAAACTTCACGGAAGGGGCTAGGCGCAGCCTCGGCCTCTTCACGAATGACGCCATTGAACTCAACGCTGGCCATGTAAACCTCGGGCAACTCTTCAATGCCCAACAACTGTGCATCCAACTTGACCACTTCGGTTTTGTTGGGTTGGCCTGGGAAGTTGGCTTCGCGCTCAGCCAGTTGCGATTTAATTTCAGACAACATGCTGTCAGTCATCATGGCGCGCAAAGAACCCATGTCTGCACGATCCCATGCATCTTGCAATGTGATGAAGTTGCGCTTGGCAGCTTCGACAAAACTCACGCTGTCAAAGCCTTCAGGGACACCCCATGTTTGTGAGCCTTGGAGTACAGAAGTGGCATTGCCTGTAGATGCAGCACCAGGAACCGAACTGCCAATGGCAGAACCAATCATGGAGCCACCCGTTTGAGGATTGGCTTCAGGTGTTGAATCAAAGCGTGTGTTCTGAGATTCCCATGGCCTGGCGGAAGAGTCATTGCCCACTTTTTCAGGGTTGTACTGACGCATGGTTGCGGGGGTTTCTGGTGTTTGGCCGGCGCCTTGGTAAGCCAAACCGCCTTGATTTGATGCGCCACCTTTGCGAGTACGCAAGAAATAACCAATGACGGCGACCGCCACCATGGCGAGCAACGCAAACATGAGGATGTTGCCGAAGGCTTCACCCAAGCCCAAGCTGCTTGCCAACCAAGCCAAGCCCAAGCCAGCAGCCAAACCACCCAACATGGCACCCCATGGGCGCTTGGCTGGCGCAGCAGCGGGTGCCGCAGCAGGCGCAGGCTTAGCGGGCGCAGCCGCTTGGCTAGGCGCAGCGGGCGCAGCAGGCTTGACAGCTTCGCGCTGCGTCACGTTGTTAGATTGTTGTCCTACGGATTTGCCGCCGCCCATGCGACGCGCTGCCTCAGCATCCAACGCGCTGAGAGCCAAGAACAAGGTCAAGATGAGGCCGAAAAATTTAGTCACTTTGTCTCCGGAGAATCAGAAAAAAACAATCAGCATTTGATGCCGATGTGTAAGGCTACCACCCCTGCACTCAAATTGTGAAATTCAGCATGCCCAAATCCGGCATTTTTCATAAGGGCTTTAAGTTCTTCTTGGCCTGGATGCATGCGAATGGATTCGGCCAAATAGCGGTAGCTGGCGTCATCGCCGGCCACCCATTGACCCAATTTGGGCAGTACATTGAACGAGTACCAATCGTAGGCTTTCTCGAGGGGTTTGGCCACCTTGGAAAACTCTAACACCAACAACTTACCACCTGGTTTAAGCACACGGCACATCTCTTTCAGCGCCAAGTCCTTGTGCGTCATGTTGCGCAAACCAAACGCCACACTGACCACATCAAAATGGTTGTTGGGAAAAGGCAACTTTTCGGCATCACACACCAAGGTGGGCAATATCACGCCTTCGTTGACCAAACGGTCGCGACCCGTTCGAAGCATGGCTTCGTTGATGTCGGTATGCACCACACGGCCTGTTGCGCCAACTTTCTTGGAAAAGGCCAGTGACAAGTCGCCAGTGCCGCCCGCAATGTCCAAGACTTGATCGCCCTCTTTGAGGTTGGCAAGTTGAACCGTGTAGGCCTTCCAGACGCGGTGCAAACCCGCTGACATCAGGTCATTCATGATGTCGTATTTGGACGCGACCGAATCAAAGACGCCTCGCACATGCTTGGCTTTTTCTTTTTCGTCGACTGTTTTAAATCCAAAATGAGTGGCGCTCATGGTCTCACTCCGTTCAATGTGAATGGCCGCACGACGCGCCGTTGGCGACCGGCATCGGATCGTCACGCCCCACACCAGCGGCATTCAAACGTTCGTTATATTGAGACCACAAACTGTCTTGCTCAGAGCCCAAGTAGTAAAGGTAATCCCAAGAAAAAATGCCACTGTCGTGACCATCAGAAAAACTGGGCTGAACGGCGTAATTGCCAACCTGACTCAGTTCAACAATGTCAACTTCACGCTTGCCCGTTTGCAAGACTTCTTGCCCAGGGCCATGACCTTGAACTTCGGCTGAAGGGGAATAGACACGCATCAATTCGAAGGGAATTCGAAATGTATTCCCATCCGAAAATCCTACCTCGAGCACACGGCTTTGTCCGTGCAGGGTGATGGCTGTTGGCGCTGGTGCGCCTGCTGTCAATCCGGCCATGTGGCTTTCTTTCGTGATGCTGTGGTTAAACCAAAACGCGTTCGATGCCACCGGCATTGGCTGCCGCCACATACTCGGGCATCCACTGGTCACCCAAAATGTGTTTGGCCATTTCCACCACGATGTAATCTGCTTCTAACAAACCATTCTGCAAATCATCACCGTAGCGTGACAAGCCTTGTAAGCAGCTGGGGCAGCTGGTCAACACTTTGATGTTTTCTTTTTCGCCCACCATGCCGCTGGCACGCATTTGAGTTTCGCTCTTGCGGATTTCTTCTTCCTTACGGAAGCGCACTTGGGTGGCAATGTCAGGCCGTGTCACGCCCAAGGTGCCAGACTCGCCGCAACAGCGATCGGACTTGAGCACTTGAGGTCCCAGCAAAGACTTGACGGTCTTCATCGGGTCTTGCAACTTCATAGGACTGTGGCAAGGGTCGTGGTACAGATAAGCGCCGTTGTTGTTGAGCGTCATGCCTTTTTCAAGCAAGTACTCATGGATGTCAACGATGCGGCAGCCTGGGAAAATTTTGTCAAACTCATAGCCCTGCAATTGGTCATAGCAAGTGCCACAGCTGACCACCACCGTTTTGATGTCTAAGTAGTTAAGGGTGTTGGCCACACGGTGAAACAACACGCGGTTGTCGGTGATGATTTTCTCGGCCTTGTCAAACTGCCCGCTGCCCTTTTGAGGGTAGCCACAGCACAAGTAGCCTGGTGGCAAAACGGTTTGAACCCCTGTGTGCCACAACATGGCTTGGGTGGCCAAACCCACTTGGCTAAACAAGCGCTCAGAGCCGCAACCTGGAAAGTAAAAAACCGCTTCCGTTTCGGGTGTGGTGACTTTCGGATTGCGAATAATTGGCACGTAATCTTGATCTTCAATGTCCAACAAAGCGCGCGCTGTTTTCTTGGGCAAACCGCCGGGCATCTTCTTGTTGATGAAGTGAATCACTTGCTCTTTGATGGGCGCCGCACCAATGCTGGCAGGTGGCGCTTTGGTTTGTTTGCGTGCAAATGTTTTGAGCAGGTCGTGGGCAAAGCGCTGAACTTTCATGCCCACGCCCACCATGCCAGCACGCGCCAGTTTGATGGTTTCGGGGTTGGTTGCGTTGAGCATGAACATGGCCGCAGCATTGCCAGGACGGAACGATTTTTGTCCCATTTTGCGCAACAAATTGCGCATGTTCATGGACACATCACCAAAGTCAATTTTGACTGGGCAAGGCGTTAGGCACTTGTGGCAAACCGTGCAGTGGTCAGCCACATCTTCAAATTCTTGCCAGTGCTTGATGGACACGCCACGGCGTGTTTGCTCTTCGTACAAGAACGCTTCGACCAACAGCGAGGTGGCCAAAATTTTGTTGCGTGGGCTGTACAGCAAATTCGCTCTGGGAACGTGTGTGGCACAAACAGGTTTGCACTTACCGCAGCGCAAACAATCTTTGACGCTGTCAGCAATGGCACCAATGTCGGACTGTTGCATGATGAGCGATTCGTGGCCCATCAAACCAAAACTGGGTGTGTAGGCGTTGGTCAGGTCAGCATGAATGATGTTGCTGTCTGAACCAGCGGGCTGACGCATCAGCTTGCCTTTGTTGAAACGGCCCTCAGGATCAATCCGTTGTTTGTAATCGGCAAAGGGCTTGAGTTCGGCGTCACTCAAAAACTCCAACTTGGTAATGCCAATGCCGTGCTCTCCAGAAATGACGCCATCTAGGCTGCGCGCCAACACCATGATGCGTGCCACGGCTTCGTGCGCGGTTTGCAGCATTTCATAGTTGTCTGAATTGACTGGAATGTTGGTATGCACGTTGCCGTCACCGGCGTGCATGTGCAATGCCACCCAAACACGACCTTTGAGCACGCGCTTGTGAATGGCGACGCACTCGTCAAAAATGGGCTGAAATGCCGCACCCGAAAAAATGCTTTGGAACGGTGCCTTGATTTGGGTTTTCCAACTGGCACGCAAGGTATGGTCTTGCAGCTGGGGGAACAAGGTGTCTACCCCTTGCAACCAACCTTGCCACAAGGTGCGTACATCACGAACCAAAGCCAGTGCCTGCCCAACACGTTCTTCCAACAGTTCTGCAGAAGCAATTTCGCTGGTGTCGTCGTCTTTGCCCAAGGGCAAATTGCCCTTGCTTAAAAAGTGTTCAAGTTCATTGCACAGCTTGATTTTGTTGCGCATGGACAGTTCAATGTTGATGCGCTCAATGCCATCGGTGTACTCCGCCATGCGCGGCAATGGAATGACCACATCTTCATTGACTTTGAAGGCATTGGTGTGACGACTGATGGCCGCTGTTTTTTTGCGGTCTTGCCAAAACTTTTTACGCGCCTCTGGGCTGATGGCAATGAAGCCTTCGCCACTGCGAGAGTTGGCAATTCGCACCACCTCGGAGGTGACCTTGGCCACATCGTCGGCGTTGTCACCAGCAATGTCTGCCAACAAAAGCATTTTGGGAAAGCCACCGCGCTTGGACTTGGTGGTGTAACCCACAGCCCGCAAATAACGGTCGTCAAGGTGCTCTAAGCCTGCCAACAAAACGCCTGAGCGTTTTTGCTCAGCAAACATGAAGTCTTTGATTTCAACGATGCTGGGCACTGCGTCCTTGGCATTGCCAAAAAACTCCATGCACACGGTACGCGTGTGGTCGGGCATGCGGTGCAAAACCCAGCGAGCGCTGGTGATGAGGCCGTCGCAACCTTCTTTTTGAATGCCAGGCAAACCTGCCAAAAACTTATCGGTGACGTCTTTGCCTAAGCCTTCTTTGCGGAAGACCGAGCCAGGAATATCGAGACGCTCTTCGCGGACCAAGGTAGTGCCATTGGCTTCGAAATATTTCAACTCAAAACTGGCAACTTCGACATCGTGAATTTTGCCGAGGTTGTGGTTCAGGCGCGTCACTTCCAACCACTGCGCATCGGGGGTGACCATGCGCCAGCTGGCCAGGTTATCAAGGGCTGTGCCCCACAACACGGCTTTTTTGCCGCCTGCGTTCATGGCAATGTTGCCGCCAATGCAACTGGCTTCAGCCGATGTGGGATCAACCGCAAAGACCCAGCCCGCATGTTCAGCGGCATCGGTCACGCGTTGAGTGACAACACCCACTTCGGTCCAAATGGTGGGAACTTCTTGGCTAAGACCCGGCAATTGTTTCATCTCGATGCCCGTCATGGCTTCGAGTTTTTCGGTATTGATGACCGCACTGTTCCAAGTCAAGGGAACTGCACCACCGGTGTAGCCCGTGCCACCCCCACGAGGAATGATGGTTAAGCCCAAACTGAAACAGCCTTTGACCAAATTGGCCATCTCGGCTTCGGTGTCGGGAGTTAGAACTACAAAGGGGTATTCAACACGCCAGTCAGTGGCATCCGTGACATGGCTGACACGCGACAACGCATCAAACTTGATGTTGTCTTTGGCCGTGAGCTTGCCCAGTGCTTTTTGTGACTTGCGACGCAAAGCCGCCATGTCAGAGAAGTTTTGATCGAAACTGCTGACGGCCGCGCGGGCCAGAACCAACAACTCGCCAACCAAGCCATCACGCAGCGAATCGGCATCGGGGGTGCGGCGTTTTTGCACTTCGCCCAAGCGGTGCTGCAAAGCGTCGACCAACAATTTGCGGCGAGCCGGATTGTCGAGCAAATCGTCTTGCAAGTAGGGGTTGCGTTGAACCACCCAAATATCGCCCAACACTTCGTAAAGCATGCGGGCTGATCGTCCTGTGCGGCGCTCATCCCTGAGTTGATTGAGCAAATCCCAAGCGCGAGCCCCCAACAAACGAATCACGATTTCTCGGTCTGAGAAACTGGTGTAGTTGTAGGGGATTTCTCGCAAGCGGGGCGACGAATCGTCGGCTTGCAAGAGGTGTTGGAGCGTGGTGGGTGCGTTCATGAGATTTTGTCGAATTTTACTTCAGGGGGGCAATCACGCACCGAGGGTGGGGGCACACCGAAGTATTATGACCGACACATTGCACTGTCACCATGAAACAGCTTGCCTCCTTCAATTGGCCGTATCCGCGTTGGATTGCCCACCGCGGTGCGGGTACTTTGGCACCTGAAAACACCTTGGCTGCATTTCGAAAGGGGGCCGAACACGGCTATCGAATGTTTGAATGCGATGCCAAACTCAGCAGTGACGGCGTGGTTTTTCTGATGCACGACGCCACCTTGGACCGCACCACCAATGGTCAGGGCATGGGCGGTCATCAATCTTGGCAGCAATTGGCGCAATATGACGCTGGCAGCTGGCATTCCAAACCTTACAAGGGCGAGCCCCTGCCCACTTTGAGACAAGTTTCAGAGTTTTGTATTCGAAATGGTTATTTTCTGAACATCGAAATCAAGCCGACCCCAGGCACTGAATTCATCACGGGCCAGTTGGTCGCTGAGGAAGTCGCCCAAATTTGGGCGCATCAAGGCGTTCCGCCTTTGTTGAGCTCGTTTCAAATCGAATCTCTGAGGGGCGCCCTGAATGTGGCACCCCACATCCCGCGCGGTTTGTTGTTGGACCTTGTGTCAGAGGGCTGGCTAGAAACAGCTTTAGACCTAGATTGCCATGCGGTCATTTGCCACCATGCTTTGTGGACCGCTGACCGGGTGGATGCGGTTCACCAAGCGGGCATGCGCTGCCTCAGTTACACCGTCAACGATGAATCAATGGCCCAATACCTGCTCAACTTGAAAGTCGACGGCCTGATCACAGACCGGGTTGATTTTTTCAGCCCCGCCTAAGAAAACGAGCTTGCAACGCCCATTCGATGGTGGCGCAAACCAAGACCAACACACCATAGGTGGCCATCTTGCCGTCATTGCCAGTCAAAACCAAGCCCCCCATCAACACGGCCAGACAGCCGACGCAATTGATCAGCCAGCGCCAAATCCATCGAATTTGGGACTGGCGCCTGAATTGAAAGCTACCCCAAGCGGTCATTCCCAATGAAATGGCCAGCGCTGGTAATGCGAAGTTCAATAAATGCCAAAAAACATCATCCCAAGTCATTCTTTTCCTTGTCTGCTGGTACAGGTTTTATAATCCGAAACATGGCAGTCTGGGCATTGGGGTTAAACCACACAACAGCTCCGCTCGATTTGCGCGGGCGGTTTGCGTTTGCCGTGGACCAACTACCCCCCACCTTGCACCAGCTCAGAGGCAATCTGGCCTCTTTCACATCCCGCGAACCCGAAGCAGCCATCCTCTCAACCTGCAACCGCACAGAAATTTATTGTGCCGCAGATCAATTGGCCCTTGAAGGCACACTCAACTGGTTGGCCCAAACGGGTGGCGTGGCCGCTCAGGATCTCAAAGCCCACACCTACACCCTCGAAGAAGGTCATGTGGCAAGGCATGCTTTTAGAGTGGCCAGTGGTCTTGACTCTATGGTCTTGGGGGAAGCTCAAATTTTGGGTCAACTCAAAGATGCCGTCCGCGCTGCTGAAGAGGCTGGCGCATTGGGCAGCACCTTGAATCAGCTCTTTCAACGCAGCTTTGCGGTTGCCAAAGAAGTTCGGTCAAGCACCGAGATTGGTGCGCATTCCATCAGCATGGCGGCCGCATCGGTCCGCTTGGCGGGTCAACTTTTTGAAGACCTCAGCAAAATCAAAGTGCTTTTTGTGGGCGCTGGCGAAATGATCGAACTGGTGGTCACGCACTTCGCGGCCAAAAATCCGCGCAGCATGGCCATCGCCAACCGAAGCATGGACCGCGGTGAAAAACTGGCAGCCCAGTTTGGCGCGGAAGTCATGCGTCTGTCCGACTTACCCGATCGACTGCACGAGTTTGATGCCGTCATCAGTTGTACCGCCAGCACCTTGCCTCTCATTGGATTGGGTGCCGTGGCCCGGGCTCTCAAAAAGCGTCGCAATCGCCCTATGTTCATGGTCGATCTGGCTGTGCCCCGCGACATTGAGCCCGAAGTCAAATCGCTTGAAGACGTTTACCTGTACACCGTTGACGATTTGGCCAGTGTGGTTCAAACAGGCCAAGCGCATCGTCAAGCTGCCGTGGCCGAGGCTGAGGTGATCATTGACGCTGGGGTTCAAAGTTTCATGCACTGGCTGGTTCAGCGCAACAGTGTGCCGCTCATTCAGCAATTGAATGCGCAAGCCGACGAATGGCGAGAAGCCGAAATGGCGCGCGCCCGCAAACTTCTGGCCAAGGGTGAAGATCCCGAAAAAGTGTTGGAAATTCTGTCACGCGGCATTACCCAAAAAATGCTGCATGGTGCCATGGCTGAATTGCGCGAAGCAGATCCCGAACACGTGGCCCAAGCCACTCACGCCGTTCAACGCATTTTCTTGCGCAAAGAGCGCTAGCGAATCTCTCGCTCTGCCTTTGCGCATTGGACCCTGTCCATTGCACGTCCTTCCCTTTGATGTGTGCCATGAAACCTTTTTTACTTCAGCAATTAGAACGATACGTCCAGCGACTTGAAGAATTGGATTTCTTGCTGTCGCGCGAAGACATCATGGCGGACATGAATCAGTTCTTGAAACTCTCACGCGAACACGCCGACGTGAGTGCGGTGGCCAAGCGCTATGTGCGCTACCAAGAGCGACGTCAAGATCTCGAAGCGGGTCACGCCTTGGCCGCCAGCAGTTCTGAAGACCCCGACATGAAAGCCATGGCCGATGAAGAAATTCAAAGTGCTTCATTGGAAATGGCCGAGCTTGAAGTTGAACTGCAGCGCATGCTGCTGCCCAAAGACCCCGACGACGCCCGACCTGCCTATTTAGAAATTCGTGCCGGCACAGGCGGCGACGAATCGGCCTTGTTTGCGGGTGACTTGCTGCGCATGTACACCAAGTTTTGTGAGCGCAAGGGTTGGCGCGCAGAAATCATGTCGGAATCGCCCAGTGAGTTGGGCGGCTACAAAGAGGTGGTCATCCGCATGGAGGGCGACAACGTATTCGGCACCATGCGCTTTGAATCGGGCGGCCACCGGGTGCAACGCGTACCAGCCACCGAAACGCAGGGGCGCATTCACACCAGCGCTTGCACGGTGGCCGTGTTGGCAGAGCCCGATGAAGCGCAAGCAGTCACCATCAACCCGGCCGATTTGCGCATTGACACTTATCGCGCCAGCGGTGCGGGTGGTCAACACATCAACAAGACCGATTCAGCAGTTCGCATCACGCACATACCCACTGGCATCGTGGCCGAGTGCCAAGACGATCGAAGTCAGCACCGCAACAAAGCCAAGGCCCTGCAAGTGCTGTCGGCTCGCATTCAAGAGAAAGAGCGCAGTGAGCGTGCTGCCAAAGATGCCGCCTTGCGCAAAGGCTTGATTGGCAGCGGCGATCGGTCTGACCGCATACGCACCTACAACTTCCCTCAAGGCCGCCTCACCGACCATCGAATCAACCTCACCTTGTACAAGCTGAGTTTCATCATGGAAGGCGATTTGGAAGAAGTGACGCAGGCCTTGCAACAGGCTAGACAAGCCGAGCAATTGGCCGAGCTCGAATCGAGTCTGCCGGGCTGAACGTGTCATGAATGTTGCTGAGTGTCTCGCACAAGGTCAAGTTTGGGGGCTTCCTCGGCTTGAATCGCAAATTTTGGTTTTGTTCACCTTGGGTCGGCCACGCCACGATCGTGCTTGGCTCATCGCCCACGACACCGATCAACTGACGGTAGCCCAAGTTGCTACTTTTGAAGCCCTGGTTCAGCGCAGGCTTCAATATGAACCCGTGGCCTACATCGTCGGAGAGAAAGAATTTTTCGGACTCACTCTCCAAATTGACAAGCACGTTTTAGATCCCCGAGATGACACAGAAGTTTTGGTGGAATGGGCCCTGGTTTGTGGCGATAGTTTCAGCACACCTCGTTTTTTAGACTTGGGCACAGGCAGTGGCGCAATCGCCTTGGCCATCAAGTCGCAACGCCTACAGGCGTCCGTGTCGGCTGTCGATGTCAGTTCTGAAGCTTTGCGTGTGGCC
>JACCEA010451318.1_pt1 | contig 13075 bp, 10 predicted proteins | sample 7449851 | NCBI WGS metagenome assembly JACCEA01 (sample SAMN15323453, study PRJNA562643) | freshwater metagenome | isolation source: river surface water | place: USA:Blue River Watershed | collected 2017-08-18 | reverse complement strand
CCTGTTGACTCAGTTCAGCAAATCCAACAATTGACGGCAGTGCGCATATTCGCCCGCCAGTACGAGACCGCGGTTAATGGCTCCAACCCAGAATCAAGCCAAGCAAGATCGATACTTTTCATTAAAAAATCGATATAGATCATTTGTCCCTTCGCGGCTGGCCCTGTCGATTTCGGCCCAGTGCGCAGGCCTATTGCTGCTGCCTGCCGCTTCCGTGTGGGCGCAGGACCAGTCGTCCAGCGCTAGCAATTCATCGTCCTCCAGTGCCCCAGCGGTTGCCCAGATTAATCCCAATGACGCTTTGCGCGAATTGGATTGGGTTCCGATGGAAGAGTTAACCGAGGAGCAAAAGCAACAAGTACCGGTTGCTTGCTGTGGTGCTTATATAGCACCACCCCGCGATGATGCGGAATCAGAGATGGACCCGGAAAAAGCGAATATTTTCGGTACTGCGGATTATTCTGAATCGGAAAAGCAAACCAAATTTGTTATGCACAGTGATGTGCGCCTTACTCAGGGGCGCCGCTCGTTTCGCGCCGACACCTTCACGTTTGATAAAACAACGCGTGAAGCCGAGTTGAAAGGCAACATTCAGGTGCGTGAGCCGGGCGTATTGCTACGCGCCGAGCGCGCCTATGTAGACACCAACACCGGCAACGCCGAGCTGGAACAGGCCCGTTTTGTACTTTACGAAACACGTGTGCGTGGCCGCGCGGAAAAACTCGAAAAGTTTGGTGATCAGATTATCAGCTTGGACCAAGGGACTTTTACCAGTTGCGAGCCAGGAGACAATACCTGGATGATCCGCGGCTCCAATATCACCTTGCACAATGACAAGCATTACGGCACCGCTAAACATATGCGTTTGGAAGTCAAAGATATTCCCATCGCCTATGCCCCTTATTTCCGCTTTCCTATAGGGCCAGATCGTTTAACCGGGTTTCTCTTTCCCTCTATGGGGTTTGATGAAAATGACGGCGTCGGTGAATTTACAGCGCCCTTTTACTGGAATATTGCACCCAATTACGATGCGACTTTCACCTGGCGCTATTTGTCGGATCACGGCAACATTCTGGCCAGTGAGCTGCGTCATATGTCGAGCAGCTTTGACACTCAATTAAATGCCAGCGCCCTGAATGATGATCGTGGTGGCTACAGTGAGCGCCTGCAGGATCAAATTGATAGTGGTGAGCTTGCCGAGGAAGATGCCTATCCCTACAAAGGTAAAGATCGCTGGCAGTTCAATCTGAACCAGACTGGCGGACGCAATCAGCCCTGGTCCACTCTTATCGATTACACCGATGTGAGCGATACCGATTATCTGCGCGATGTGGATAGTAGCGCTGTGGATTTGAACCGCCAAGCCTATATCCGTCAGCGTATATCGGGTAGCTACACCACAGATCATTGGCAGTTAGCCGGAAAGATTGAGGAGTTTCGCCTGCTAACGGACAACCAATTGCCGTATCACGAGTTGCCGCGGTTGAATGCCGATGGTGAATATCGCATTAACGAGTGGCTGCTGGAACTTGATAACGAATACACCCACTTTGCAATGAACCGCTACTTTGGGGATAACCCGGAACAGGCCCTTAATAAAGCTGATTTGATTACTGGCGAGCGTCTCCGCACCAATTACGGGTTGACCTGGGACAAACAGTACGCCGCCGGGTTTATCAAACCGGGTGTGGGGGTCAAAACTCTGGGCTATCAACTGGATGCGACCAATATGCGTGCAGACGCCGACACCAGTCCCCGCATTGTGGCGCCACAAGGCTCGTTGGATACTGGTTTGTACTTCGAGCGCGACCGGCAATGGTCTGGCGAGGCTTTCACCCAAACCCTTGAGCCGCGTGCGTTTTACTTGTATCGCGACTACGAAAATCAGGATGCGTTTTACGGTTTGACCAGCGAGACCAGCTACGTCAACTTCGACACCTCGGATTTGGTTTTTACCTACCAGCAGTTGTTCCGCGATTCGCGTTTTTCTGGTGGCGATCGTATTGACGACGCCAATCACCTCGCTGTGGGGCTGACGAGCCGCTTCGTTGAAGCCGATACCGGTATAGAGCGGGTGCGTTTGAGTGTGGGGCAGATCAATTATTTTGAGGACCGCGAAGTTAGTATCCTCAACAATGAAGATGACTATGCCAATACCCGCAGCAGCTCCGCCATTGCGGGTCAGGTGAGTGCGCAACTGGGCGATCATCTGCGCCTTTCCAACGACATTCTCTATGATCACCAGCAAAAGAAAGTTAACGCCGTGAGCAGCAGCCTGCATTACATGGATGAGCAATACCGCATCCTGAATCTGGGCTATCGTTACTCGCGCGATCCGGTGACCCTGAGCCCACTGGATACTAACCCGCAAATCGGCGAAACCCTGGATCAGTTGGATGTAACCGCGCTCTGGCCCCTGAATAACCAGTGGGCGGTAATTGCGCGCACTAACTATGATTTTAATTTCAGTGCGGAACTCGATACCTTTGCCGGGCTCGAATACACCGATTGTTGCTATCGTATCCGCGTATTGGCCCGCCAGTGGGTGGATTTCGATTTCAGCCAGGATTTCCTGCAGGATTTAAGCAATGACGATTATGATCGCGGCATCTTCTTTGAAGTGCAGTTACGCGGTTTTGGCACCTTGAGTCAACGTATTAGTAACCTGCTCGATAAAGCCATGTTGGGCTATAGCGAGCGTGAAGCCTCTTTACAATAAAACAGTGATTGATGTTATGAGTAAGAACCAAAACAAGCCTCATCAAATGCGCAGTGCCTGGGCGATGTTTATGAGCGGGCTGCTGCTGCTTGGCAGTCAAGCCTGTCTGGCCCAAAGCAATGCGGTATCACTGGACCGCGTTGTGGCGATTGTCGATAAAGATGTTGTGTTGGAAAGTGAATTGAATGATCGCAAACAATCGGTACTGGATCGTTTGCGTGGCCAATACCAGCAATTGCCACCTGACGAAGTGCTCAACAAGCAAATTCTGGAACAGCTAATTGTTGAGCGTATTGAGTTGGGATTGGCGGAGCGCTATGAAATTAAAGTGGACGAGGCTGAAATAGATCAAGCTGTAGGGCGTGTGCTGCAAAAGAATCAAATCACTCTGGCGCAGTTGGAGGCAGACTTGCAGCGTCAGGGTTTGAATCTGGCTGGTCTGCGCAAACAAATGCGCAATGAGTTAACGATCAGTCATTTACAACAGGGTGTGGTGAACAGCCGCATTAAAATTACTGAACAAGATATTAATAATTTCCTGGCCTCCAGCGACGGCAAATATGCAACCTCGCCGGATTTTCATATTGGCCATATTTTAATTGCGGTTTCCAGTAGTGCGGATGCAGATGCAGTGGCAGAAGCAGAAAAGAAAGCCAATGAGATCTACCAGAAATTGCAATCGGGCAGTGACTTTTCGCAAATGGCTATTAGCTTTTCCAATGATCAGGCTGCGCTGCAAGGTGGCGACATAGGTTGGCGCAAGCTGGCGCAATTGCCGGAGTTGTTTGGCAACCAAATGGCCAATCTTGCGGTAGGGCAAGTTTCCAAGCCGTTCCGCAGCGGCGCCGGGTTTCATATTTTGAAAAATATCGAGCAGCGTGGTGGCGGTGCACAATTAATCGAGCAAACGCATGCGCGACATATTCTGTTGAAAACGTCGGAAATTATGGATGATGCGCAGGCACGCCAGAAATTGCTGGATTTAAGAACCCGTATTGAAAAAGGCGAAGACTTCGCCAAGCTGGCACGTGAAAATTCAGAAGATACCGGTTCTATGTTAAGTGGCGGTGATTTGGGTTGGTCCACACCCGGTATGTTCGTGCCTGAGTTTGAAGAAGCTATGGCTAACACCTCACCGGGCAATATCAGTCGCCCCTTTAAGAGTCAATTCGGCTGGCATATTTTGCAAGTGATCGAGCGCCGCAAAGAAGATATGAGCGATAAAGTGAAACGCAATCAAGCGGCGAATGTATTGCGTTCGCGTCGCTTCGATGAAGAGTTTCAGCTGTGGTTAACACAGATTCGCGAAGAAGCCTACGTTGAAATTAAACTCTAGTCGCCGTTAGTTAACAATTAATCAGATAAGCGGCTAAAAATTGGGTTGCCTTGCAATTCCGGTTTTTAGCCGTTGTATTTTTGGGCCCAACAATTGTTTGGGCTCAGTAATTTGGGGCACAGTAAAATGACGGACTGCTACCGTATTGCGCTAACACCGGGCGAGCCCGCTGGCATCGGCCCTGATCTTGTCGTTACGCTCGCTCAGCAGGCGCAGCCGCATGAAATAGTGGCGATTGCTGATCCACAGCTATTGCGCGAGCGAGCGCATCAATTGAACTTGCCCTTGCGATTGCGCGAAATCAATTTGCAGGATGCCCCGCGTCCCTGTGCCGCAGGCGAGTTGGCGGTGTTGCCTGTTGTCTTGGCCGAAGCCGCCGTACCGGGCAAGCTTAACGTCAAGAACGCGCCTTATATTTTACGCACCTTGGATACCGCAATTGCCGGTTGTATCTGTGGGCATTTCGCGGCCCTGGTCACTGGCCCGGTGCAAAAAAGCGTGATTAATGATGCGGGTATTTCCTTCAGTGGCCACACTGAATACTTAGCGGATAAAACCCGTACCCCAAAAGTGGTGATGATGTTGGCTACCGAAGGGTTGCGCGTTGCGCTCGCAACCACGCACTTGCCGTTAAAAGATGTCGCCGCCGCAATTACCCATGATGAGCTCACACAAGTGACTGAAATTTTGCAGCGCGATATGCAACTGCAGTTCGGCATCAAAGAGCCGCGCATTCTGGTGTGCGGTTTAAATCCGCATGCCGGTGAAGGCGGGCATTTGGGGCGCGAAGAAATCGAAGTAATCGAGCCGGTATTAAACGAGCTGCGCGCGCGCGGCATGAACCTCATTGGCCCACTTCCTGCTGACACTTTGTTTACGCCCAAGTACCTGGATAAAGCGGATGCGGTGCTCGCCATGTATCACGATCAGGGCTTGCCGGTTTTGAAATACAAAGGCTTTGGCAATGCGGTGAATGTTACTCTGGGTTTGCCGATTATTCGCACCTCGGTAGATCACGGCACCGCATTGGATTTAGCGGCGACCGGTAAGGCCGATTTGGGTAGCCTGCGTACAGCATTGGCTTATGCACTTGCCATGGTGCAAGCAAAGCACGCGCACTAATTTGAGAAACACTCATGAAAAAAATGTTGAATCACGAATCCCAACATAAAGCGCGCAAGCGCTTTGGACAAAACTTTTTAATTGACCATGGCATTATTCGCGACATAGTGCGCTCGGTCCACCCGCACAAAGATGATGTGATTGTGGAGATTGGCCCGGGTAAAGGCGCTATCACCCAATTACTGGCAGACGCCTGCGATAATTTAAACGTGATTGAGCTGGATCGTGACCTGGTGCCCTGGTTAAAAGTGAAATTTGAAAAACATCCAAACTTCCAGCTTTATCAGGCAGATGCGTTGCAATTTGATTTTGCACAGCTGATGCGCAATGACAAGCCGCTGCGCATTGTAGGTAACTTGCCCTACAACATTTCCACTCCATTGATTTTTCATTTGTTGAGCTATGCGAGCAAAGTGCAAGACATGCACTTTATGTTGCAGAAAGAAGTTGTTAAGCGCATGGCTGCACAACCGGGCGAAAGCGCTTACGGTCGTCTGGGAATCATGGTTCAGTATTATTGTGCGGTGGAGGATTTATTCGACGTTCCGCCGACATCATTTGATCCGGCCCCTAAAGTGGACTCCGCTATAGTACGTTTGATTCCCTACAAAGAATTGCCCTTTGTTGCTAACAATATAAAAACGCTGGAGACGCTCGTAAATGTCGCTTTCCAACAGCGTAGAAAAACCCTGCGCAACTCACTCAAGCAACTGCTCACCACGGAGCAAATGGAAAGCCTTCCCGTCGATTTAAGTTTGCGTCCGGAAGAAATCAGTTTGCCGGAATATGTGGCGATGAGTAATCTGTTGGGCGAAGTGTCATTTAATGGAAAAATATCCGCCGACGATGGCGAGTAATCATTTATTTCAGGTAGTGAAAAATGTCAGCAATATCTGTCAATGTAAAAACCCAATACATTGCAACCCAATCGGTTCCCGCAGAACACAAATACGTGTATGCCTACACGATCACCATCGCCAACCAAGGCGAGGCGCCAGCGCAATTGATCAGTCGCCACTGGCGCATTACCGATGCCAATGACAAATTGCAGGAAGTGCAGGGCATGGGTGTGGTTGGCGAACAGCCGCATTTGCAACCGGGCGAAAGTTATACCTACACCAGTGGTGTTATCCTGGAGACCGAAACCGGGTTAATGGAAGGCACTTACCATATGCGCACCGATGAGGGCGCGATGTTTGATGCACCCATTCCCACTTTTGCCTTGGTGCCGCCGTACGCGGTGCATTAATTTTTAACGGGTACACAAAATAATATGGCTACTTACGCAATTGGTGATATTCAGGGCTGTCTTGAGCCGCTGCAATGCCTATTAAAAAAAATTGCGTTTGACCCCGCTAAAGATAAGCTCTGGCTTGCGGGTGATTTAATTAATCGCGGCCCCGATACCCTTGCCACCCTGCGTTTTTTATACAATTTGCGCGATTCAATTACCATAGTGCTCGGCAATCACGATTTGCATTTTATCGCGGTCTATTACGGTCTGCGCAAAAAAGGCAAAAGCGACACCCTCGACCAATTGCTGATTGCGCCGGATCGTTTGGATCTGGTGTATTGGCTGCGTCAACAAAAACTGGTTCACCATGACGCGGCTTTGGGATACGCCATGGTTCATGCCGGCATTCCACCACAATGGGATTTGCAAGAAGCATTAGTGCGCGCGCGCGAAGTGGAAACCGTTTTGAAAAGCGAGAAACCAGAAAATTTTCTCGCCGGTATGTATGGAAACTCTCCAAACCTGTGGAGCGAGTCGCTAGTCGGTGTTGATCGCTTGCGCGTCATTACCAATTATTTTACCCGCATGCGTTTTTGCAATGCGCAGGGTGTGCTGGAATTGCAAACCAAAGAAAGTGCTGATGCTGCTCCTGAAGGATTTGCTCCCTGGTTTTCCTTTGCGCAACGCAAAACACGCGACGAAAAAATAATATTTGGTCACTGGGCAGCGCTGGAAGGGAAGGTGAATTTGCCTAATTTGTACGCATTGGACACCGGTTGCGTGTGGGGTGGTTCGCTTACCGCCATGCGTTTGGAAGACGGTGTCCGTTTTTCTTGCAACTGCCTTGCTTAATCGCATTCAATACAGTTTGGCGTTAAAAATAGCGCTGATTTCGCCAAACTGTAACAAAATGTTTCATTCAGTTTAAATTCAATTTTCTATCACTAGTATGAACTCGTGCATCAACAACGATGCGAGTGTTTATATCAGAGGATAGATTATGAAATCAAAAATGCTCCCCACTATTATTGCCAGCCTTTCGTTCGCCGCTGTTCCCGTTGCATTTGGCGCAACTTATCAAATGGAATTGGCTGCGGCCTATGGTGAGGTTGACGTCGACAATTATTCAACCAGCCAAAATGATTATTCACTAAGTGGCACTTATTATTTTTCGTTGGTTGATACTAAAAATCGTCCGCTGGCTGAATCTGCATTTTTGCAAAAAGCCGGTAGTGTCAATGTAAGGGGAGATTATAGTCGCTACGAAAGTAGTTATTCCTCATTGGACTACACAAGCGAGGCTCGGGTTTATGGGCGAGAACTAGGTGCAGATATTTATATTCCAAATAGTGTTTTTTATCTGGGTGGCGGCGTTAGGGAGTTTAAGGCGAGGTCCGAATGGAACTATGGTGAAAATAAGGGTAGCTCTTCGGAGGACTGGGATTCTCGATGGTATGTCAAAGCGGGTGTAACACCTGTTGATGGCATGCTGGTTTGGTCGGAGTTTTATGAGGATTTGGATGTCTCTGATTACTGGAATATTAATGCAAAATATGTGATGCCAATTGGTGCGGAAGGGCATTGGCTGAATTTGGAAGCTCGCTACGAAGCAACGGAAGATGATGGGGACGATTCACAAAGTTTTTCTATGGCCGGTGATTATTATCTGGATAGTCATTTAAGCCTGGGTGGTGGTGTTACTCACTACACCTATGATGGTGACTATTCTAACGATAATGAAAATGAATACTTTGTGCGTGCGAATCAATATTTTACCGATAATCTCGCAGTTAATCTGAAGTACGCCGATGGTGATTACGAAAGTAGCTGGACTTTAGGGGCAACGCTGAGATTCTAAAATGCTTTGTTAGTAAAGCCCGGTCTATGATCGGGTTTTTTAATTTATATTTTACTATTGGAATATCTCTTTAAACCAACTTGCGTTTTACAAAGCGCGGTTTATAGTTAAAACGTTAAATAAACGCGAGCTGTAGTTTTGTATATATCTTGCGGGCTTATCCAGATTTATTTATTGAATGAAAAGTAATTTACGTGACCCTGGTTGTGTTTATGTAGTAGGGTTTTTATTTACGTAGTTGGAATTTAGGTGGCCGGTAATTCTTGTAAGAGTCTGGTGCGTCCTGTGTTCTGGCGTTCTCTTCTGTAGCCAGTTGGCTGTTCTGTTGTCAGGTAGCGCCTTGGCCCTCTGTAGATGGGCAGTTAGTTTCACCTGATTTCCGTTGCCGGGAGTAGTCCCGGAATCTGACCGTTTTAAAGCATTGAGCTTTGTTAAAGCGGTGGCTAATGAATAGTAGTTATGAGCAATGGTTTATTCCCGTTGTGAGACTGGAAGGTATTTGCTCATCTGTTCGTTGCGATTTCCATCGGCACTACGCTTGAAAAAGGAGTCGTGCAGTGAAACAGAATAATAATTGCAATCGGGTTGTTAATTCCCGGGTATTAATTGCATTGCTGTCTATGATTGTGGCCAATATGACCGCTGCTGGTGATACGGCTCACTCTGCTTACAATATGACGCGCGGCGTAACCGAAATAAGCCATGAGGTGTACAACCTGCACATGGTGATTTTTTATATTTGTTGCGTGATAGGGTTGGTGGTATTTGGTTTGATGTTCTGGGCGATTGTCCATCACCGAAAATCCAAAGGTGCGGAGCCGGCGCAATTCCACGGCAGTTTAAAAATAGAAATTCTCTGGACTGCAATTCCTGTAATTATTCTGGTGGTGATGGCCATTCCCGCCAGCAAAACCTTGATCGCGATGGAAGATGCATCCAAAGCGGATATGACTGTGTTGGTAACTGGTTCGCAATGGAAGTGGCATTACAAATATCTGGAATACCCCATCGAATTTTATTCGCTGCTCGCCACTCCGCGCGAGCAAATTGAAAACAATGCGACCAAAGATGAATTGTATCTGCGCGATGTTGATAAGCCTCTAGTTCTGCCCACCGGTAAAAAAATTCGTTTTTTAGTCACTGCTGATGATGTGATCCACTCCTGGTGGGTGCCAGCGTTTGCGATTAAAAAAGATGCCAACCCAGGTTTTATTAACGAGACATGGGCAAAAATAGATAACCCCGGAATTTATCGTGGTCAATGTGCAGAACTCTGCGGAAAGGATCACGGCTTTATGCCGATAGTAGTCGATGTAAAAACACCGGAAGCATTTGAGACCTGGGTGAGTGAACAGATTGCCGCGCAGGAAAAGGCCAAAGCCGAAGAGGCAGCACGTGGCTTGATGAGTAAAGCAGAATTGCTCGCCCAAGGGCAAAAAGTCTATGAGACGCGCTGTGCTGTATGTCATCAACCCGGTGGTGAAGGTTTGCCCGGCGCCTTCCCGGCATTAAAAGGCAGCGCCATGGTGACGAAAGATAAACCGGCGCATATCCACACCGTGTTATTTGGAAAACCCGGCACCGCCATGCAGGCTTTTGGCAAGCAACTTACGGCAGCCGAATTAGCGGCGGTCATTACTTATGAGCGCAATGCCTGGGGCAACGATACAGGCGATCTGGTGCAGATTGCCGACATTAATGCAGCCTTGAGTGCGGGAGAATAATAATGAGTCAGGAACATTCCCCAAGTATTGGTGAGCACGAAAGTCATCATGCGCAGGATGAAAAGCCCGCAGGTATTATGCGCTGGCTCTACACCACTAACCATAAAGATATTGGCACCTTGTATTTGTTGTTTTCGCTGCTGATGTTATTTATCGGCGGCAGCATGGCCATGGTGATTCGCGCGGAATTATTCCAGCCGGGTTTGCAATTTGTCGATCCGCACTTCTTTAACCAGATGACCACAGTGCATGGTTTGATTATGGTGTTCGGTGCAATTATGCCGGCCTTTGTTGGTTTAGCAAATTGGATGGTACCGCTGATGGTGGGCGCGCCAGACATGGCGCTGCCGCGCATGAATAACTGGAGCTTCTGGTTGTTGCCCTGCGCCTTTACGATCTTATTGTCCACGCTATTTATGGAGGGCGGTGGCCCTGCGTCGGGATGGACTTTTTATGCTCCGCTTTCAACAACATACTCCAACGACAGCACCGCATTTTTTGTCTTTGCCGTACATATGATGGGAATTTCTTCGATCATGGGGGCGATGAATATTATCGTCACCATTTTTAATTTGCGCGCACCGGGTATGACCTGGATGCGTTTGCCGCTGTTTGTATGGACCTGGCTAATCACGGCATTTTTATTAATTGCCGTTATGCCGGTGTTGGCGGGTGTAGTGACAATGGTGTTAACCGACAAATATTTTGGCACCAGTTTTTTTAATGCTGCCGGGGGCGGTGACCCGGTCATGTTCCAACATATTTTCTGGTTCTTTGGTCACCCTGAAGTTTACATCATGATTTTGCCCGCCTTCGGAATTGTCTCCAGCATTATTCCGTGTTTTGCACGCAAACCTCTGTTTGGCTATGAGTCCATGGTGATCGCTACCGCGAGCATTGCATTTCTTTCGTTTATTGTGTGGGCCCACCACATGTTTACTACCGGCATGCCAGTGGCTGCTGAGTTGTTTTTTATTTATTCCACCATGCTGATTGCGGTTCCCACCGGGGTAAAAGTTTTTAATTGGGTGGCTACCATGTGGCGCGGCGCCATGACTTTTGAAACACCGATGATGTTTGCGATTGCCTTTATTGTGTTGTTTACCATTGGTGGTTTATCCGGTTTGATGTTGGCGATTACCCCCGCCGATTTCCAATACCAGGATACTTATTTTGTCGTAGCACATTTTCACTATGTGTTAGTCACCGGTGCCTTGTTTGGAATTATTGCGGGGGTGTATTTCTGGATTCCCAAATGGACCGGCGTGATGTACAGCGAGCGCCTTGGTCAATTACATTTCTGGTGCTCACTGGTTTCGGTCAACCTGTTGTTTTTCCCCATGCACTTTGTCGGTTTGGCGGGAATGCCGCGGCGTATTCCGGATTACGCACTGCAATTTGCCGATATGAATGCATTTATCAGTATCGGTGGATTTTTATTTGGCTTGTCGCAGTTGCTATTTGTCGCCATGGTGTTTCGCTGTATCAGGCGCAAGGGTGTTAAGGCCAGCACGCAAGTTTGGGAAGGCGCTTATGGGTTGGAATGGGAAATTCCATCGCCAGCACCTTATCACACGTTTCAATCTCCACCGGAAATAAAGACGGACGTTAAGCATTAGTGATTACCTGGTTGGTAAGGAGCTGGATCGATGACAAATCAAACCGTTTCGCATCAGCCGCTGTTGCGCAAACTCCTGTTGGTTTGCATTGCGATGTTTTTGTTCGGCTTTGCGTTGGTACCACTCTACGATGTGTTTTGCCGTTTGACCGGCTTAAATGGAAAAACCGCTGCGGTGGCGGCAGCGCCATCTATAAGGGTTGATAAAAGTCGTGTGATCAAAGTGGAATTTATTGCTAATCGTGATGACTCTATTCCCTGGAATTTTGCACCGGAATTAAATTCAATCGAACTGAATCCCGGTGCAGTAAAAGTTATTCATTTTAATGTGAAAAATTTATCGGCCCAGGCCATGGTTGGCCGCGCAGTGCCGTCGGTATCGCCGGGAGCTGCAGCGCGCTATTTTAAAAAAATTGAATGTTTTTGCTTTTCTGAGCAACCGCTGGACGCCCATGGCGAAAAATCCATGCCGGTGCAGTTTTATATAGATCCGCAATTACCTGCGGAATATTCCACGATTACCTTGTCCTATCGTTTGTATAAAAGTCAGGGGCAAACGGCGAGCCGTTAGCTTCAGTGTGTTAATCCAGTGTGCGAATGGAGGTATCCCATGAGTACCAGTTACCAACACTATTATGTTCCGCATCACAGTCATTGGCCGATTGTCGGCGCGATTGCGTTATTTTTAATGGCCAATGGCGCTGCCCACTGGGTGAACGACAATCTCTGGGGCGTGCTTGCACTTATTGCTGGCTTTGGTTTGTTGTTGATTATGTTATTTGGCTGGTTTGGCAATGTGATTGAAGAATCTATGGATGGCCTATACAGCAGGCAAATGGACCAATCCTTTCGCCAGGGAATGAGCTGGTTTATTTTTTCGGAAGTCATGTTTTTTGCTGCGTTTTTTGGTGCGCTTTTTTATGCGCGTATTATCTCTGTGCCTTGGCTGGATGGCGCTGGCAATAATGCTATGACGGCCGAAATCCTCTGGCCCAATTTTGACGCTATGTGGCCGCTAATTAAAACCCCCGCTGGCGCGGAAACTCAAGCAATGCCGTGGGATGGAATTCCGCTTATTAATACCGTTATTTTGCTGGTCTCCTCCATTACCTTGCAATTTGCGCATATTGGCATAGAGCAAAAGAAACCGGCGCAGCTGGGTTTCTTTTTGATGTTGACCATTATTCTTGGCGCCTGCTTTTTAGCACTGCAAGGCCATGAATATTTTCACGCCTATGAAGAGTTGGGGTTGCGTTTGGACTCTGGGGTGTACGGCAATACCTTTTTCTTACTTACCGGTTTTCACGGGTTGCACGTCACCCTGGGGGCGATCTTCCTGACAGTGATCTTTTTGCGCATTGCAGTAAAAGGTCACTTTACCCCCGAGCGCCATTTCGGTTTTCAAGCAGCCGCCTGGTATTGGCATTTTGTGGATGTGGTTTGGTTAAACCTGTTTGTCTTTGT
>JACCEA010240273.1_pt1 | contig 13076 bp, 15 predicted proteins | sample 7449851 | NCBI WGS metagenome assembly JACCEA01 (sample SAMN15323453, study PRJNA562643) | freshwater metagenome | isolation source: river surface water | place: USA:Blue River Watershed | collected 2017-08-18 | reverse complement strand
AGCATTTATTAATTTTACAACAATTTCTTTATATCCTTTGTCACATGCAGTATAGAATGGTGTTGCACCAATATCTGTTCTAGCTTCATATATATCAGCACCGCTATTTATCAAAACCTCAACAACAGGTGTATGTCCTTTTTCACATGCAACAATTAATGGTGTTGCACCAATATCTGTTCTAGCTTTATTTATATCAGCACCAGCATTTATTAATTTTACAACAATTTCTTTATATCCTTTGTGAATCATATTCCCGCTTTGTAGAGGGGCACATGCAGTATATAATGGTGTTGCACCAGTATCTGTTCTGGCTTTGTTAATATCAGCACCAGCATTTATCAATAATTCAACAATTTCTTCATTTCCACTAAAACATGCAGTATACAATGGTGTTGCACCAATATCTGTTCTGGCTTTGTTAATATCAGCACCAGCATTTATCAATAATTCAACAATTTCTTTATGTCCATTTTGACATGCAATATATAATGGCGTTGCACCATTATTTAGTATCCCTTTATTAATATCAGCACCAGAATTCATCAATAATTCAACAACTTCTTTATGTCCATTTTGAGACACAATATACAATGGTGTTATACCAATATCTGTTATGGCTTTATTGACTTCAGCGCCCGAATTTATCAATAAACCGACAATTTCTTTATGTCCAGTTTGACATGCAATAAATAATGGTGTTGATCCATCATTGGCAGTCTCGTTAATATCTGCACCATTCGCAATCAGGCGCTGCACTTCATTCTTATTACTATCTTTGATAGCATTGAATAACTCCACTATTTGACTTCCACCGCCTTTATACAGTCTATGCTTAAACTTATATATATGTCTAGATCTCAATCGTCTCCGAGTTCGGGGCATCTCTCTAGTATGCAAAAATATTTTATAGCATTCCTCAATTCCCAACATATGGCTCCAAATCCTTCCAAACTCCTGCGACTACATCCGCCATTTGTAGGGTGGCCAGCCAATCGGCAGGAATTCCCTCATATCCGTAAAATGCACCGGCGAGGATTCCATAAATTGCCCCCACTGTATCCGTATCACGGCCAAGATTCACGGTCAGACAAGCGCCCTCCGCAAACGAATTGGTTCGGAAGAAGGCCCACAAGGCAGCTTCGCAGCTATCTACAACATATCCGCCAGACTTGATATCCTCGCGCGGGGCTGTAAGAAACCGGCAATCTAACACGCCCTTCCAGACAATCGGGTAGTTGGCAATCTCTGGTGAGGAATTGTAGGGCACTGAGCGAATCCAGTTGATGAGTTCGGCCTTGGATCGGCCTTGAATGGCCAACGCAGTCAGAGTAGCCCAGAAGCCGCAACCCCATACAGCAGCTGCGGAAGTATGGGTGGTTTTGGAAGAAGCAGCACCCTCGGCCCACACCTGCTTCAAAGGCCGGTTATGAAAGACCACGGGAATCGGCGCGAGACGCATGACGGATCCATTGCCCGCCTGGAATTCATCGGTTGTCTCGGCTTCCAACAGGCCTCTCGCCGCGTAATCATTCAATGCCTCACGTGTTGTGTGGCCGATATCAAAACACTCCCCGTTTACCGACATGTAGCCCTCACTATACCAGGCAAGATAGTGGGCAAGGACATTGCTTGGATCCTGCTTCCCACCGGCATTGACAATGGACGCCGCCAAACAGAGCATGAGAGATCCATCATCGGTGAAGGAACCGGCGGGGAGACCCCAGGTATCGCACACCTGCATGCCGGTAACGGGGGGAAAGGAATCACGGGGCTGGAATTCTACGGGCGCACCGAGGGCATCTCCAATGAGATTGCCGTAGAAGGCGCCTTTGGCTTTGGAAAGAGTGGAGAGGGAAGACATTGTGTATATTGGAAGGATCCCAACAAAAACCCCTTAATCAATTTTGGAATTTGGAAATAACTAAGCGATCCCCAAGATTTCCCAGCGTTCAAACATCTTATTCCAGGCGGCATTGACTCGGAATTCATCCACGGGGTGGAGCCGCAACATCTTGGAAGTTGCCAGAGTCCGCACAAGTCCCAGATGAGGTTGTTTTTCACCCTTGTCGGACCAGAGAGAGAAGATATCGGGTCCTACAAGTGCCTCGCGGCGTGCATGCCACACGGTAGTTTTAGCGGACTCCTCCGTCGGCACCCAAACCATGCGTTTTGTCGCAGCCGCCAAGGGAACGAATTCCACAACCTGGCGTTCCCCAAGTTCCTGCAAGGCCGCAAGTTCGGCCAAGGACATGTATTCTGTGAAACGGATTCCGCAACCCTGAAGAGCTTCATCGGCCACCCACATTTCCAACATCTCCCCTACGCGCCTCCATCGCTCCTCAAAACTGGCGGTCTGGAATACCGCCTTGCCACGCCAGGCAAGGACATCTTCCAGGACGATATCGCCATTGTCCGAGTAGGCGGAGAAGATAGCGCCTTCTTTGGCCAAGGTCTCGGCGAGACGCATACGGATCACGAAGGGCTGTTGTTTGCCGGTAACGGGAGGAAAGAAGGCGCAGATGGGTGTTGGGGTTTGGGGACTCGGCGGGGCAATCACGAGGAATCCTGAGAGGACACCACGGGGTCGCAGGGCGGCAACGGCTTTCAGGGATTTCAGGGCGGCTACATCGGCCTCCTGAAACATACGGGTAATGCCGAGGGATTTCCCCTGGGCGCCCCAACCAAACCGAGTGAGATAGGCTTGTGCGGCTTGAATGGACATTTGTGTATGAGAACTTACAAAGTCTAGTCTGTTGGATCTTTATGTCAAGTTTTGGTGGTTGTGTCAAAAATTGAACATACACCCTACATGCAGTATATGTTTGTGTAGCACCGTACCTTTCCTTTCCCAAAGTTCCTTTCCTTACGAAATATGTCTAACGCCACCAACACCACCAACACATCACCCCCTAGCATTCTTGAGGAGTTTCAAGCCTATGAGGCCTATGTAACCAATGCGTATGCTAGACTACGAGAGGCCCGACTGCGCGGCATTCGTGACACTGGTGTTGCTGAAAGTCCCATGTATAAGCGATACTACGGCCAGACGGAAAAAAATGACACGACCGATTGTCCTTCATAAAACTGTACCCATATATCCAACATGTCCAACATATCCATTCCACCCCTTTCTTCCTTTCTGAATCACAAAAGCGAGGAAGTGACCGAGGCGGTTGTTGGGATTCCAGTCTTCCTTAGTAAAGTCAAAGTCCCTACACCACCTCCGCCAGCTTACCTTTGTCTTGAACTCTACTTGGATAATGGGGACGAGGGAGTTCGTATTGAATGCGTGCAGCTCTATGAGAATGGCCTTCTTGTACAAGAAGCGAAGCTATGCTTGTCCTGCTTTACAGAAACTACCGAAATTGATGGTTGCATGTGCTCGCTTCCTAAGGGATATTGTTGGGAGTGTGGGGACACTCAGTGTAATAGATTTCATGATGATGAGATGGATAGATTTGAACTATCTAGAATCCGTAAGAGAAAGAGTAAAAAAAAATGAAAATGCGGAAAAATGACACTTTTTGCATGCACACGATGTTTGCCAGCCAAGTTGCAGAGTTTCTTACATATCCTTCCAAAATGTCCACATCCGTTCCTAACTTCCGTTCTATTCTTCACATGACCGCAGAGGAGGCAAAGGAGTTTTGCACTACCAACAATCTTACTCCGTTCGCTGTCTACGAGGAGCCTGCTCGTCTGATTGTGCCAGATACTATGGAGAGCACACCGAATCGCGCTGAGATTGAGTATTATTTAGGCATCAATGATGTGTATCGTGTTGGAAAGGCTATCATTTATCGTGATGGTATTCAGGTTGCAGATGTGAAGCCAATTCCTAACTTCCGTCCCATTCTTCACATGACCGCCGAGGAGGCAAATAAGTTCTGCGCTTCTAACAAGTTTAAGCCATGCATTGTCTATGCAGAGCCTTCGCACATAACTACCTATTCAGATAAGGTTGTAAGAGATCGTGTGGAACTAGACCTCTATTTGGATGCTACTGATACCCATCGTGTTGGAAAGGCTATTATTTATCAAGACGGTATCCAAGTTGCTGTGGTAGAGCCAGATGAGTGCGATAAGTGTGGTGGTGAATGCGATGGCGTACATGCAACTTCCAAACCTTCTAGCACACCAGCAGCGCCAACAGCACCAAAATCCTTGAGTATGGAAAAGGAGAAGCGTGTTGAGCAACTGGTGAATGCTATTGTAAAAAACGAGAAGTCCATTGTGGACGAAGTTATTCGGCAGATGGATGCTAAACGCGTGATCAGGATTATGGAGGTGCTATCCGTGCAAGATCCAGATGTTGTGATGGAGGTTGTTGGTAGACTGAAAGGTGTTGGTGTTAGTGTTGCACCAGGATCAACCTACAATTCTGCCGAAGATATGAGAAACCTTTGGAAGAGTTATGGAAAGTAACTCCAAATTTATAGTATATACACTTTTTTATATGCATAATTACGCATTGTTTCACCTCTTTTAATTAGTCGGTTATGTTTGCGTTTGTGTTTATCTTTCCGCGTTCTGCGACCGCCTTCATGATTACTATTATATTTAGTGTGTGAAGCATTGGAGTTGTTGGATTTGTGTGAATTATTGGAATTGGGAGCAAAACCAATAGGTTTGCCGAACTTCTCACCAAACAGTTTTTTATAATATTCATATACCCTCAAATTATGTTGTTTAGCTTCTTCATCTGCATAAGTGGCAGATTGAATCGCATGAAATAATTCATCTGGATAGAGTTTCGCCGTGCATTTGGGTGGTTTGCGAGTTTTATCATCCAACATTTCTAGATTATCATATGCATCTTTTGTGTGCTGCCAACACATGCCAAAATCATCAGAAGCAGGCAATTCATTCATCACACTAATAAATGATATAAGACGATCTAATGCAATCTGTTGATTTGGACCATCGTGTTTATTGATCATTCCATTTGCCATACGATGTCTGAATTGTATAATATTTTCATTATCCTGAAATACAGTGTATGCTGAGTTTTTTATTGAATTAGTAGCAGTAGAATATACAAGAGGTAGTAGGTCGGGATTACCAGCATCAGGATAGGTTGGATCCGAATAGATATATTTGGGAGGTAGTGGTAATTCCGAAGGAAGAGGAAACTGAATATTCGCTACAGGATAATTGTACTTCTTCTCTTTTTGAAGTCTTTCAATCTTACTGATCTCAAACCTTCTATTTTCCAAAGGTGCTTCCCATACATTTTCTACTAGTATGTTAATAGCTTCTTCATATGACATTTTGCCAATTATTGAAGGGTCATTAAGTCCCAAAACTACTTCACGAAAACGACGATAGCGTTTGAGTTTTTCTTTAATACCACCTCCACCGATTTCTTGTTTACTACAGTCTGTTGCAAAGTAGTCACTCCCATATCCCACAAGTGGTGGGACAAATATATCCTTTTTATCTGCCTTGTAAATAGGTGAAATTGCATAATGCCGATGCCCTTTGCAAATGCGACCACAATTTGTGCACCACTCTAGAACTCTTTTGCTTGCACCTGGAATAGGATTACCTTGTGGATCATATAACTGTTTCTCATAACTGAACGCATTCCAAAGGTTTTTATGGTAATATCCATTGTGACTGGCCTCTTCTACACAGGAATGTATCATATACATACATGTTCCAGTCTCATGTTGGATATATTTTAGACACACAGGGCATATAGAAAATAATGATTCGTCAGGATTTATCTTGGCTAGATTAGATGCATCTGTAGTCTGGTGGAAAATTTCATTCGTGAAAGCAATATCCGCCTTGGAAAATCCCATCCAGAGAATCTTAAATGGCTTTTCTCCCAACAATTCTTTTATCTCATCGTTTGTCGTATAATCTATTGCTTTTTTACCAGATGGATCTATGTAGGATGCGTTCGCACCTTTCTCTAACATTGTTTCAATCATGGTTTTTACCCATTGCTGTGGCACCTTTTCATAGAGTTGAACTGCCTTAATAAGGGGTGTTGAACCATCTACATAGACTTCTTTATAATTTGGGTTTAATTCATTTTTCAATAGTATATAAAGATTATGCGACATTGTCACTTCAGGGTTTATTAGTGCTGCATCCAAAAAATCTCTGAAATATTCATTGTCATTAGAATAATATTTCATTAGTGTTTTTAACCTTAAGTCGTCAACAATATGCATTCTCAAAATATAATAATATAATCTCGTCCGTCCATTAATAATCATAGACATTCCTTTATCTAGTAAATAACGAATTGTTACATCATTATTCATAATAATGCATATATCTAATGCATCTAATACATCTGATAGACGATCTTTGAGATGAATATCAACACCTTCTTTAATGAGAATATCTGCAATTTCTTTATGTTTTTGTGAAAATTCTACATCATCTTTATAAATAAAAGATTCAAAAAATGCCATTAAAGATGTTTTGTTATTTGCAACAATTTTCACATTTGCACCATACTTAATTAACAATGCCAATAATGGATTCATATCTTTTATAGATCGTGTAAATACACCCCAAAAAACCGGAACCCTATTTTTAATAAGATTTGGATTTGCGCCCCATTTTAATAAAGCTTCAATCAATTTCAAATCAGATTTTCTGGAAAGACGAAGACTTAGTGGATTATCTCTAGAATTAATAATGTCCGAATTTACATTAATTGCACCCGCATTTTTATACTCTTCCAAGATTGCAATATCTGGCGAGGATTCTTTGAGTTCATTGGCCCATAGTCTTTTGTAGTCTCTCAAAAGGACAGCACTAGCAGTGGAGGCAGCCATATTCTCTATTTCTACATATATTATATATATAATTAGATATTATGTATGTGATTAGCAAGCAGTATGTTATCGGGAGTGAGTTAAGCTTTATACACACCAGCAGTCAGAGTGGCTTCCACGGCATCCAACATCCCTCTTGCCTCCTCCTTTACAACCGGGGCAACGCGTGGATTGCGAAAGTCTGCAAGAGGCACAAACTTGTCTGCATGGCCGTTGGTGAGGTTAAAGCCCCAGGCGCCGGTGCTTTTTGAATATTTGATGGCCGGTGCATCATCCATATTAGCAAAGAACCAGTTGGTGTCCACAGCGCCCGAGGATCGTAAAACGGGGATATGGTTACCAAGTGCAGTCAAGAAGGGACCGATAACTGAATGGTTCCGTGCATCAATAAGCCGAACCCATCCATTGATGCGCATGAACTTCTCACAGTCACGCTTGGCTGCCGCTTCATGTTCCTCGCAATGAAATAGGCCGAACAAGTTACAAATGAGCCATTCATATACATTCTCTGAGTGGTCACAATAGAAGCACTTAATGGGAACTAGGACAAGCCGAATGGGTTCCAGGGAAAGGACAGTATTGGAATTGGAGGAAACGGACATATTGGAAATATTGGAACTGCGAAAGAACGAAGGGACACACTTTGACTAGAGAGAATACATCGTGTTCATTTTTTCCCCAAAAATTGAAACGGAATATGCCACGATCCCAACACTTGTTCATCCCTTCTCTTACCCATCCTTTTCACTCGCCACCATGTCCCTTCCTATCGCCCTACGAAACGCCTTTCACTCATACCAGAAAACCGCAACAGATATTCAGACATGCCTAAATATCTCAAGTCTCTGGAAAAAACCCGCACGCTATTGGTTTGGTGTGCATTATTGCAAAACAACCAATCAAATTATATGGGAGGGTGTTGTATCTCCTCGCGATGAACCGGAATACGAGGTATTTGCTACCTTTGAAGGAGGGAACCAAATTACGGTGGGTCATCTTCTTGTGGATTTGCAGGGATTGCTGCACGACGAAACTGACCTAGTGATGGGCGAGGAGCCTATTGGATATCTGGATTGTCTGGTCATTGACTTTACGGACGAATCCATTGTTGTAAACAATTAACGGTAATTGGCATTCCATTCATTTACACCACATAGAACTTTTTGCAGTGCTGAACTAACCGGAACGCGACGGGCATCCCCAAAATCAATGACCCATATTTTTCCGGTTTCGGGCTCAATCATGAAATTATAGGGTGTAATATCCCTGTATTCAATGCCGGCATTCCAGAGACATTGTAGGATGCGTCGGACTTCGTCCCATGCCTGTACAGGAACGGCATCTTCGCCGTAGAAATCTGCCAAGGACATGCCTGGCACGCGATACATTAAATGGACATCCATTCCGTTGTAGGATACAGTGGAATGAATGGAAGGGGCTACATGCAAAGAAGCGGCCATGCGTTGCAGTGCAACCTCCTCCTTGGACATATCTCCTTTGCCAAAGAGGGATGCATTCTCTTCTACGCAGAAGATAGGCTTGGTTTTGGAGATGCGATGGAGGGTGTAGGGAATGTTGGTTGCGGAGGACATTGCGGAGGACATTGCGGAAGCATGAACTGGCTGATTGTACGAAATATCCTTCAATTTTTCCCCACACTAGGACCCACCCACACATGCTTCGCTACCAACAGGTCCCTAAACGGTTCCTGAAATCAAAGAGGATATAAGGTGCCTCGGTAATTCCAACATGCTCCGCTACCAACATACTCCCCAAAAATGACTCGGCGGACCACGCAACCAAAGTCTTGTAGCAGTCCACCATGTCTACAACTCTCATTGACATTGATGTATATACCAGGAAGTTTGAGGAATATCCTTCAGACTTACAGGTATTTGCAAGGGAACATAATTTTACTTTATGCCCTTTATCATCAATGAGAGGACAGGCATTGGCTCTCATGTCCCAACCCGAGGTGCGTGGTCAGAAACATATTGGACGGGCCGAGGCAGTCAAGTTCTTCCAGAACATTGGCATGGAAACCACGGACGCCATTCAACAATTCAATAAAGCAACGGGAGTAAAGCGTATGAAAATGCGAGGATTCTATTGTCTCCAGTATCCCTTTGAAGCGGATACAACCGATCTTGATAAACGAAAAGGCGCGTCTATTTCCGGTGACAAAGACTCTATTATTAATGGCATTAAGGATTGGTGGAAGAAACATCTCACGGAGATTCCGAATGAAGAATGGCAGATAGGGCATCTGGATCCCACAATCGGTGACGCCTCCGAAAAAAATCTCGCCTATCAGCCGCCCATTCAGGGAAAATTCCGAGATAGATTTAAGTTTGATCCCCATTTTCTCAAGATGTGGCCAACAGCATCCGAGTTAATTCCCAAGATGGATGAATTCTATACCGAAAAAGAACAGAAGAGTCTGTATGATGCACTTAAGCCGAAGTTTGAGTTACTCCAGCCTGAGAAGGTGCAGCTTCCCTAATTCGCCTCTCAGCAATCTTGATGTATTCCTGATTAATGTCAAACCCCACATATCTTCTTTTTGACTGAACGCAGGCTACACCAGTAGTTCCACTGCCCATGAATGGATCCAGCACGATTGCGTTTTCTTTCGTAAAGAGTTTAACAAGATGCGAAATGAGCTGCACGGGTTTTACCGAAAGGTGCGTATTGTAATCGCCCTTTTCCGTTTTGTTGGGTTTTGAGACGAGGAAGACCCTATCCATACTCTCCTCAACTTCTTCGGTTGTGAGGATGTTGGATGGAAAGAATCCTTCACCCGTTTTTGTTTCATCGGAAGTATTCATGAGGCCCGTTCCATATTTCTGGAAATTATCAATATATCTACCCTCAATGGGTTTTACGGCCAGACACATGGGTTCAATTGCAGGTTTGAGCTGCGGAGTCTTCCAGTTCGTACAAGTCTCTTTCAGCTTGTTTTTTTGTTCCGCTGTAAGCGTTTTATCCTTATCAATGATATGATCTTGTGAGAAAGCCTTTACCTGCGATTGGGTATAGATCCATCCCAACATATCGCGAATTTCAAATCCCGCATCTTCTATTGCCATGGCCATGGAGTGATAGAGACGAGGACTGCTAAATGACACAAAGGCGCCGCCAGGTTTGAGAATTCTAAATACTTCCGCGGACACCTTGGAATAGAACTCATTAAACTTCTTTGACTGATTCCGATCAAACTTCATTCCTTTTGGTAGATTCCCCACAACCGCAGAAGACCCCTTTGTGTCCAGGCTTTCCTTATTCCAATCATTTCCCAGTCCATCAAGAAAGTAGGGTGGATCTGTACAGACCATATCAATGGAATTCGCCGACATCTTCTTCATCATATCAACACACTCTCCGTAGGAAACTTTGTTGATCATATCGTCCAGATTCAGGAGGGCTGGCTCGGTGGTTGTTGCTGCTGTTGCAGTTGTGGTGGTTGTTGCAGCAACAGGGGCAGCAGCAGGTGTAGTGCCATGAGAAGTCAGAAGTCTGATTAAATCTGCTTTTGACTTTCCAGAAATTCCCTTGATGTTTCTCTGCTTGCAGAGTTCCTTGAGTTCGGGAATTGTTTTCCTATTGAAATCCATTTGATGTGTTGGAACCGAGGTAATTGTAGTTACTCACCAACTGCCCATTCCACTCCATCATTTTTCTCAGATCATGGAATACCCAATTCCACTTGCCCCATCAGATCCATCAAAAGCAAAAATGCCCGACATGAATTCCCCGCCATTCTGGGCCATTTCAGGGGCATATTGCACGGATTCGTTGCCTCCCATGGATGGCATTTCATCCGAGGCCACACCTGAAGCCGACATAGTGCGCAGACTACCCATAGGTGGCATGATTTCTATGGTCTGTTCGGGATGGCGCAGATTATCCCCAAATTCGGATTCACTATTTACCACGGTTTCCATGGGATCTTTGGCCTCGGGTTCGGGATATTCAATGGAAGGGGGGGTTTCACTGACCTGCCGAGTTGCCCGTAAATCCGCCTCGGTTTGACCAATGACGACCGGCATTTGTTTGGGGGGTTCTGGAGGCAGATCCAGAGGCTCAGCATGCATAGCACTATGATTATCCTCCAGTTTGGAAGTCACAGGATTAGTGTAAATGGCATTTTTAGGAACTACTGGATTCACTTCCTGAAATCCGTTAAATTTAGGAGTTTCGGAAGAGGCGGCATCCACGATATGATAAGTAAAGAACACACCGGCGGAAATTAGAATTGCAATAAAAAGCCATGCAAATAAGGTCCGGGGATTGGTGAGTGCCATATTCTTATACTATTTCTCCTTCGGTTTGTTTGTTTTTAATTTTTGCGAATATCTGGACCAACAATAGAATATGGAGGCACTTGTACAAACCCTTCTGGCTGAAATGCCTGAAACTGTATCCAACTCTGTAATTATGGGATATGTTCCCCGATTGATTCAGGAAGCTCAGAAACTGGCGGTTCCCGGTGCGGATAAGAAGGCCGCGGTAATCAAGGCTCTCCATGATATTGTGGATGCCAAGGTATCCAAGGAAGTAGCGGGGGATTTCCACAAGTTCATTGATGAGACAATTGTCACCACTGTGGATATGCTGATTGATGTGGCCAAGGGCCGTGTAACACTCGCGATGCCCCAGACTGTGGAGGAGGTGACCCAAAAAGTCAACTGCTTCCTACAATTCGTCCAGGCGATTCTGACTTTTGTATCAAAGGTAAAGAAAAGTCCAGTTCCGGCAGTTCCCTCATCAGTAGAAGCCGTAACATCTACTGTTGTTGCCAAGGCTACTGAGGCGACCAAGGAGGTTGTGGATGCTGCAGAGGAGGCTCGTATTGACGTGGAGGGAGTGGCGGAAGAAATAACAATGGCAGCCAATGCAGCTACTGTTGTTGCAACGGCACAATCTGTATAATTTCTCACTCCCAACAAAGAACCAATGAATAATTTGAATCATGCAATTATTGAGGAATCCGAATCTACGATCACATTGCCGAATATTCAAGGCAATAAAACCAAAAATAGTTTAATTGTATCTAACGCTAGCAATATTTCCATGGTAGATCTGGATCCTCTGGAGGGCATTGAACCCATTGTGGCAAATGAAGAGGATTTGCATGAGCTCAATAATTCGGCAATTCAGGGCGGCAAGCGCCGCAAGTCCCTGAAGCGCCGCAAGTCCCTGAAGCGCCGCAAGTCCCTGAAGCGCCGCAAGTCCCTTAAGCGCCACTAATCAATAATCATACATTGGCGTCCTACTAGTTTTTGAGTTGTGGAATGTTTAGAATTAGAAATATTTATGTGAGGTTTGTGGAAAGTGGAAGAAGGTTTTGATGGAGCAATAGAGTTGGGTAGGATTGGAAGATCAGGTGTAGGGAGTCCATGAGTTGCCGCAGTTTCTAACACAGTTCGTGCATCCCCTTTGAGGACAACAAGACCTGTATATTCAAGACTTTTGGAAATAGGAACATATTCCTCTTCCCAAATGTCATCAATTTCAATAGGAAGAATATTCATAGGTGAAGGTGTGCAGACTTCTACAATATAGTTGAATGTATTAATTGTCATGCGTGATTCATGATGCCATTTTCCATCTTCCAGGATTCCTACATGAGTGCCCCAACGATACACGCGCCGTTTGAGAGATTCCCCTATTTCCAACACATTCCTCCTCCATTCTTGGCTCACTTCTTCTGTGTAGGTAACTCGGAACATTCTTGATGCATATACTCTAGGTGAGCATACTGCGAATCAACTTTGAGGGAACCAATGGTTCCCCTCTAACCCCTCCTTGGATGGGGTCCCCCTTTGCCCTACGGGCAAGGGGGACCTTATTCATGGAGAGGCAAGGCAAGCCTTCGCCTCTTTCAAACATTTTTGCGCGGGGGATTCCCTAGAAGTTTTATTTTTGATACTAAATTTGTTAAATGATATACCATTTCATGATATTCCATTGAGATTCATTTATGCAAATAAATGGCTAGGTAATCCCCGCGTGGGATTATGGTGTATTATGGTGGTCTCGGTAATTCCAGAATCCCAACATCCTCCTAAGGTCCTCTTTGATTCAAGAACCGTTTGGGGATCTTGTTGGGATTCTGGAATTACCGAGACCACCATAATACACCATAACTCCCAACATCCTCCTAAAGGTCCTCTTTGATTCAAGAACCGTTTGGGGATCTTGTTGGGATTCTGGAATTACCGAGACCACCATAATACACCATAACTCCCAACATCCTCCTAAAGGTCCTCT
>JACCEA010641602.1_pt1 | contig 13078 bp, 10 predicted proteins | sample 7449851 | NCBI WGS metagenome assembly JACCEA01 (sample SAMN15323453, study PRJNA562643) | freshwater metagenome | isolation source: river surface water | place: USA:Blue River Watershed | collected 2017-08-18 | reverse complement strand
TGCCGAGGGTGCACAGTGGGCGCTGGCTAACCCAGATGCCACTCGCGAAGAGCTGCAAGAAGCTCTCATTGCTCGCATCAAGGGCCCAGACTTTCCGACCGGCGCAACCATTCTTGGTCGTCGCGGAATCGAAGATGCCTACCGCACAGGTCGTGGCTCAATCACGATGCGCGCAATCGTCAACGTTGAAGAGATTCACAACCGCACCTGCCTCGTAGTCACCGAGCTTCCTTACCAAGTAAACCCAGACAACCTGGCGCTCAAGATTGCCGAGCTAGTCAAAGAGGGCCGCTTGCAGGGTGTCGCCGACATCCGTGATGAAACATCTGGTCGCACCGGTCAGCGCCTTGTAATCGTGCTCAAAAAAGACGCAGTGGCACGCGTGGTTCTGAACAACCTCTACAAGCTCACCCCGCTTCAAGAGAACTTCAGCGCCAACATGCTGGCCCTGGTCGACGGCGTGCCTCGCACCCTGAGCATCGACGGCTTCATTAGCCACTGGGTCGACCACCAGATCGAAGTGATCGTTCGCCGCACTCAGTTCAGACTGCGCAAGGCCGAAGAGCGTGCGCACATTTTGCGCGGTTACCTTAAGGCGCTGGATGCTCTCGACGCCGTCATCGCACTCATTCGTAAGAGTGCCACCGTTGACGAGGCTCGCGACGGACTGATGGACCTGCTCAAGATTGACGAGCTACAGGCCCGCGCAATCTTGAACATGCAGCTGCGACAGTTGGCTGCGCTAGAACGCCAGAAGATCATCGACGAAGCCGCCGAACTCGAAGCGCAGATTGTCGACTTCAAGGCGATCATCGCCGACCCAGTTCGTCAGCGTTCGATCATCAGCGAAGAACTCGAAGAGATCGTGCGCAAGCACGGCGACGACCGTCGCACTCAGATCGTGGCAGGCTTCGACGGCGACGTAAACGCCGAAGACCTAATTCCTGAAGAAGAGATGGTCATTTCGCTTACCCGCGGTGGCTACATCAAGCGCACCAAGAGCGACAACTACCGCCAGCAGCACCGCGGCGGCAAGGGCGTGAAGGGTGCCAACCTGCGTGCAGACGACGTGGTCGAGCACTTCTTCGTGACCACAACCCACCACTGGTTGCTGTTCTTCACCAACAAGGGTCGTGTCTACCGCGCCAAGGCTTATGAGGTTCTCGAGGCAGGCCGCGACACCAAGGGTCAGCACGTGGCAAACCTTCTCGCTCTGCAACCAGACGAGCAGGTCGCCCAGGTTCTCGACATGAAAGACTACTCGGTTGCTCCCTACCTAGTTCTCGCCACTCGCGAGGGTCTAGTGAAGAAGACCGCGCTCGAGGCATACGACACCGCCCGCACCGGTGGCATCATCGCCATCAAGTTGCGCGAGGGTGACGAGCTAGTTTCGGCCCTGCTGGTTTCTGAAACTGATGACCTGCTACTTGTCTCGCGCAAGGGTATGTCGATTCGCTTCTCGGCCAGCGACGAAAGCCTGCGAGCCATGGGTCGCGACACCTCGGGCAACATCGGTATGCACTTCAGAGAGGGCGACAGCCTGCTCTCGGCAAGCGTCATCAACGATGTCGAAGGCGCATACGTGTTCGTTGTCACCGAAGGCGGCTACGCCAAGCGCACCTCGGTTGATCAGTACCGCCCACAGAACCGCGGCGGCATCGGCATCAAGGTTGCCAAGCTCGAAGAGAAGCGCGGCGACATTGTTGGTGCGCAGATCGTGACCGACGAGGATGAAGTGCTCGTGGTTCTCGAAAGCGGCAAGGTTGTTCGCTCGGCAGTTGCCGAAGTGCCAGCCAAGGGCCGCGACACCATGGGTGTTGTGTTCGCCAGATTCGAAGAAAGCGACTCGGTGATTGGCCTGGCCAAAAACTCCGAGCGTAATCTTGAGAGCAACGAAGAACTTATTGATGGCGCGGATGCTGCTGTAGACGCTAGCGTTGATGCAGAACCTGCCACCACAGAGGGAGATGCCTAATGGCCAAGTTGTTTCAGCGTCGCGCAGCCAAAGATGTTCCGGCTGCCAAGCAGGTAAAACTAAAGCTCGTTCACATCGACTTCTGGTCGGCAGTGCGCATGGGCTTCATGCTTACCCTCGCTCTAGGCATCGCCACCATCGTTGGGTTCATCTTCTTGTGGATCATTGTTTCGTTCACCGGTTTGGGCGCAAGCCTGAACAACCTGTTGGCGACCGTCGGTCTAACCGACGCGACATCCGGTGTTGAAGACACCCTCACCTTGCCTCGTGTGCTCACCTTCTCGTTGGGAATCTCGGTTTTCAACATGGTGGTCGGCACCATCCTGGCCGGCGTTTGGGCCTTGATTTACAACGTTGTGGCCAAGTTCACCGGCGGTTTGTCGGTGGGCTTCACCAACAACTAGAGTTGGTTAGGCGCTGCTTTTCGTTTTCGGTTTGAGCATTCGCGGTTAATCGTCTAAAGTTGAAAAGGCTCTAAGGGCCTATAGCTCAGGTGGTTAGAGCGCTTCACTGATAATGAAGAGGTCGGAGGTTCAAGTCCTCCTAGGCCCACGGATGATTGCTTCGGCAAGAATCTATGGGGACTTAGCTCAGTTGGTAGAGCACCTGCTTTGCAAGCAGGGGGTCAGGGGTTCGACCCCCCTAGTCTCCACAAAAGAAATGCCTCCCTTCGGGGAGGCATTTTCTGTTTGCGTCGACTATGGGGCGTCGCGCAGCCTGTCTCTAAATCATTAATAGCTTCAATGATTCTTAACGCGCCATGCTGGGCGCTCGCTAGTCTCCACAGCAATGAAAAGACCGGTCAGAAATGGCCGGTCTTTTCGTTTGAGCAGCCATACGCACGAGCGAGCGCTTAGTTCTTGGTAGCGTGATTGGGATGAACGAAGACACTCGCATTCACGACCTAGATGCGGCCCGAGCATCCATGATGTTGATGGGCGTGCTGCTGCACTGCGTTATCTTCGCGGGTTTGTTCATGGAGACCAGCTCGCCCGAAGAAGGCCTGGCCAGCTATGGCATTTTCGCGACCATTCACACCTTTCGCATGCCGGCGTTCTTTGTGCTTGCCGGGTTCTTCACGAGCCTGCTGATCGCGAAGCGTGGGCCGGGTGCCTACCTCAACAACCGCGCTCGTCGCCTCGGGCTGGTCTTGGTGCTTTTCACACCGGTACTCACTCCCCTAACCCTGCTTGCTAGTGGCGAGTTCGGTTCGGTGGTTGGCATCGAGGGCTGGGTCGACAAAGGTTTTCTGCACCTCTGGTTTGTTTACTACCTGCTCATTCTGAGCGTCGTCGCCTTTGCAATCTCGAAAATCAAAATGCCCGAATGGGTTGGCAAGTTTCAGCAGTTTGCGATCTTCTGGATCACCGACCCAAAGACGCTGCTCATTCTTCCCACGATTCTGCTCGGCTTTCCGCTATTTCTTGACGAGAGCGCCAGCATTCGAACATCCACGAGCCTTGTGCCTGATTTGGCGATACTCGGTTTCTATGCGCTGTTCTTCTGGTTCGGCACGCTGCTTCACACCGCGGGTAAGTTGGGGCTAGAGGCCCTCGCCAAACGGGCCTACGTTTTGTTCGCTGTTGGGTTCGTTGCATCGCAGGTGACGTTTGCTCTGCAAGTTAACAGGGATGTCGGGCCAGTGACCCAACTGCTCTCGATGGTGGCGAGCTTCTATCTCGCGTTTGGAGTCATCGGCCTGTTTTTGCGTTGGGCCAAAAAGGGCGGCCGGGTGTTCACGTACCTTGCGCGAACTAGCTATTGGGTTTACTTGATTCACCTGCCGATCGTCTACGTGGCACTGCAGGTGCTCGCTTACCTGGGGCTACCGGCTCTGGTCACGGCGATCATCGCATTCGTGGTTTCGGTTGCAATCTCGTTGGGCGTATTCGAACTTCTCGTTCGCAAAACGCCACTGGCAAAACTGGTCTAGAGGTTGGCCCCGAAACACTGAGCGATACACTTTGGTCATGACCTGGGGGAAAATCGCAACCACTGCAGCGACGGTGTTTTTATTAACCGGATGCTCTGCACCAGCACCACAAGCCTCGAGCCCAACGGCAGAGCCTTCGCCTTCGGCAACATCCACTGTGCAGGTGAAGAACCTCACCGGCGACCCCGAGGCAGATCGACTTTTTACGATTCTTGAAGCCAGTTGCCAGCACGGAAAAGACGTCGGCTTGGCGGTGTATGTGCCGCAAGAAGATGAAACCTTGTACACCTTTGCTCAGCCTGATGATTGGTCTTATTGGCAAGCCTGGAACATGATGACGGTAAACAAGAACGGCGCTGGTGTTGGCGCTTGGCCCGACGGTGACCGCGTCTGCCAGGAGTGGCTTTATGTTGGAAGGCCGTTGGAGGCGTCTGGCAACTTGAAATTTGATCTCAAGAAAATCAATGACACAACATTTGAGCTAAGTGTCGGTCGCCCGTCAGTAAATGAAGTTGGCACCACGAGAATCACCATCGCAAACGATCTCGTGAAGAGCATCGAAGACAAGAACTTCACCTGGCAGGCAAGTTACGGCCCATTTTCACAAGAGGTTCTAGATAAATATCAAGAGACCTTGGTGGCCGCCGGTTGGCAATACCAGTACCTGACGCCGCCGATGTGGGGAATGACGCTCGACGACGCTAGGGCCTATGCAAAGAAGCACGGGCTCACCGTGGTTGTGGGCATTCAAGAAGGCGAAACCCTTGAAATCGAGGGTCCGTCAGACCCAAAGCGCTTGATTGTGAACATCATGGACGGTGAAATCGTCGGCGTTTGGACCGAATAGCTAGTCGGCCGCGAGGCTGCTAATCGAGATTGGCGTCAGCCCAGATCACGATGGCATCGTGGTTGTATTTGGCCAAGCCTGGCGCGATGGTCTCGATGCTGTCGCGATAAGGCGTTGGCAGAACATAACTCATCGCCAGTGACTTGTATGCCTCGCGAGTGGGCTTCCAAAACTTCAGGCAGAAGGCGTAGTGTTTGGCGATTGCCTGCTGCGCAGCATCCGAGTTGATTGGCTCACCGGCCAAAAACGCCTCGCGAAGCTCGAACATGATGGCCCCGAATTCGGCCTCGAACTGCTCGTTTTGCTGGGCTGTGTAGCTGCCGCCGTAGGCCTCGCCGTGAATGCCAAGTTCTCTAGTCATCAGGGTTAAAAGATACCGCCCCGCCGGAAAGGGGGATAAACGGCGGGGCGGAACTTGGTCGACTAAAGGTCGAATCGAGCGGATGCTCGGCTCGTCGATTTAGTCGAAATCTAGAAACTCGCTCAAGAAGCTCTTCTTCTTGCGGTACGGCTGTTGGGTGTTCTGCGGTGGGTAGTAAGGCTCAGAACTGCGCTGCGGTGCGGCAGGTGCTGCCGGGGCGGCCGGAGCGGCGAAGTCTGCCTCTGCGTTGATTAGAGCCTCGAGTTCACCACGGTCTAGAAAGATACCTTTGCAACCGGTGCACTGGTCGACGTTCACGCCGTTGCGCTCATAGGTGCGCATGGACTCTTGGCATTTGGGGCAAGTTAGCATTGGGGTCCTCTCGGGCTCGGGTGCTCTTGCCTCAAATAAACAGAACGACCCCCGCGAATAATCCACGGGGGTCGAAATTTCTGTTCGCTCTAAGCGAGCCGAACTGGTTGCCGGCAGGGGCTAGCTAATTACTTGCCCAGCAGGTCGACGTAGCTCTTGCCGGTGAGCACAATGGCAGCCTGAGCGGTGGCATAAACGTCGCCAGCGCCAGCCGACCAAGCCGACTTGATGCCGCCGTCGGTCGCCAACTTAGACACGAGCCAAGTCTTGATCGGTGCGTGTGGCTTGCCAACTGCGATGAGACCCTGGCCCGCGTATCCGGTGCTGTTGGTGTTGAAATCACCGTAGGCCTCGTAGTGGTCGCGGTTCACGAGTGTGCGGCGCAGGTAGTTGACGGCCTTTGTGATTGCCGAGGCGATCGCGGTCTTGTGAGCGGTGATGCCCTGACCCTTCACCACTGCGAATGCCTGAAGCACGATGCCGGTGCCGTCGGCACTCGAAGCCGTCGTGTCGTATCCGTCGTTGAATCCGCCATCGACTCGCTGCTGCTTGACCAACTTGGCGGCCAGCACGGTGGCCTGCTTTTCATAACCGTTTGAGTCGAGCGCCAAAACAGCCCAGGCGCGATCGTAGGTGTTGTAGCTGGCCGGTAGGTCGCTGGTGGCATCAATCTTGTTGACGATGGCCTTGACCACGGCAGCACGAAGCGGGCCGTTTTTGGCCGAAACAACCTTGCTCACAAATGCAAACTTGCCAGCGGTGCCGAGTTTGAGGTTACCCTCAGCGTCGAACAGGTAGCCGCCACGTTTGGCGGTGGTGCCGGTGATTGCAGTGTTCTCAAGGTTGTAGGCAACTGCCTTGGCGAGCCCAGCGGTCGAGTCGCCGAGAGCCTTGCGCTGCAAGATGCCCTCGAGCGTGAAGCCGAAGTCGGCAACACCAGGGGTAAAGCCTTCGATGAACTGGCCGTTCACGAACTTGCTCTTCAAGAAGGCTAGGGTTTTGCTGTTGGTGTTTGCGGCGTTGGCCGGAGCCACACCGAGCGACAGCACAGCTGCTGTCACGATTGCTGCGATCACGCGCAACCCAGATTTTGTTTCGAACATGCGAAACCTTTCTCTAAGCGCGATCTGACTGTTCGGCCGGTGAAACGACAAAACCCAGTTGCGAATGGCAACCGGGTAATCGGATCTCTCCGACTCCACCCGTAGACCTCGACGGTTATTCATTGGAGTCTTGCTCTTAGGTGGGCATTCCGACTTTTCTACTCGGATGCTCAGCGCGAGCATCCTCGTGGAATTTACGGTTGCGGGTCAGCGCCGGATTCTCACCGGACTTCCCCCACTAAAGGGCAAAGCACATCGTTTGATGTTCTCTTAGGTTAGTGGATTTGCGGTTGCGAAGAGTGAGCGTTGCCTTTTGTTGCGCGTGCCGCGAAGAACGACGCGATGAGGCCGATGGCGAGCAGCCAATACATGTTGAGCATGCTGTTCCAAGATTCGGCGACGAAGCCGAGAAGTGGTGGGCCGACCAAAAACGCGAAGTATCCGCTAGTTGTGACGAAGGCCACGGTTCGCGCGCCACCTGGAGCTTCGGCCGCGGCCGAGATGAACAGCGGAAAGCCGAGAGCCACACCGGCACCCCAGAGAGCCGCGCCGATAATGGCGAGCACGATGTTGTGGCTGAGAATGATGAGCAGCAGACCGATGATGCCGAACCCGGCCAACACCTGAAGCACTCGGCTGCGACCAAACCGGTCAACTAGGTTGCCACCGAAGAAGCGAACCACGGTCATGCTGAGGTTGAACACAGCGAAGGCCAAACCGGCCAGCTGGTTGCTCACCTTGTAGTCGTCGACAAGACCAATGGCCAGCCAGTCGTTGGCGGCACCCTCGGCGATGGTGATTCCAAAGATTCCAATGCACAGCGCGATGATGCCTGCCGAGATGAAAACCTTGCCTGGGCGAGAGTCGGCTGGAGCATCCTTGTGGTGATGTGGGTCGATGCCGTTTTTGGCTGGCAGCAGACGCGAGAAAATCACCGGCACGATCAGGCTCAGCGTGGCGAGAACCACTACCTGCCAGAAAAGGTCGACACTTAGAGCGATGGCTAGCGTGCCTGCACCGGCACCTAGAAACGCGCCGATCGAATAGCCGGCGTGCATGCGCGGCAAAGCGGAGCGACCTAAGCGCTGTTCAATTTCTGCACCGTCGACGTTGATTCCAACATCGGCAGCACCGGCACAGAATCCGTAAAAGAACGCCGCAACAGCGAATAGTTCGGGGCTGTGCAGGTAGGCCGAGATCATCAGCACGAATCCAGAAATGAAGAAGCCGATCATTCCACCGATAATGGTCGGCTTTGTGCCGAAGCGAGCAATGAAGCGCCCAACCAAACTTAGCGAGGTAATCGAGCCAACAGCACCCATGAACAGCAGCACACCCAGCGTTGAAACACTCACGCCGAGCATTTCTCGCACCTCTGGCAAGCGCACCATGATTGACATGCTCGAAATGGCGAAAACACTGAAAAACAGCAGGATGCTCATGTGCCAACGTTTGAGGTCGGCCTCGTTTTGGATGCTCGCAGGGGTCATTAGTTCAGACTAAATGACCTCGGCGGTTTGCAACCGTTTACGGGCAAAAAGGCACGAATTTGCGGGTATGTTCGACACTATGAAAACGCAAAACTTCACCCCGTTTGCACGCCTTGGCCGAGTGTCTAAAACCAAGTCTGGCCTTACCGCCGAGCTACTTGGTTCGGGCGCTAACGAGCAACTTCGCATCGACGTGGTCACCGCAGACGTTTTGCGCATCAAGATCAGCAATGGTGGTGCGTTTGATGAGCATCCGAGTTTTGCGGTCGCCAACGAACCAAAGCTTGGCAAACAGAAGTTCAAGCTGGCCAGCGCCGGCAGCGCCACCACCCTCACCACAACGCAACTCGTAGTCACCCTGACCCACGAACCATTCGCCATCGACGTTCACCGCGGCGACGGCAGCGTGGTGTTTGAGTCGGTACGCGACGACAAAGGCGCGTGGAGTTATGCGAGCGACGGTGAGGGCTTCATGATTCGCCGCAAGGTTGGCGAAAAAGACCCAATCTATGGTCTCGGCGAAAAGACCGGCAGCTTCAACCGACGCGGTCGCGACTTCACCATGTGGAACACCGATGTGCTCAATCCAACGGCCTCAGGTGAGTTCACCGGCCAGTACGACAAGGGTGATTTGCGCGCAGACAACACCAGCACTGAGTTTGACCCTTATTACGTGAGCATCCCGTTCTTCTATCACCAGGATGCGAACGAGGGCGACATGAGCGGATCGTTCATCGACAACCCATACCGCGGCCACTACGACCTCACCCCGACCGACGAGATTCAGATTCACTTCGGTGGCGGCCAGTACACCGAGTATGTTTTCGGCGGGCCGATGATGTGGACGATTCTTGAGCAGTACACCGAGCTCACCGGCCGCACCGCGTTGCCACCACTTTGGGCACTCGGTTTTCACCAATGCCGTTGGTATGCCTACAAGCAGGCCGACGTTGAGGCGCTCGCGGCAAAGCACGCCGAGCTCGACATTCCGCTCGACTCACTCTGGCTCGATATCGACTACATGGACGGCTATCGAGTCTTCACCTGGAACAAAGAGCTTTACCCAGATGCACCGGGCATGTTGGCTCGCTTGCGCGAACTTGGCGTGAAGGTCATCACGATTATCGACCCGGGTGTCAAAGAAGACCCGGGCTACGAGGTTTATGACGACGGGCTCGAGAAGGGTGCCTTCGCTCTAAAGGAGAACGGCGAGGTTTACATCGGTCAGGTATGGCCGGGCGACACAGCATTCCCCGACTTCGCCAACGCAGATGCTCGAGCTTGGTGGGGCGAACTAAACGCCGAGCACGTGCGCAGCGGTTTGGCTGGTATCTGGAACGACATGAACGAACCGGCCACCGGTGACAAAGACCCACTGCCAATGCGCTTCGACCGTGGCACCTATGAGCACGAGCGTTTTCACAACCAATACGCACTGTTGATGGCCATGGGCACAGTCGATGGCTTGCGCAAGACGATGCCAGACCTACGCACATTCGTGCTCAGCCGCGCCGGTTCACCTGGCATTCAGCGCTATGCCGCCAACTGGATGGGCGACAACATGTCACGCTGGGATCACCTCTGGTTGAGCATCCCGATGGGTAATGGTTTGTCGGTATCGGGTCAGTCGTTCGTGGGTGCCGACATCGGTGGGTTTGCCGAAGACACCAACGCCGAACTTTATGCCCGCTGGATTCAGTACGGCGCGCTAACTCCGTTCGCCCGAGTTCACTCGGTGATCAACACCATCGACCAATACGTTTGGTCGTTCGGTGAGCAGGTGCTCAACATCGCGCGTGAGTCGCTCAAGCTGCGCTACCGCCTGCTGCCTTACATCTATTCATCGTTCGTCATTGCTTCTGAAACCGGTGCGCCGATTCAAGAGCCGATGATTTACAACGACCAGTGGGACACCAACCTCTGGAACATCGATGACCAATATATGTTTGGCCCGAACCTTCTGGTTGCGCCGATTTATGAGCCTGGCAAGACTAGCCGTTCGGTCTATCTGCCTCGTGGCGAGTGGTTCGACTGGCACACTGGTGAGCACTTTGTCAGCGAGGGTCGTTACGTTGTGGTCGATGCCCCACTCGAGAAGATTCCGATGTTTGCTCGTGCCGGTGCAGTGATTCCAATGCTCGTGGATGCTCCGCAGAACACTCACAACCTGGCACCCAAGCAGCTCGAACTGCATGTCTTCTTGCCCGAGGGTGAAGGCGCCTATCGTTCACTTCTTCAAGAGGATGACGGCTTAACTTTCGACTCGCTCGAAGGCAGACACGTGCGCACCGAATTCAAACTCGTTCGCGCCGCCGACCGAAGCCTGCTCGAGGCCAAAACCACGGGCAAGGGCTTCTCGGCCTTTGCACGCGAAGGGTTCGAGTTGGTTTGGCACACAGCCCGCGGAGTTACTCGCAACAGCTTTGAGAATCAGGGCGAAGGTTTCAGCGTCTTTGGTACCGAGTCGGCCGAGGGAAGCGCTCTCGTCGTTGTTTCGCAGAAGCCGAAAAAGCGTCGCCGCTAGCGAGCAACCACGTTGATGGCGCTGGTGTCGCTCGACGGTTCGACGCCACCGGCCTTGTCTAGCTTGGCGCTGCGCAACAGCATGAGTGAGATCAGCGCACCCGTGACCACAACCAAACCGCAGGCGAAGATTGTGTAGCGAATGCCGATGAGATCGGCCATGAACCCGATTAGCGGCGAGCCAAGTGGTGTGCCACCCATGAAGATCAACAGGTAGATTCCCATCACGCGCCCGCGAAGAGCCGGCTTGGTTGAGGTTTGCACATACGAGTTGGCCGACACCAACGTGAGCAGCGCAATCGCACCGCCGAACGGAAGACCGAGTGCGAACATCCCATAAGTTGGCGCAAAGGCGATGGTGGTAAGCGCAAGGCCGAAGCCGATTGCACCCAGAGCGATCACCGAAGGGCGACGCAGGTGCTCGAGGCGAGCTGCGAGAATCGCGCCGGTTAGCGAACCAATAGCGAGGATGCTGCCTAGAGCCCCGAACTCAGCTGGACCCTTGCCGAACTCCTCGGTTGCCATCACGGCCATGAAGATTTGGTAGTTGAGGCCGAACGTGGTGGCGAAGAAAACCGTGAACATCACGATGGCGATATTGCGGTTCTTGAGCACATACGAGAACGCCTCGCTAAGGCTCGCGCCACGGTCAGGCTTCTGGGTGCGGTTTAGTTCGCCAACGCGCATTTGAGTTAAAGCAACGATGATCGCCACATAGGTGAGCGAGTTGATCAAGAATGACGGGCCGGTGCCGAACGCGGCAATTAAGAAGCCAGATGCGGCCGGGCCGATGAGGCGACCGACGTTGAAGTTCGCCGAGTTGAGGCTCACCGCGTTGGGCAGGTCTTCTTTGGTGACCAGCTCGCTGTTGAAGGCGATGCGAATCGGAGCATCGATGGCGCTGAACACACCGACGATGAAGGCGAGGGCGAACACGTGCCAGATTTCGACAACTCCGGTGACAACCAGAATGCCGAGCAGTGCCGAGCTCACGCCGCCACCGATGTTGGTGAGGTACATGAGTTTGCGCTTATCGAAGCGGTCGGCGAGCAGCCCACCCCAGAGGCTGAGCAGCAGCGAGGGTAAGAATTGCAAAGCGGTGACGATGCCGAGAATCACGGCGTTGTTGTCGGTTAGCTCGAGAACCAGCCAGTCTTGGGCGATGCGCTGTGCCCAGGTGCCAATGTTTGACAGGGCGTTGGCCGGGTAGAGAATTCGGTAGTTGTAGTGACGAAGTGCGCGCCATGAGTCGCCGCGTTTGCGGCCCTCGGTTTGCATCGACTTCTTCGCCATCATTTCACTCTAGGCTAACCCTCATGGATGCCTTTCTCTTCTTCACCGTCACCTACCTGGTGGCGGCCGCAGCACCGGGGGCAGACACTATGTTGATCGTGAGCCGAACCGTCGTTGGCGGCTGGCGCTCAGCGCTGCGCTACGCCATCGGAATCGCGCTTGCCAAGACCACGATGATCACCCTCGCCTTCTTAGGCACCAGCGCTCTACTCACCGCAAACCCCGCCGCCTACTCGGTACTCAAGGTTTTGGGTGCCGCGTTCTTGCTGTTCATGGCGTTCAAACTTTGGCGCACCAAGGCCGTTGCGGGCGTGGCCAGCGAAGGTCAACCCCAGGCCGAAACCTTTGGTGCAAAGGTGACCACGGCTTCGATTCTCGGTGGCTATCTGGTGGGCATCAGCAATCCGCAGCCACTGCTGTTCTACAGCTCGATTGTTCCGATGGTGGTCGCCGCCGGGCTCAACACAACCGCCGACCTATTCATTCTTTGGGCCATCGTGATCATCGGATTCATCGCGATTGCTGGTGCATACATCGGCCTAGCATCCACGATTCGCCCCTGGCTAGCCAAGCAAACCAACCGCCGCCGACTAAACCAAGTGATGGCAGTGGGCTTCGTAATTATTTCCGCTCTGCTTTTGCTGCGTTAAAAATCGCAACAAAACTAAACCTTCTGCAACAAAAGCCGCACCTGCGAAATCGCAATTTACCTTTGGGTCATGACTATTACAGACCAGTACCTAGCCAATAACCGTGAATACGCCAAGACCTTCAATGGTCCACTACCGCTACCCCCAGCGAAGAACATCGCAGTCGTCGCCTGCATGGATGCCCGCATCAACGTCTATGGCGTGCTCGGTCTGCAAGAGGGTGAGTCGCACGTTATTCGCAACGCCGGTGGTGTTGTGACCGACGACGAGATTCGTTCGCTCGCCATCAGCCAGCGCCTGCTCGGCACCAAAGAGATCATTCTCATTCACCACACCGACTGCGGCATGCTCACCTTCACCGACGATGACTTTAAGAAGAGCATCCAAGAAGAAGTTGGCATCAAGCCTGAGTGGGCCGCCGAGGCATTCAGCGACCTAGACGAGGATGTTCGCCAGTCGATCGCGCGCATCAAGAGCAACCCATTTATTGTTCACAAAGACGCCATTCGCGGATTCGTGTTCGACGTAGCC
>JACCEA010455954.1_pt1 | contig 13078 bp, 12 predicted proteins | sample 7449851 | NCBI WGS metagenome assembly JACCEA01 (sample SAMN15323453, study PRJNA562643) | freshwater metagenome | isolation source: river surface water | place: USA:Blue River Watershed | collected 2017-08-18 | reverse complement strand
AGCAGGGTCTGCGCTCTAAGGCCCTTACAGTTTGAGGATTTAGTTTATATTTGTGATACATAAAAGATTTTTTTAAAAGTCTTTAAATATTATAAAGTATAAATAAATCTAATAAAATTTAGAGCGGTGAATGGTTGCATTCGTACCATTTTTAACCTTTTCTGTTTAAAAAATTCAATTTTTTTTTAAATAGCAAAGTTTTAATTATTTATTTTATCTTTAATTAGTAGAAAGAATGTTTTTTTCTTATCTTTTCAGGTCTTCGTCTAAAAGCCTCCAAAAATTACCAGAACCAAGAAAAATAACTGTTTATCTTGTTCTTAATAAAAATTCTGAAACACCCATTGGAATTTATTCTACTTTAGAAAAAGCTATAGAGAATGGAGAGAGAAGCACATACCATAATTGTAAAATACTAGAATATATAATAGATGAAAAGTGTAAATATCTAGCAGATATTGTATATGAAAACAAATAATTTTTTCTTGATAACCGTACCACAATATAATTCATTGTGATTGTAATTATAATTACACTTAGTTATTTTTAAATATGCAGGTTTCATTTTAAAAATATTTTTAAAATGAAATATCAATGTACGAAGTTGCTGTTGATTTTATGATTAGTAATTCTAAATATAACGGTAATTATATATATTCTGCAGAATCATATGAAAAACTCAATGAAATAATGATATTATTAAAATTAAAATTTTTATATTTATTATCTGATGGTATAGTTTTTATATGTACATGTCATCATAGTCTATCTGGAAATAATTATAGATGGATTAAAAATATTGAAAATGAATGTATACATTGTAAAAATAAAGAAATAATACATGATTATAATGATTTGAAAATAGAATACAAAGATGCTTATATATTTTTTATAGATATACATATGAATTACCAAAGTGGGTTTGAAGAAAAAATTAGACTATGTGATTTTGACTATATGATGAAACAATATGAAATTCAAGAAGATATACTATATGATGAACAATTTAAAAAACCTAGCTTTAATTTAAAAATAATCAATAAAAAATGAATGAATGTAATAGAGTTGTAAGAAAATATATAAATGAAATAATGAAGATAGCGATGAAAAGTGTAAATATCTAGCAGATATTGTATATGAAAACAAATAATTTTTTCTTGTGATATATATAATGGGACAAGTAAGTTCTTCAGAATCTAAAACAAATATTCTCAATGAAGTTATCACAGACGTTTTGATGTCAAGCTCATCTTCGTGTGTCTCGTCAGCTTCTTCTTCACAAATTATATCTTTTACAGACCTGGAATTTGAAAACTGTGATGTAGATTTTTCCAACATATCTCAAGATGGTGTGGTTTTAGCAGAGCTTTCATGTGCAAGAGATAACGAACAATCTTCTGAGTTAAAGAATAAATTTTCTAACAAGCTTGATGAAAAGCTTACAAGCATAGTATCTAGTATACCAACTCTTGGTGCAAACGCAGCTCTCACAAGTTCTTTAACAGAAGTAGCTAATAAAATTAAAAATACAATAAACATAACATCAGTTGCATCATGTGTTTCGGATAGTATGGCACAACAGCTCATAGAATTTAAGAAAATAAAGGCGAAAAATTGTAAAGAAAAGATTACATTTAACAATATATCTCAACAGATTTTATTGACGCATGTAGCTTCCTGTGTTGAAAAAAATAAACAAACAAGCGAATTGTCCAATGAATTAGACAACACTGTCAAAAAGGTTTTATCAAGTGAGAGTAGTTTAGGTTTAGCAGCAGCTGGTGTAATATCTAGTGTGGTTAGTTCTAGCTCCATTATTATCATTATAGCCATTGTATTAACAACTACAGAATTTCAGATTGAATTTTAAGACACAATCTTACTACAGTAGAAATCAGTAGATATAATTATACGATCATTTATCTTCTTTTTTAATTCTTCATTGTGGGAAATTATAAGGATATTTCTGTAATAGGAACGTAGGTAGTCAAATAGACTATCTATCTTTTCTAAATTTTCTTCTGATACACAGTCAAAGGCTTCATCTATGAAGAAGATAGAGGCTCCTGAATAAAACTTATATTTATCTAGAGCCATCTTAATACCTACATTTATGATAAATCTTTCATACCCAGACACCTGTTCACTACCTAAAATCATTGAGTTTTTCTTTACAAGTATTTCCCATTTTGCTCCTTCTTCGCTATCGTCATCTGCAATAAACACCATTAACCCTGAGAGAGAGTAAATCATCTTATTTGCTTCCTTTTCAACTTGTTTAATAGTGTTTTTTAATATCATTTTTGGTAAAACTTTATCATTTATAATACCTTTGTAAAGTTTGTATATATGTTCTTCCTTTTCTAGAGCAAGTTTTTTTTCTTTTATTTTATCAAGCTTTGTTTGAGATTCTCCTTGCATTTTTAAAAGTAGACTAACGGTTGATTCTTCTTTTGTCAAAGATGTTATTTCCTTTTTCAAAGAAGCTCGTTCAACCTCCATCTTTTGTCTTTTTCCACAAAGGGATTTCTTTTCTAAAAGGGTTTCTTCATTTTTTATAGCTTTTTTAGCTATCTCTAACTTTTTAGAAATTTCTAAAAATTTTGCTTTTGATACAAGAGATGTCAAATCTTGTTCTGCCTTGTAATTTATCATTGCTGTTAAAGTTTTATATTTTTCTTCAAGCTTAGTATTTTCAGAAACAAGATTAATATATTGTTTGTATTCCTTCGCAAGAGTTTTTGAATCAACAAGTTTTTGCATAGTAGAATCCGAAGAAATTATATCTATGATAGTTTTTATTTTCCAAGCATCTTTTTGAGAAATTATCAAGTCTCCAGTGTCTGTTGTAGAATATTCAACATTAGGTATTTCAAATGATGCAAGGAATTTCTCTGCCTGTTTGTAGGCACTATCAGTACAAGGTCTAACAATTTTGTGAAATTTTATCTGTCTTCTTATATTTTTTATCTCCTCTATTTCCTGAGAAGTTTCAATCTTTTCTTTCCTGTCAGGAAATTCAGCCACAAGAGATTTTATACTTCTGGTGATTTCTCCCAAAGTAAGGTCACAAGGTTCGCAATCTTTTAACTCTTCTTCCAAAGTATTTAAATCTTTTTTTGTATACTTTGCACCGGTTGAAAAACTCTCTATATTTAGAGACGCTTCTTTTCTACATATCAATTCAATTTCTGATTGCAAGTCTTCATATTTTTTCTGTTGCAATTCCAACTCTCTTTTTATTTCTTCCAGCTCATTTAGAGTAGCAGGGTCTTTTAAACTTTCCTCAAGAGAAGACGCTTGCCCATCAAGTTCTTTGATACTTTCAGCTATTTTTTTACATTGTCTTAACACTTTTGAATGTATCTCCTTGTACTTTTCCATATTAAATAGTTTGCTAAAAACATTACCTATATCACTACTTGTCATATTTAGTATACTTATATAATTAGAGTAGTTCATCACATTTGTAAGAATAAAAATTTCCTTTTCAGTTAAAGCAAAGGTTTCTTTTATTTTTTCCTGTGTGACAACCTTGTTAGTGTCTGTTAAATTTTTAGTATTTTCCCCTTCTATGCATAAAAATTCTAGAACTTCCTCCATAGATTTGCTTTTATTTTTTCTTGTTTTGTTTTTACCTTTTCTACTTATAACAAATTCCTTGGCTCCCATTTGGATTTTCATTTTAATATAATAATCATTAGAATTCTTATTTATTATATTTCTGTTAAGAAAGCTTTTTGTCTTTGTTATATGCCCAAATAGACAATAAAGAAGTATGTTCATTACACTAGACTTTCCTGCAGCATTTTGCTGTAAGATGCCTATGACACCTTTTTTGTTTTCAAAATTAACTGTGTTAATATGGTCCCCGCCATATATATAAACATTTTTAAACTCAACTGATTTTATATACCACGGAGAATTTTTTAAAAGAATATTATCTTCTTCAAAATCTTCAAGATAATTTATATGTAAAGCTAGAAGCTTCTTTTTTGTTTCTTCATCATATGAAGAAACCATTTGGTCAAAAAGTTTCTTATCAAGAATGTTCCTTGGAATATCTGTACAGGTTTCTTTCTCTTCGGGTTCTTCTTGTGTGTAAGTAATTTCTTTTGAAACCGATAAAGTGTTTGTATACTTTGCTATTTCTTTTGTTATTTTTTCATAGTCTATACCTTCTTCATACTCATGAACAAGTTTTACTCTGCTTTTAACAGGAAATTCCTGTGTAGTGTCAAAAGAACCGTCTTTTATTTTTAAAACAATATACCCCCAAACATTTTTAACGTCAAGAAATTCTCCCTTCTTTTCATCAATGTCCCACTTTATTACCCCATGTGTTTTATGTTCTTTAAAATTTTGCTGAATTAAACTTCCAGGATAAGCTATATTTTCCTTTAAAAACTGCCTTTTATGAATGTCGCCTAGAAGAACAAAGTCATAACCTTTAAAATCAGATGTTTTCAACATTCCTCCGTTTTCTGGAACAGAAAATCCATTATCTAGTTTAGACCCCACTACACACCCATGATACAAACATACTTTAACACCTTCCTTGACTTCCACTTCATCTGCTCTGATGAATTTATTATCTACCAAGCTACATACAACGAAATTTACATTATTGTAACAGTAAACACCTGAATTTTTTAAAAAATGAAAATTTTGATATTTTTTAATATTTACTATACCTGAAATAGTATCCAACCTATCATTATGAGTGAAAATATCGTGATTTCCTGGAATCATTATAATGTCAATTACCTGTGCCAACTTTTCGATAAAACTGTTAAAAAGAATAATAGTTTCAGAAACAAGCCTGTCTCTGTTGTGAAAAATATCTCCACAGATAACAAATACACTTTCATCTAAATTTTCCTGAGATTTTAAAACATTTACGAGGTTATTAAAAACCTGAGAGTATTCTTCATGTCTTTCAAGAGTTCTGATATGAATATCTGCAGAATGATATATATATTTAATATTCTTTCCAGAAGCTATTACTTTTGTTTTTTTAGCATCTTCATAATCTTTTATCATCATTCTGAGCTGGTCTTTTGTTTTGGATTTTACACCCGTCAATCCTAGGGTTTTGCAAAGAGAAAGCAACGTAGTTTTTTTTACAACCATCTTAAATTTAAAAATTAACAAGTCTTTAAATTTAAAATTATTTTAAATTCTTAGAGTAAAAACAGAATGTCAACAATATCCTTTGTAATTTCTAGTTCTATTATATTAGTAGTAATTTTAGCTGCAGTAGCGTTTTTTATAAATCAAAATAGAATAAGTCAACAACCTTTAGAAACACAACCTTTAGAACCACAGAGTTTAGCGGTTGAACTAATGCCTGAGACTACTTCTACACCTTTATCAGAACCTGTAGCAAATGGACTAGTACCAACCCCTAAACCTTCTGCATGGAAGGGTTATTGTTCAAAGTATTGTTCAACCAGTAAGACAAAACCATATACTTTAAATACATGTACTACATACTGTACAACTTCTAGGTGTCCAGACTGTTCTTACTTTGGACCATGGGTAGCTGAAAACACTACTACAGCTTCACCTGTTACACCCAAAGTAACCACTACAGTTGTTCCTGTAACCACTACACCTGCTCCTGTAACCATTGCAGCTTCTACTGTAACCACTACCACAGCTGCTCCTGTAGCCACCACAGCTGCTCCTAACTACAAAAGCTTCTGCTTGGAAAGGATATTGCACAACTTATTGTTCAACTAACCAGACAAAACCATACACCTTAGATAACTGCACTAAATACTGTACGACTTCTAGTTGCCCAGACTGTTCTTACTTTGGACCATGGGTGGCAGAAACCACTACCACAACTACCCCTGCATCCACCACGACTACCCCTGCAACCACCACGACTACCCCTGTGACTACCACAGCTGCCCCTACAACGACAAAAGCTTCTGTTTGGAAAGGTTATTGCAACACTTATTGTTCAACCGGTACTACGCAATCAATTACTTTAGATACATGTACTAAATACTGTACAACTTCTAGTTGTCCAGACTGTTCTTACTTTGGTCCATGGGTAGCAGAAACTACCACAACCCCGTCTAACACTTATTCTGGTGGTAAAAATGCTTAATTTTCTAATAATAAATTTTAAATTATTAATAAATTAACCAAGTAAAGTTGCTTTAGAGTAAATATTTTCTTTTAATTTTAAAGGTTTTGTGTTTTTCCCATCGCTTCTCCATGAGTATAACCAATCTTTTCCAAATATAGCTGGAGAAAGAATATCTCCGTTAAAAATACCTGTACTACACGCTTTTGGATCATCTACGGGATACAGAGTTTTAGATGAACCATCTTTACATTTGTAACACTTTCCATTTGGGTCTGGTAAGTATCCACTTTCACAATCTCTAGAACATTCCTTTCCACTTCCAGCTAAATTGGCATTTCTAGAACCACCTTGACATGTTTTACAATCTCCTGTAGTAAGATGCTCAAAACTCGCAGGTCCATAAAGTGAAGAACACTTTCCAACACAAGGAGTTTCAGAAGATATTGGTTCCAAGTTCCTTGAGGTATTTTCAGGGCAAGCAAAAACGATATTGGAATCTAAAGAAACTCCCTCTGATGAAGAAAGTTTCCCTTGAGATACTGCATATTGCTTAATAGTTTCTTGAGTACCTTTACATGCCTTGTCACTAGTTGCTTGAAGGTCTTCCCTTGTGTATCTTCCTGCCGTACACTTGTAGCATTTTTTATCACTACTATTTATAAAAACAATGTCTCCTGTTTCTATTTTATCAGCATAGGTCACCTTACAATTTACTAAAGGGTCAACAACTGTTACAGGAGCAACCGTAGTAGTTGTAGTAGTTTTTGGAGCAGCCGTAGTAGTTGTAGCTTTTTCTGTAATTTCTTCAGTGTTCCAAGATTGATAAGTATTTCCAACCTGACAACCTCTCATGTAAATAGATGTCCCGTTTCCGTCAAGACATTTTCCACTTTTTAGGTGTTTTATGAGATTCCCTGACTTTTCCCACTTTTGAAACTCGTTACTTTGTTGACAATTTCCAAAATACACAGAATTACCGTCACTATCCAAACATTTACCAGATTGTTTATGCTTTAACATTCCCTGTTCTAATTTCCACTGTTGAAAGTCGTTCCCATCCTTACAATCGAAAAAATATACCTTTTCACCATTACCGTCAAGACATTTTCCTGATGCATAATGTTTAAAAACATTATAAGGAACCGGTGCTTGTGTAGTAACAGGAGCAACCGTAGTAGTTGTAGCTTTTTCTGTAACCGGTGCTTGTGTAGTAACAGGAGCAGTTGTTTCTACAACTTGTTCTGTAGATGTTTCTTTAGTGTCAAGTGAAGCTGTAGTAGTTGTTGTGGTTGTACCAAGTGAAGCTGTAGTAGTTGTTTTAGTGTTTTCTTCTTCTTTAGAATACATATAGTATATAACAATACTTACTACAATCATAACGATTAAAGAGAAAAGTCCAGCAGAACCAAAAATAACCATTTGTTGAGACATTTTAATATACACCTAGAAAATAATTCTAATTAAACCAAGATTGATAAGTATTTGCAACCTCACAACCTCCCATGTAAATAGATGTCCCGTCCCCATCAAGACATTTTCCACTTTTTGGGTGTTTTAGGAGATTCCCTGACTTTTCCCACTTTTGAAACTCGTTACTTTGTTCACAATTTCCAAAATACACAGAATTACCGTCACTATCCAAACATTTACTAGATTGTTTATGCTTTAACATTCCCTGTTCTAATTTCCACTGTTGAAAGTCGTTCCCAGCCTTACAATCGAAAAAATATACCTTTTCACCATTACCGTCAAGACATTTTCCTGATGCCTGATGTTTAAAAACGTTATAAGGAACCGGTGCTTGTGTAGTAACAGGAGCAGTATTTGTAACTGTAGATGATGGTATAGAAGTAGTCTGAGAACCCGATGATGAAGTTGGAGCCGTTTCCTGTTCTTTAGAATACATATAGTAGATAGCAATACTTAGTACAGTTATAGTTATAATCATTGATGAAAAAAAAGCAGAAGACCCTACAATAACCATTTGTTGAGACATTTTAATTTAACCATAGAAAATAATTACATTACACCGGAGTTGAATTAATAGTTATATCACAGTATTCTTCAGGGAATTTTGAATAATCTTTGTATTCGTATATTTTAAGCTCAATAGATTTTTTCAGAAGAAAGATAAAGAATTTACGGAATTCTGCGTTATGTCCTTTACTTTCACACCCTACATGAGCTAGTTCATGGATGATAACAAACATCAATTTGTTAATATCATATACTTTTTCATTTAAAGGTGTTCTCGTTGACAAGCAAACAGCTATTTTTTCCCCCTTATTAAGAGTATATGTTGTATTATCTAATTCTATATTTTCCATTAAACTATCGGATTTATACCTTTTCAGAAGAAGCTCAACATTTTTAGAAGTGTTTCCTTCAAGATTCTTTAATAGTATAGAAATTTTTTTATTAATTTTTGCTAACATATCAGCACTTTGCTGTTTGTTTTTAGTATTTCTTACTCTATAAAAAGAGTTGTCTATAGATGATTGTATCATCTCTGAGTGAGTATATAAAAATATTTCTTTATAAAGGAAATACACAGCTATTATAAAAATAACAGTCGTTAAAACGGTTTCATACGAACCCATTGTATTAAAATGAAGCTGAGAAAATATTTATTTGTTCATAGTGTCTAGTTCTTTTTCAATATTGTTATATAATGCCGTTTTTGAAGAATTATTGAGTATAACCTGGTCAAACTGAAAAACATCAAGAGATGTTTCGCTAGGATCATCAATAACATTTATACCATCTCTTTTTATAAGAATAGTATGAATATCATTTTGATCTTCAAATTTTTGATAAATTTTTGTGTATTCGTTTTCAAAGCGAAAATCACTTATAACAATCTTTAATTTTCTTTTTTTTGAGATTTCGTTTTCAATCTTTCCTATCACAATATTTACCCATAAATCCTCGTTAAATTTTCTTTTATTGGTGGCTACAGCTATAAGCAAATTTCTTACAGTTACCAACTTGCCTCTAAAAAGCACAAAAGTTTGTTTACCCTCTTGAGAATACATTAGTTTTTTATCAATACTGTATTTAATGCTAACAAATTCTTTTAAAGCGTCTGCAAAAGCTAACTTTTTATATCCGTGAAAAGCGCACAAATAGTCGGCTACAACATCTTTTCCTGATCCAGCTTTACCACCAAGTAGAATTATACTTCCTCTTTTAGGACATATATTAACTCCCCTGATAATTTTTTGAAATCTTTTTAACAAGAATAACATAATTACTTTTTATATTTATATAAGTAATTATTTTAAATCAAAATCTAATGGGAAAAATCCATCTCATTTATAATAGAAGACCCGGCTTCTGTTAAAAATTCAGGGAAAAACGCATGAATTAAAAAACACCAGCTTGCTTTTGTAGAGCTCCAGAAAAACCCAATACTTCTTTTAAAGTGTTTTAGGTAAGTAGTACCTTCTAAATGAGACATTATACTGATATAGAAGTAAAAAAATCTTAAGATTTTGTCTCAGAACAGATACTTTTTATTATACTTTCAACATCTCTGTTACCTATGTAATTTTTATATATTTCACCTTTTCTATTTATATACTGTACTGTAGGAAAACCTTGTATTTTTAAGGTATTAACAGCAAAATCTCTATATTTATTACAGTCAAAGTAAAACATTGGAAAAGAAGTTCCTAAAACAAGAGCAACATCTTCATATACAGGTGCAAACTGGACACAATAAAAACAATGCTCACTGGCGAACAATACCATTCCTTTTTTATCTTTTAACTTCGGATGTTTTATTATAGTGTCTTTTTTTGTAAAATTTTTTGGTGTTAATTCAATGACATAACCTTTTTTAAATTTCATCTTTCCTAATATAGACAAATAAAATAAAATATTAATAAACTTTAACAGTTAAAGCATCCTTTAATAAGAAGTTTATCAAAGATAAACTCTGAAGTTGATATAGAAGCTACGAAATCATCTTGTGAATATACTCCAAGGGCACATAAATAATCATCTTTGGATAGAAGAGAAAAATAATCACAAGAACTCCCAGCAGATATAAGAGAATTTACTATATGCCTGTGATTTTTTAAAGCAGCAAATTTAATGGCTTCATTGTCAAAAGCATTCACACAAACTTTTTTTCTTATAAGAAGGTTCACTAGATTATCCCTTCCTTTATACGCAGCTATTGAAAGTAAAGGAGACCCATAAGTCTCCAATTTTATGTTAGGATCTATACCTGACAGAATAAGTTTTTCTGCTATAGATGGTTTTTTATCTACAGAATATTCAAGAAGATTTGATATAAAATACTTATCAGTGGAAACAAAATCCATGTCTCTTTTACTTATAACTCCATTAATTATTAATTTTTTAACTATACTTTGAGGTGAAAAATTCATTATCTTTTCAAAAATTTCAACAGGTAGCTTCTGCATTTATATAGACAATAGTTGATATTTTTAAATTAAATTATGGAATATATTCTTCGTCGTTGGCGTGTTTACTCCACATATCCTGAGCTATTTTATCCTTTCTTGTTCCAAAAATCAATACATTATATTTCCCAGGAGTATTGCTAGTTATTTCTATAGAAGTAGGAGTTATTAATTTGCCATAAGCTGCTCCAAAGTGCTCTACTGGAGAAACAAAGACTTGAGTATTGTTATTAAGATGGTCAAAGTAGCTAGGTAACTCTATAATATAGGAATTGGAACCCATTTCAATTGTGTATCTATATATATTATCTCCTGGAGTATTTGTTTCGACGAAAGCATGTCTTAAACGATATCCTTGTTCTTGTTTTACAGGGTCGGGGTGAGGTATATCAAAAGTTCCAGCAGCTTTAGTAAGAGTACCACCAACATACAAATTCTTAGCGATACCTGCGCCTCCAGCAGTTGTAAATGACCCCCCATTCGTTGCGCTAGTAGCTTGTGTAGTGTTTGAAATACCTATACCACCAGCAGATACCAAAACACCTGTAGAATTACTTGTGGAAGCCGTAGTTGCTGATAGGGATATTTGCCCTGTGGAAAGACTACTTGAAACATACAGAGGATTTACTAAGAGAGCTTGAGTTCTAGTAGTTAAAGCTGTATCACTTGTCATTACTCTATTTCCTGTTCCGCTATCAGCTACAGCAGCAAAGATACTTAATTCTGGAGACCAACAAACACCTGTCCAGGCATTATTTGCAGCAGATGTTCTAGAAGTCCAGGTCATAGCGTCTGGGGATGTCATTACTCTGTTTCCTGTTCCGCTTTCAGAAACAGCTACAAAAATATTTAATTCAGGAGACCAACAAACACTATTCCAATTATTACTCGCAGCTGGTGTTCTAGAAGTCCATGTAATACCATCTGGTGATGTCATTATAGAACTAGTAGAAGCAAACCCTACAGCTACAAACAAGTAAAGTTCAGAAGACCAACAAACACTACGCCAACTACCTGATGGGACTGATCTAGCAGTCCATGTAATACCGTCTGGTGACGTCATTACTCTGTTTGTACCGGTAGCTGCAACAGCTACAAAAAGGTAAATTTCAGGAGACCAACAAACACCATACCAACTATTGTCTTCAGCAGATGTTCTAGATGTCCATGTAATACCATCTGGGGATGTCATTACTCTGTTTCCTGTACCATCAATAGAAACAGCTACAAAGAGAGAAACTTCAGCTCCCCAACAAACAGAATACCACGAGTTATTGGCAGCAGATGTTCTAGCAGTCCATGTAATAGCGTCTGGTGACGTCATTACTCTGTTTCCTGTACCTGTAAAAGACGTTGATACAAAAAGAAGAAGTTCTGGAGACCAACATAGACCATACCATCCGTTGGTGTTAGCAGATGTTCTTGCTGTCCAGGTAATACCATCAGGAGACGTCTGTATTTTATTTGTACCAGTAAAAGCCACAGCTGCGAAAATACCAAGTTCTGGGGCCCAAACTATATTCTGCCAAGGATTATCAGCAACAGATGTTCTTGTCGTCCATGTGCTAACAGCTGTTATAGATTTATATGAGCTAGATACAAGATACCCAAGAGATGTTATTCTTGTAGGAAAAGGCCCAACCAATGTATCCATATAATCTTTTGTAACTGCATCTGTAGAAGCTGTTGGAGTACCCAAGTTCAAAATATTATTAGAATTCATATCAAGAGTGTTTGAAAAAGATGAAGCTCCACCAACAAAGAGCTTCTTTGCAATACCCACGCCACCAGCTGTTGTTATGGTCCCTCCGTTTATTACGCTAACAGCATCCGTAGTATCTGAAATACCTATACCACCAGAAGAAGTTATAGCACCTGTAGAGGTACTTGTAGAAGCAGTGGTGTTATTAACATCCAAAAGACCAGCTGCAGAAACAGTCAAAGCAGTTGTAGACCCAATAGTCGTAATACCACTTGTAGTTGCTAAAGCAGTATCTGTACCAACAAAGAGCTTCTTTGCGATACCTACACCACCCGCAGTTGTTATGGTACCTCCATTTGTAGCGCTAACGGCATCGGTGACGTCTGAAATACCTAAACCACCAGAAGAAGTTATAGCACCTGTGGTATTAGAGGTGCTAGCTGTAGTGTTATTAACATCCAAAACACCTGCCGCAGAAACAGTCAACGCAGTTGTAGACCCAATAGTAGTAACACCACTTGTTGTAGCCAAAGCAGTATCTGTGCCGACAAAAAGCTTCTTTGCAATACCCACGCCACCAGCGGTTGTTATGGTCCCTCCGTTTGTTGCGCTAACAGCATCGGTGGTATTTGAAATACCAATACCACCAGAAGGCGTTATAGAACCAGTTGTACTAGAAGTACTTGCAGTTGTGTTATTAACATCCAAAAGACCTGCCGCAGAAACAGTCAAAGCAGTTGTAGACCCAATAGTCGTAACACCACTTGTGGTAGCCAAAGCAGTATCTGTACCAACAAAAAGCTTCTTTGCAATACCCACGCCACCAGCGGTTGTTATGGT
>JACCEA011222517.1_pt1 | contig 13080 bp, 8 predicted proteins | sample 7449851 | NCBI WGS metagenome assembly JACCEA01 (sample SAMN15323453, study PRJNA562643) | freshwater metagenome | isolation source: river surface water | place: USA:Blue River Watershed | collected 2017-08-18 | reverse complement strand
TATCAATATTATACGGGACAGCATTAACTTCGTAATGAAGCATCCCGATTTGTAAAAGAGGGCTTTCGCCCTCTTTTTTAATGAAGTAATAACGTTAGAAGATATTTTGGATTAGCTCACCATATCTGATACCCATCAACTGTCTGGCTTTAGTCAGGGCGTCAAGTAACTGGTGGCGGTAGAACTCAACCTGTGGTAGGTTTTTTGTTGTACGCTCCACGGCTTCAAAGTACTCTTTAGAAGCGTCATCAAAGGGATTACCTTGGGCTATAGTTGGAATAAAAAGTAACTCGTAAACTTCGCGTGGGAACAAGTTATTAAAAAGGTTAAGAAGCTTGGATCTCATGTCAGCAAGCGCTACAATACAAACCTTGTCTTCCACTTTAGCTTCAACTTTACTGAGGTCATACTGAGTGTAGTCAGTAATTGCTCCAGTGTACTGAGTCTTAGCTTCCTCGTTTTTACCTGTACCATCATATGAGTGTTTGTAAGGATCTTCAACACCACGAAGTCTGAGAATATCACGACTAGCCATTCTGGCAAATACAACCTGATCAAAGAATTTATCGTTGGTGATATTGTTTTTTGGTCTCAAAGAGTCAAGCTCTTTACCTTTGGATATATCAAGCTCAATTGCGTGAATGGCTAAAGAAAACTCAACCATAAAACGAAGACTTTCGTCATTGTAGATGGCAATCTTTTCATTCTCCTCAGCTACCTGCTGGTCATGAATATTTTTGTTGCGCTCCTCTGCTGCCTGAAAGTCTGAATATGGAATGACTGTGTCATCGCCATCTTGCGGTAACTGATCACCTTCATAATTAGCCATTGATTAAAAACTCCTCTTAACTATATAGATTATTAAACTTTAGCATATGATAATAAAAAAGGAAAGCCTAGTTGAAGGAGTAAAAGGCTTTCCCGATAGTATGAGGAGTGTTAATGACACCCGATGCAAAAATAGTGCGAAGAAAAGTTTAACCCAGGCCTACTGCGGGCGCTTGAAAAAACAAACCGCTATCTTCAGTAATACCACCTGATAAAGCTGTCGGTCCGGTATCTCTGCCGCGTAAGCTTGCCTGCGCATCAGCTTCAAACACTTCACGCGCAGTTACGGCAGAGTCATTGATACTTCTTGGAGATCCCTCACGGGTTCTAACCTCATTTAAAGCCTGACCATTTCTACCTTCAACAAGCTCTCTTGAGTTCGCAAGGACTGCTGTGGGTACGGGACTTGACCCTGGTAGTGCTCCTGTATTACCGAAGTCTCGATACCCAATCTTATACTTGTCATTAGTAGTGTAGACAGTGGCAAACTGTAATCCGTTACCAGCAACAATATTAGTACAGCTAATCTGTGTATTTTCAGATACTGGGTTACTCCCGGAATAGCTTTTACCCCAGGTAGTAACCTTACAGTTTTGTGCATACATTACGCCAACTATATTATAAAACTGGTCCATCTCTAAAATAGCTAAACCAAACGGTTGACGGAAATACTCTGATCCTAAATTATTAAACTGCCTATTGCTTTTATTCTGCATATAAACTTCTTTAGAGCCTGGGGCAAATCTACTGTCAGCCTGAGCTGTATGATATCCCGGAGCTTCTGAGAATGAGTATATCTCAGATAACGCAAAGTTTTCCTGATGGTAGTTTTTCTGTGTTAATAACAAGGCAGTAGACCACCTATACAGTGAGTACAAAAGGCTATTATGGTTTTGAGCAAGTCTTGCCAAAACTAAGCTTGAGCTGGTCCTACCTATAATTGACCTTGCATAACGTGCGTTAAGTTCCACCCACGGTATAAGGTTGTTATTAACCTGAACCTGAAGCCCTGTACACATGCCAACAGGCTTCAAAGCCTCGGTGTTCTGCAATGCCTGAAATAGGGTTGGGGGGCCTGAAAACAATGCTGTAGTTTCACCGGTAACGTAATCACCAGGGCTCAGCGCAAATTCCGCGTTGCGGTTAGCAGGATCAAGCGAGAACATGCTGTCTTGCTTTGCAACGTTATTCGGAATATACGCCCTACATAAAGTTTTCAGGTCCATTAATTACTCTTATCCGTTAGCCTGGGCTGGATTGGTTGTTACCTTACCTGCCCTGTAACCAATTTTGTAGTTCTTGGTATTTTTATCAACTTTAACAGATGGACTGCTATCGAAGTACATACCATCACTACCAGCAAACGGTACAACCCTGAGTAAGTCAATCCCAAGGTTATCAACCATGATTACACCACCGGCGCTCCAAGGAGTACCAGCATTGGTAATAGTACAGTTTTCCAAAAGGTCAGCTTTCAGAAAGTTACCACCGGCGGTTGCATGTACAGCAATTATACCGAATGGCACATTGAACAGTTCACTTTCTAAACCTGATAAGTGCGGCGCAAAGGTGTTCGCCGGTAAACCTGCGGCATTACCTGTTGAGCCGTCCGGGGTTGTGTCGCTAATCATAGCTGAAGGTAATCTGGATAAATAGATGTTCTGATTTAATTCCATCAACCATCTATAAACCGCAGACTTAATGTCGCCATAAATAGAAACTACGCGTGACAGGTTAACGCTGTACTGGGTAGAACCACCAACCTTTCTTTTCAAACGGGAACCGATCTCATTGAAAGGAATGAACTGTTTAGATTCATTAAGGGTGTACTGCTGTACGCCTCCAAGAGCCCTAACACTTTTCCAGGCCTCAGAATTTATATAGGCGTCGATTGTTGGCGGCCCTACATAGAGAAAGGACGCCTCAATAGAAGCAACGTCGTTACCGTTGTTACTCCACTCAACTGACTTGTTAAGGTAGTCGCGTCCCTCCTGCATGGTCTGGTTATATTTATAACCATACCCGTCAAGAAGATCATTTATACCTTGGTTTTTAGAAGTTCTTAAAAACATTGTGTCCCTTCCTTATGCTCTTAATACGAAACCAAGATGGTTCCATGGTAACGGAAGTTCCATATCAACTTCTGCCAATGACGTGTCTTTGATTAACGGATCTGGAACATGACCGTTAAAAGTGAACGAGGTTATCTGATCACCCAAAGCACCACCAATTGGAGAATCCTGATCATTATTAGTTCTGGCGTTCAGGATAGCATTAGTTGTTAAATTAGCTGCGGTAAGCGCCCTCTTAACAAGGTTGTTTCTACCCGGGAACTGCTGATGACCGTCATAAATTGCATATGAAATTTCATCGAAGTTTTTAGTGAATGAGTACTCACCAGCTTTAAGGCTGATTGCTGCTGCGGTAGTAAGCTGCTGCCATGCGTAAGGCGCGCTTTGATCAAGTACTTCCTGACATACAACCCAACACCCACCAGAGGCAAGTACTCCTAATTGGTCGGCGTCGAAGTAACCGTCGGCGTCAGTTTTTCTTACGCCCAGAATACCGGCAAGTGGGTAATTAGTAAGGCCCTGATGTGGGGCAGTTCCTGAACTAAGTCCGGCGTAAGCTGCAGCAATATAGTAACCAGGTAATTCCTTAGGAGAACCGTTAATATCTATTATACAGGTCTCATTACTGATTAAAACAACTCTACGATTTGCAAAGCTGTACGCTATGTTACCTAATGCCTGAGCTTCCTCGTTTCTATCGTTTTTATAGAAAGTAGTGTAACTTCCTGTAATTGGGAAGGTTGTCGGAGTTGCGCCTAACCCGGAGGTGGTGATAGCTGCGCCTTTGATGTAACTTCCCTTACCAGGAGAAACACCGCTTGGCGGCTCGTACTCAAACGCGTCTACAACGATCTTGGAAGCGTTAACCTTATCAATCACCTTAAGGTAAACTGTTTTGTTACCATTTGACCCGTCTTTATAAGTAAACTTAACAAAACCGTCTATCCTTACTTCAGTGAAGCTCTGCTGCACATCATATAAGGTTAGGTAGTCAGGTGTACTGCCTACAAAGGTTAAAATACCACCAGCTTTCTCAGTAGTAGTAACAGTTTCATATGGGTGCGGCAAGTTAGAGAACACTACACGCCATGCGTTTTTGAACGGGGTAGACATGCCATCTACGTGACTTCTTGCATAAGACTGGTAAGTAGCAGACTGTGTAAGTAAGGCAAGGGCGTGAACACGCTTTCTTTCCAAACGACCCAGAGCATTTAACCAACCAGTGTTAGTATCTGCCTCAATTGCCATTGCGTCTACAGAGAAAATAGTATTAGCCATGGCTAACTGAACACCAAGTGCAAGCGGATTTCTTTCATTGGCAATACCAAGAAGCGGCTCTACCTGAGTATCATTGGGTACAGTTATAGGAGCCATGGCATTCTTGGTTGACAAGGCTTCGTAACTTACAAAGATGTCTGCTGAAGCTACAGTGAGAGATCCAACGGTAATTGTACCGGCTAAAGTAAATGACTGCCCATCAACAAAACCATCGGAGTCACTATCAGGTAAGGTAATGCTTCCGGAAGTAACGTTAAACGGAGCATTGACTTCCTGAGTTCTCAGAACACTGTATATAACGAGGCCAGCTGGGTACTGCCTGTCTAACTGCAGGGTGTTGTTATCAATCACACCATCTACCTTAGCCTCAGTGATGGCATTACCACTCTGGATTCTCACAGTGTCGGCTTTCGCCACTCCTGCGAAAGTGGTATTACTGTCGTTATTAGACAGGAAGTAAGTAGTAGTGGCACCAACATCCGGTAAAAAGCTTCCGGATTTTGAGGAAATTACACTAACTGCCGATGCGTTTTTACGTGTAATGGTATACACAATGTTAGTAGCTGGTAACAGATCCACGCCAAGCTTAATCTCGTCATTATCAATTACTTCACTGACAAATGTGTTGATTATACCTTGGTTAGGGTGGTTTATCTTAACGTCGTCATTAGGCAGAACGTTAATAAACGGGTCTGAGGTCACAGAGTCTTTTAACCTATCTGTATAAGAAAGGTCTACTTCACCTGGGGCCCTTTTTAACACGTAAGTTACTGTGGCGCCATTAAGTGCAACGCCTAAATCCTTATCTATAAGAAATTTAGTGGCGCTGACAATGGTTACTAATTTAGCCTCTATTGTTCCAAAAGAACCATGACTTAAAATAACGGTATCGTTTTCCTTAGCGTTTGTAGAAAAGTTGGCAGTACCATCAGTAATCTCAATGTACTTACCAGTGTTTATGCCAACAGTACCACTTCTGGTGCCACTTACCGGGTAAACATTAGCCTTTATTACAGAAGCTATGTTAAAAACAATATTTTTAAAAAGTACGGAAACGCTATCCTTGTAGATCCTGGATGCGCTTTCATAATCCGGGAAAATTACAGTATTTGGTGACCCAGTCATATACTTGGCAGCGGATTGAACCTGGTCAACTATATTAACTTTTTTACCGATAATAACTGCTTTTAATCGTGCCGGAAGAGACTGGATTGTAGTACCGTCAGTGGTTAGTACCTGCTGTACGCTTAAACCAGGCTTGACTCTGGGTTGGAGATCTACCATTTTTTACCCCTTTTATAAAGCACTATAAAAATGAAGGGTAGTACACAGCGCCACGAGGTGGTACAATAAATTTGGTTGGTTATTGTAGAGTGGGCTGTGTAAGTCCCTCTACTTTTTAATAGGAAGTTTCAATGTCAGATTTTGATGAAAATAGCGAATCTTTACAAAACGATACAAATCCCCTTTACCAATTTGAACATCTGGAGAAGGTTTTAAGGCGGGAAACAAACGTTGCTCGAAAAATGGCTAACGTTGACGGTACCATTGGTAACGGTGATGCAGCTATGGCTGTTCCAGACTTTATCGTAACACTGGCTGAACGAGAAGGTTTGTTTATTCAGTTGATAGATGTAACCTTTGACAGTGATCCGGAAAAAGAAATTTTTACCGTGCTTGGTACTACAGTTGGCCCTGGCATAGAAAGGAGTGGTCTTATGGATTGTATGGGCCGCTTTCATATGTTATTAAGTCTTAGTCCGGATTTTAAATTAACCGGATATACAATAGCGTACCCCGATAAGCATATAAACTTTAAAGTTACACCAATCGACCTTAATACCCCTGACGTGTATGGAGAATAAAAAAGACCTGGAAAGCCTTGTCCGTATTTACAAGGCCACAGGTGATGATAGCCTAACGTTTAAACGTATATTTAAACTAAGTAACACCATTATAAAAAGTTTTGTAAAAAGGCGGTTAAGTCGACAATGGGGCATGTACTATGATGACATAGTACAGGATTGTTTAATTAAGTTACAGGAATGGATTCTTGTATACGATCCTGAGAAAACGAGGACATTTGAAACTTTTCTTCTTTATCGTTGCAATTACACCTTGCTTGATGGACTTACGCTATATAGACAGGGAGCTGGAAATGCTGTGGTTCACAGTTTATCGGATTACGAGGAAACTTCATTAGAACCTCCTACTCAGATTAATACAGCAATTACCTTCACTGCCGACTGTGAATTTATTAATAAGGCTATAGTGGCACTAAAAATATCTGGATTCTCATTACTTGAAATTTCAGAAAAATTAGCGCTTCCTTACTGGAAAGTTTGTGAGCTTTACAAGGAAATTAAAAATCAGGGTTCATCCGGTATTGTCTTGCATGGCTTGGGTTGATCGCATATAATTGTTGTAATCTGTTTTAAAAGAAAAGGAATCCCTAACCGTGGAATCATTAAGAAAATTTGGTGAACGCTTTTTCAGGTCTGTATTTCCAATGCACCTTGCTACCGGTTACGTAGAAATTGAGGTTCGCGACGCATTCGGTAATATAACTTTCACCGAAACGCAGACTGCTGTACCTGTGGAAGAACCTGCACAAATTCAAGAAACCTGTAATGATAAAGCGTTAGGTATTTATAAAAGTCTGGTTAGAAAAACTTTCAAGAAAAACCAGTCTCTCCTTTTAGCCAGAAAGTGCCATGCGCATCTGATGGCTAAGGACATACGTTACGGAGTTTCCAGAATGGAGTGGGGTTGGGGAAGTGCTCCGGCCCAAAGATCAAATTCAGATCTTGATAAACCTTTTCAAACACGTGTGTTTACTCCTGTAACCAATGTTGAGTATGTTACAGTAGAAGAAAACGCCGTTAGATTTACGTCTACACTTCCGCAAAATGTAACTCCGGTATTTCCAGACCCTGGCAGCGGTGGCCCGGATCCAACGCCATCAACTGCCTATGTAAGGGAATTACTTTTAAGAACAGATCCGATAATTGACGCTGGTTCTGGTGCGGTTATCCACCCATTAGGATTACCATTTGCACGTGTTGTGCTCAGTAACGATACTACTAAAGATCCCTCTAACACCATTACCGCCCGCTGGGTATACGTATTCGCATAAGGAGCTCAAATGACTGAATTTTCAAACTTCGGTATTTACGAAGGTGGCGAAGTTAATAAACTTGGTGCTAATTTAATAACAATTGACCCCTATTTTATATACGGATACTCTGTGTCTAATAACGGGTATGTTACCGGAGAGGGCAGACCTTTTGACGATACTTATACGTATGCAAAGAAAATCGAGGTAGTTTTTACTACTGATCCAACTGAGTTTGCTTATCTGGAAAACATTAATGACCCGCAGATACCAAGACTCGTTCTGAATATCAATAGGCTTGCCGCTGGTTCTGCGATCATTTACTACAATGAACATCCAGAAATTGCCAACGTTTTCGTACATACTGACGTTAATAATCCCTTACCTGTTGGTACTATTAAGTTCGCCAGATTATCATGGCCTGCTAATACTACAGACCTTAATCTTGTTACTATTGATACATCAGGTCCTAATAGAACTGAGTCCTATATGGCAAAGTCCATAGGTCCTACTAAACCTGATGGCCTACATTACGATGGACAATATATCCTGGCAGGGGGTAAGAATGGCCCACTAGCGAACTTCTCAATTTTTGCCCAGGTTCTACAGAGTGAGGCTCTTTTAAGTTTCGGCCAGGAGTACTTTGTAACGTTTACCAAGCCTGCCGATATTGTATCTAACAATCTAACCGTGGACCTACATGTTTGTAGACACATTGCCAGAAGGGCAAATGAGGAGTACGTTACCTTTGACACTAAAGGTAATTCCGGTATTGCTAAAACTAAAACCTTCGGCACTATTGGTGAGGTTCAAGGTCAGGTAATTTACATCACTATTAATAAGACTACCGGCGCTCCTGACATTAAACTTTCGTATGATCAGAATACTGAGTATCTCATTGCTTACGGTGACGTACCGTTTGTTGCTACCAACTTAAACGGAGTTACCTGGAGAATTGTTAATAACCTTGGCGGTCAAGTACTGCTTGTAGATAACTTGTCTGAAGTAATCAGATCAACTAAAGGTTCAGGCTTTTTACGTCCGTTACAGATAGTGGAATCTCAGGCTCAAAGCTCTATAAGGCTTAAAGCAAATGTCCTAAATATTGATGGGTACCCCGTACATATTACTGAGCAGGAAATAGCCTTACCGGCTCCGCCAACTAATGGTAAGCGTGAAGATTTTATATACCTTGAGGTTGTTAAAAACGCAATTCCTTGGGTAGCCCTAAGTTATCAGGTAAAGGTAGTTTCTAATGCGGAGATTAAGTTATATCCAGACCCGTTTGCTAAACCAGGATTTATAGTAAATGGGCAGTCTAATCCTTATACCTATAGTGCTAACGGTAACTACGAAGCTGTGGATACCACTAACGCCATAGATAATAAATCCTATGCAATACCTATTGCTGTTGTTAGGCGTATGAACACTGAGGCATTCTCTGACGCCAACCAAAACGGCGGTCTGGTCGGTACTCGATTCGACGGCAAACAGGCGTTGTTTATAGCAAACGAAGACATTGAAAATCGTGCGCCTATTGCTAATTTTGAAAACAGTAATGAAATGCTTGGTAGAACTATAGTCAAACTTCTTGAGGGAAGTCTGAATAATCGGTTAAAGCCGGGGCTCCTTGATCCGGATATTATGAGTCGCGAACACTATCAGGTAGATCGTGTAGGTTCTTCCGGTGTAATGCCTGGGAGCACATTTGCTGGTAAGGCAGATGGTTTACGTTACCGCTGGAGTCGGAATAACTACAGCCCAATCCAGGTCTATGGTTTGATAAAAGAGGACATTGACTCTGGTATTGGCGATTACGCATACCCTAACGTGGTGTATGACACTGACACCAAAACCCTGGCTCTTCAGGTTCCTGTAGGAGTTGCCGGGGAGATTAGCAGAAGTTCTGCAAGCGGTGACCCTCTGAATATCAACATTCGTTGGGTAGCCACAGGTCAGGAAGTTGAATTTTCAAGTATCTGGAGCGTCGGCGATTTGCGTGTGACAACAAATGTTATTAACGTAGCTGGGTTGAACTATATCCCTGGCGGCGAAATTGCCATTATGTTCTCAATTAATTATCAGGAATCGGTTGAGGAAGGTCTTAGTAAAATTCCGGCCCGCTTGATAGGTGCGGCACTTAACAATGATTTTAACACTTTAAGTAATAGCTTGGCTCTTTCCTCGGAGAAAGACGCTGTTCCCAGAAAAGTTAAAAACATGTCACGTTTTATAACTGTGCTCTCCAGTAATTACTACGATGAATTATTCATTGAACGTTCTGGGTCTCCTAAAAAGTTTCATACCTATGAATACCGATACAAGGTTGCTGGTAACGCTTCCAGTATGACTGACTACTTAATTGACGATACCATCACCGATGGCGGGGGTATTTATGGCTTTGTCGGGGTACTTCGTGCCTATAACCAAACTACCGGGGCATCTATTCCTTTGGCTAAACTTAGTTGGGAATATAGTTCAACAAGTAAGTTCCGGATTAGGCTTTCTCAGGCAGTCCCAGTTGACCAGGTTGTGGTAATTGTGTTTGCCTGTGCAGGTCAGGCGGATAAACAGTTGGATTTAAGTTATGGGTCTATGCAAATAGGTTCCATATTACAGGCCAGTACAATACAAATTACTGCCAATCAGGTTAGTAACCAGGACGGTGTATATCGGTACTCATCCGGTAAGATTATTACTGGTGTTTCGAGTTCTGAGAACCAGTACATTGGTTACGTAGGTGATGATGCGGTCACCGTTCAGGTGTTTGGTATTGCCACTAATCTGATAACTCTGGACTTCTCCAGGGATAGTATTGCTGGGCTAAACTCTTCCAACTGGTTTATGAATGGCCTCGGTAAGTACGTACCAGCATCCAATGTCAGTTTACGTCTCCCCGAGTTGTCATTTTATAAAATGGAACCCACTGATCAGATTTACATTAGGTATATCTATAATGCTGACCCATTTATACCATTCAAACCTGCAGCTAACACAAACGAGTACAGGGATTATCTGTCTGAAGCAAGGCTGCCTTATCCTAGTGGTAAATCTGCAGAAATTATTCACCCCGGTAAAGTTATCCTTACTAATGATGCTCCAGGTAACACTAATTATAATTACTACTCACCAGTAACTGAGAAATTTCCGGTTGTTCAGGGCGTAACTAATATTGGTACCGGGGTTGTTGGTACTACTATCGGTGTTAATGATACTACTGTCTATGAGACAGTAAATAGTATGATTGAGTCTGGTATTCCTATCTCGTTTGATGATAAACTTTATATAAGAGGAAACACCGCTGCTGGTACTGGTTTAGCCATACTTGCAACCTTGATTCGCCAATTGAATCTGATCCGACTCTTTGTATATATATGTGCCGATGGTGAGCTTGTGCTGAATAATCCGTCGCAGGCGTTCGTAGTTGAACTTGAATATTGCTGCCGTGGGATAGTTAATAATGGTTAATAAATTAAATTTCGTAATAGACGATAAAGGTATCACTATTCAGGGCGGCTTGTTTGGTAGTGACCGCCCGGATATCTCGGAGCTTCTGAATGAGGACACAGATAACAGGCTAAGCCCAATCTCTAAAAGGGCCTATATTTCCGAAACTGTGTCATTACTTGGTAAGAATACATTTAAGCTTCCTTATATTTTCGGAAAAAACAAAGTTATTCTGACTATTAACAAGAAAGTTTATTACCCGGATTATGACTACACTGTTCAAGGTAATGTATGTACATGGTTAAATGGTACTGTCGATATTGCTACTACAGACAAAGTACATGCATGGGGGCCTATAAACGGGTATACTGCCAACGCAATTACCTTTGAGAAACCGGTGCTTGCCTCATCTTCTGTATTCAATGATGCTGACGGAGACTTTTCCGGTAAACCTACCATACGCCTATTTGCTAATGGTGTTGGGTCTGCGTACTTCCCATACAATCAAAAGGCGATATTTATGCTTGTTGATAATAAACATAGACTACCTGGGATAGATTTTACTTACGACCCGACTACTAAAAAAATTATATGGGAAGTTCAGGACGATGATCCGATAGATAAGAATAGAAACATGTTTTTCTATTACTTTAATCAGGTAGTTACCACACCATTCAAACTTGGTGACGTACATATAAGAAACGTAGTTGCGGCTACTGTACCTGATCAGGAAACCTTCCCACTTACGTTTATACCTAAACACGCCATGTCGAGTGGCTCACAGGTTTCCCAAAACAGAGATAGTTACTGCTACGGCGATGACTACTACTTTACCTTACTGGAGCTTACATTACGAAGTATTATCTACTCGCAGATAGCTGCAGGTGAATACATAGATGTGTCCTACTTTAAAGATATAATGTCCTCTCTGGCTGTCAACATGGTTTCACAAGTTTTGGACCCTGATACAGACGCGATTGAAGATGTAACTAATTACTACTATACCGATATTAACCCCCCTGGAACTATTCAGACCACAGACACTAAGGTTTTAATGTTTCTTAATCAGGTCTATTACCCCGGTAAAAACTTTAATAATGGTGTAATCGACTCAATGTATCCGTCTTTTCCTGCCTGTTACTTGCGCGATAACGACTACGTAAAATGGTTGTCCACCGCACGTCCTAACACAATTATTCCTGTTAGCAGCGACAGGGTAATTCTCAGTGCTTTCAAGGGCTCTGACGCAGAATCTAAGATACGCATAGAGTATTACCAGAGAAGCGCTAGTTCTGGGACTACCATGTACTTATCCCAAAACTCTCAGGGCGGTAAGGTCTTAATGCTCTACAATGGCGTGGCAAAGGCTGCGCAGGCAGGAGACTTCACGATCAATGGACTGCAGCCTAACCAGATTACCGGGATAACAGAGCCGCTTCCTCCGCCAGGAGAAGTTGACGAAGTTGTTTTCATGTACTTCACAAATCTTACTTATGCTAATAACTGGAACTTCTATACCTACACTGCGTCTGGCACCGTAAGCGCAGGTACTAACATTACATTAGGAGGTAATATAAGTAACATAGATAACGCCATAGTATTTAACAATGGTGGTCGTATTAGATCTTCGTCTGTTACTGCTGGTACTAACCCTAATCAGTTTAAATTAGATTTTGATTTAGCTGACGGGGAAAAGATATTATTCCTTGATACATCAGAAACCAAAACCGAGATAGACGTTACTGCTGGTACTGCACAGAACGTTGAGAGTACTACCTTGTACCCAGCGTACTTTGATCCTCCAGGTTTAATAACACCAACTAATCCAAAAGTGTTAGTATTCTACAACGAGTTACTCTTGGCGGGTAATACGTATAATAACGGTAATATAGGTACATTGTATCCGGGTACTATACCTTGTTATACCAGGGACATGCAGAAAATTTTAATTAACGGAGCCGCCAGGTCTCCGGTACTGGTTCCTGACGTTGGTGATAAAGTAAGAGTGTTGGCTTTTAATGACGCGTTGTCTCAACAATATTTAAGATTTGAGTATTACCAAAGAAACAGTGCCGGGCCAACTAACATCACATTGCAGCAAAACGTGATAGACGATAAAGCAATCCTTTTTTATAACGGGGTTCCTACATTCGCAGTAGGCAATGCGGAGTTCAATGTTAATGGTGCTGATAATAAGATCTTGGAAAATCTGGACGCGCCACTACCCGGTGGTTCCGATATTGGCGAGGTGATTGTCATGTATCCATCAACCCAGGCTTACGCTGATTTATTCTTTTTTGACACCATTGCCATTAACACTAACCAATCGTCAGGGCAGAC
>JACCEA010107600.1_pt1 | contig 13080 bp, 17 predicted proteins | sample 7449851 | NCBI WGS metagenome assembly JACCEA01 (sample SAMN15323453, study PRJNA562643) | freshwater metagenome | isolation source: river surface water | place: USA:Blue River Watershed | collected 2017-08-18 | reverse complement strand
AATCAGATAGATATATGGAAAATCTACGGCATAAAATCAAAATAAAGAGGGAAATATCAAATAGACCTATGGAGAAACAATACGCTTATTGGGCAAATAGAATTAAACTAGAAGAACAAGAACAAAATATTACATATTGTTAAAAATAAGTACAATGAAAATATTATAGAATTCTATAAGTATTCTATAACATATTCTATAGCACTTTCTCACCGATATTTCAACTTAATTTCTCGGCAATTCTACTGAAATTCAGCAAATCTTCTGAAAATTCTCAGTCTGGTATCATTTCTCAGTATATCTCCCAAACTGAAAATTTTACAGCTTACTGAATTTCTCAGCTAATTATACTAAACTATCATAGTATATTCTATTAGAATATAATAAAACACACTATAAACTATACATAACTTAAATTATTATCCATTCCTTAGGAAATAAATATTCTATAGGTTCACCAATCCACTTTTTCGGCACTATTACTGGCGCTCTCTCGCCATATGCTCCAAGAAATACTCCCCACCAACTAAATGTAGAATTTCCACAAATCGCTCCATACTTGCACTGCGACATCAAGGCAAGTGTATCCAATTCATTCGGCAAATCTACTAAAGTAAATATTGAGTCTGAGAAAAAGGGTTGCGACTTCACCCATTCTCGATCATCCGTACACACATAAATGCGCTCTGGACCAAGACACTCTCTTAATAACTTCACTGCGGGATCGTAATACTCCTCTACACTTTGAATATAATGATAATTGGGGGTATTCAAATAATCGCCGCGACGCACATGTAGAAATGCAGAGTGTTCTAGATTGTATTTAGCTCGAACAGTCTCAATATTAGATTTTAGCCCCATTTAAATGAGCATCCGCAACTCTTCCTCATACGGCTCTAGTACAGGATAATACTGAAAATACGAATCCATAATTGTCCCTTCCTTAATATCTTCTGGATTCCATTTCGCAAATCCTTTTGGAGAAATCTTCTTGTATCCTTGTTTATACAACTCGTCCATATCCGTCAATGACCATTGGGTACGAACGCCAAACCACTTGAACACAGTATCCTTGTAATCCTGGCTGAGACGATTGTGTTGATTGGCAACTTTATATGTTAATGGATTTTGAGGATAGTATAATGGGAAGCCTTGAGTCCGAAACACAACATGTGCCGCTGCAGTAATAAATAACTGATTTCCTAATCCGCCCACAAGATTTGGAATTACTCCCTTAAATTCTAAACAGTGCTCTTTGGATAGCATTATTATAGATAGTGCTAGTAAGTTTAAATTGGTATCTTTGTGTTAATTTATATCAAAAAAATTGGAAACCGTTTTTACAGTGTAAAAGAATCAATATGGCACTCACTGTAAAGTACCTAGCTCTTACTCTATGGAATCGCCCCATCTATGGGGTACTCATTGCCCCCTTTATCGCGTGTAGTCGCGATGTGTCTTCAATGGTTATGGCTCTTGAAGTATATGAGGGAACTATCATTTGGGTAAAAACTGGGCGTACTAAGGGAGTAGATCATGGGTACTATAAGCGTGTGGCACCTCGTCCTAACTGGCTACGCGTGTATATCTCTGATAAATGTTCCCGCTCTGATAATTCTTTCCCTTATAGATGCTGTCGCTATTGTACTGGATGTGCTGACATTAAACATAGCGGGTAACTCTATCTTTATCATTTAATTTCCAAAAAGTGTCGAGTAATTTACTTAGACTACTACATTACCACTGTCATCATACCTTCTCTCATCATACACCCAAGTATTCCATCCACCAACTCCATTTCCATTTTTGTACATTCCTTCAGAACACTTTTGTCCAGTGTTGAACCAAAAGGTCCATACACCATGTTTATATCCATTCTCGTACATTCCTTCAGCACACTTTTTTCCATTCTCATGCCATGTTTGAACTATTCCATTACTCGGACGAATACCATATTGTTCTGCTAGTTGTCGTGTTAAGAAGAAATGAATGCCACTTGAATACACATTTTCTACATTAGTATCATAAGACGCATCCTCTAGAATTTCTCCAACTCTATATTCAAGCTTTTTACTAAAGAATCCTGAAACAGCATTTGGATAGGTAGTACCATTCTCATCCTCAATCTTTAGTACCTTTACTTTATTCGCCCTATATGTTGCGGTTTCCCATACTGCTATAGATGCCCTATTAAGAGTTGTACGCGCATCTTTAGGAATCTCAAGAGTAATAAGAACTCTCGTGGAACCATTATTTGCGGCCTTGTATCCTAGCATTTTTGTCTATGTCTATTCTATAGACTGTAAACAATCTAGTCAATTTTAATTCCATGTATGAATAACCTTTTTTTCAGCAAGACGAATCGGCACTAGTGTATAACACTATTCACAAATGTAATACATATCTTTCCCTATGTATTAAGTACCAGCAAACAGCTGTCGAGACTAGCAGACAGTATAACCATAAAATCACAATACTGAATAAGAGGGAATGTCAGCACCGCCCGAAGGTTCAGAAACTAATAGGAAACAATTAAAAAATATACTATATAATAATTTTACTGAATATCTTAACGCACTAGACGTTGAGCATATTCCAGTCTATGAAGAAGATGATGGAAATTACGATATAATCAAATACACAATTATTCCTAAAGGCACTCGTTTTCGATTTCGTAGCAGAAAAGAACTCTATTGGCTTGACAATCGGCCTATTTGGGCTGACTATAGTGAGAGCACAGGAAGCCCATCTTTTTTAAATCAAGAGAGAAATGCTGCAATTGGTATGCAACATTACTTTGGAGTGTGGGTAAATACAATTGAACTTCGTAAAGATATGACAATTCTTCATATGCCAATAAACTATAGTAGAGTTACAGCACCATTACTTAATCGTAATAATACGACAAAACGTATTCGTCGTAATACTTCCACAAAACGAAATCGTCGTAGTCTAAATGTAACTGCTGATATGGAAATGATGGTTCGTTCACTTTGTATCCCAAGTTGGCGTAAACGCTCTATATACAAAGACTCATTAAACAAATATAATGCGACTATTTGCCGTGATGGATATACAATGGATTTTTTATATCATTTGACAGACAGACCTAACAGCAAATTTCACGGACTTCGTGAGCGATTACTATCCACTATGGAAGGGCGTCGTGAAATTTGTCTAATTAATGTAACTCCTAAAACAGTAAAACTTATAGGGTCTGTATATGCTCCCATAGAATAATAAGTATCTAAATGCTACAGAAAAACATTATGGGCTGCTGCAAAAATAAAGTGTTGATTTCCCAGACCACCAACAAGATTTGGGATAATACTCCTATTTTATACACAATATTATTTTGAGAGCATTAGTATACTTTAACCTATATAATAGTCCACCTTTTTTTCATCCTTATACATTCATTCGTTTTCTTTCTGTCCAGTAGCATACTAATAGTTCCATATATCCTCTTCTTTTCCATTTTTGAACATCCTTGTAAATTCATATCCACTACCATACCAAAAGGTCCATACACCCTCTTCTTTTCCATGTTTGAAGATCCCCGTACATTCCTTCTGTCCGTTATTATACCAAAGGGTCCATACACCCTCTCTTTCCCCATTCCTGTGTATTCCTTCGACTTTCTTCTGCCCATTATCGTACCAATAGGTCCATACACCCTCTTTTTCTCCATCTTTGTATATTCCTTCGGCTTTCTTCTGCCCACTACCATACCAAAAGGTCCATACACCCTCTTTTTCCCCATCCTTGTATATTCTTTCGGCTTTCTTATGCCCATTATAATGCCAATATTTCCATACACCCTCTTCTTTTCCATTTTTAAACATCCCTGTATAGTTTTTCTGTCCATTATCGTACCAATAGGTCCATACACCCTCTTCTTTTCCATTTTTGAATATCCCTTCGGCACACTTTTGTCCATTCTCATGCCATGTTTGTAATAACCTATTATCAATCAAAGAAAGATCATACTGTTCTGCTACATGCCGTTCTAAGAAGAAATGAATACCACTTGAACAAACATTTTCTATATCAGTATCATAAGACGCCTCCTCTAGAATTTCTCCAACCCTATACTCAAGGAATTTCCCAATAAAGCACCCTGAAACAGCATCTGGGTACGTATTTCCATCCTTATCCTCAATCTTCACTACTTTTACCTTATTTGCCCTATATTTTGCAGTTTCCTTTACCGCCACAGAGGTCCTATTAATATTTGTAAGTGCGTCTTTAGGAATCTCAAGAGTAATAATTACCCTTGTAATATTATTAAATGCGAGCTTATATCCTATCATTTTCGCCAATATTTATGCCTATACTATAGAATGTAATTAATCTAATCAATTTTAGTTCCATATATTCTTACCTTTCTTTTCAGTAAGCTGATTCGGCACTAGTGTATAACATCGTTCACAAATGTAATATACATCTTCACCTACTTCTTGAGTACTAGCAAATGGCTGTCAAGACTATGGCGACTTATATATGGTTAGATAAGTAATAGGTATAGAGTATCTAAATATGACTATCATAGAACTATAGAATGGGTAACGAGCAGTCTTTTCTTTCAGCGCTGACGAATCGTCGCGCAGTTAAGCGTTTTGGTGGCGGTGAAATTGTTGATTCTGACCGCCAGCTCATTCAAGACGCAATCCAGAATGCTCCTAGTTCCTTTGGTATTCAGCCCTACAAGGTTCTTGTGGTGCGCAACAAGGAGCTCAAGGAGAAGCTACGCCCTGTAAGCTATGACCAGCCTCAAGTCACCGAGTGCGACACACTATTTATCTTCTGTGCTCGCACGGATATCAAGGAGCGCGCCGAAGAGTTTCTGAAGGCCACTGGCGCAGAGGGATATCGTGATATGCTGATGGGCTTTGTCGGCGGTCAGTCTGATCCTCTTGCGTGGGCTGCTCGTCAAGCCTACATTGCGCTCGGCTTTGCTTTAACTGCCGCCGCTATTGCGGAAGTTCCTTCTTGCCCTATGGAGGGCTTTGTGAGCACAGAGGTGGCCAAGATTCTTGAGCTCCCTGAGACGCTTGTCCCTGTGTGCTACCTCGCTGTAGGCGATGAGGCTGAGGGAGTTGAGCCACCCCCTCGCTTCCGTTTCCCTGCTGATGACCTGTTTAAGGAATATCCCAATTAATCTAGTAATGGTTCATTTGGAGGATGTGTGTTATGTGGGGCGTATGACAGTCGCTGTGATTCTATTTCCATTTGCAATACTGGATTATTGTGTCCATATATTTCCATATGATATTCCTGAAACAAGTAAATACTATCCAACGTGGAAGAGACGTGCAAATGAGCGCCGTCGTGAACAAGAAAAACAAGATGCATATCAAAAAACATATGCTCATAAATATTCAACATAGGTCTAAGGAATCTCCCTAAGGCCACATAGAAATGGATACAACTGTATTTGTCACACTCTGCGATCCGCAGTATTTGACAAAAGCCCAACGAACCATCCGTGACCTGCGCAATAGAGGTCAGTGGAACGGAGATATTATCTGGCTCACCGTTGGATTTGATGCTGATGAGACATTTTTGTATGACCATTGTGTATTAGGACGTCGTATTGAACATATCAATACGGATACACTCATCCATCAACTCAAGGCTCACCCTATTAAACCAATGGCCGATAATCGCCACTTTGGAAAGCTCACCCAATGGGATAAACTCCAGGTCTTTACAGACTATTTCAAACAGTGGAATCGTGTTGTGTTCTTAGATGCTGGAATGCGCATCCTAGACTCTGTTCAACCTCTTCTAGACCTAGACTATAAAGGAAAGCTTCTTGCCCCTGATGACTCTGACCCCTATGACAATGGAAATCGGCTGAAATGTCAACTTGACCGTGAAGCAAATCTAGATGCTATTGTTGCGCTTCATGCTGAATTTCCAGAGTTAGATTTGGAAAGTCATTATTTCCTGAATTGTATCATTGTTTTTGACACTGCGCTGATTACTGATGGTCTATTTGCTGAATTTGAACGACTAATGAATCAGCTTCCCATTATGCTCTGTAATGAAATGAGTCTAATGAATCTTATGTTTATCACTAGGCAAAAGGTATGGCAACCGTTTCCCCAACGTGTCGGCGACAAATATCTCTTTGGATGGTCTGAACTGAATTATAGGGAGAGACCTAATTGGACAGCATTTCATTTCCTGAAATATCCTATATCTATTCGTCCTGAACACGATTAAAGAAGTAGTTGGCGTGTATAATAATGAAACTTGATTTACGTAAACTACCAGTATTTCTTATTTCACCAGGAACTGGAAAGTACGAACAACGCGTTTCTATAGTCATGCATCGTCTAGTCTCTCTTGGATTTCAGGATATACGGCAATATAAAAGTGTTATTGATACAAATTCTACTGATAGTCTTACACACACAAATATTGAAATTCTAACAAATAACATACATTCTACACCATTTATTATTTTAGAGGATGATTGTGGATTTACGGATGTCCCTTTGGAAATTGAATTACCAGATGATACAGACGCACTATATTTAGGAATTAGTAAGTGGGTATATCCATATTCCTTTGATACGCTTGGTCGTGGATATCATATTCGCGAAAATCAACCCTATGATTTTAGTGATATTGAATCCTATCCAAATATAGTAAAACTTACTGGTACAACAAGCACACACGGAATCCTATTCTTATCACAACACTATGCTACACAATTTATTCAACAAATGAATAAAGTTCTGGCCAATCACACGCCTCACGATCTAGTATTTGCTACAATGCAAAAATACTTTAATGTATTTGCACTAAAAACTCCACTTGTCTATCAAGATGTGAGTCTAGGAGGCCAAGAGGCAGTAACTAGATTAGTATATACTTCACGAGGCTTTCGTTAACCTATACATCCTTGCGCTGCTGCCGCCACTGCTTCAGAAACTCGTACATTACAATAGACGCCGCAATACTCACATTGAGGCTCCGTACAAGGCCATACTGACTAATCGTGATACGAGGAACATCTGCCAGTGCACTGGCAAACTCAGGACTGATGCCGTGACTCTCTGAGCCCATCACAAAGCAAACTGGCTTTCCCAGATACGGCTTGAACTTCATCTCCTCAATCGGTGTACCACCCTGCTCAATGATGAATGGCTGAATTCCAGCATCCTCAAAGAACTTTTTTGGGTCTGCCAATTCACCAACCTTGTGGACCCTGATATAGTGCTTTGACCCAACCTCTGGACGAGCGTCATACTTGCGTCGCCCAACAATCCATACATCAGAACAGCCAAGAACCGCAGCTGTTCTGATGCTCATCGCAATGTTCATATTGCCATCCAGATTCAAGAGCATCAAGTGGACTGGTAGAGCAATCTTCTCCGCAATGTGTCTGAGTTCATCCACTGGCTTGTGCTGAAGTAGTGTATGAACATTGTACCGAATACCTCTAAGCCTAGAGGTTTCGGCAATGCCCTCAGCCTCGTCTACAGACGAGGCCTTAGGGTACTTGATTGCCGTCATACGGCCGCAATGGCTCGTGTCCTCATCAGTTGAACTCATTCTAGGGTAGTTGAAGCTATGGAATATTCAACATTCAATTTTTTTAAATGCATCTTTACAAAAAATACATATACCAAGAAACCAACCTATATTTATTTTGGGATCACTTTCCATGGATTCGTTGGAGCAGTAGAGCCATTGATGGTAAAGACATGGGTTTTCCGCCACTGCCTTTTTTCTTCCGCATCTTTTTGTTGTTTCTCACGAAGATGTTTAATGCGTCGCAAACGATTCAATTCTAGTTTGTACGATTGAACGATAGACTTGATGTCCACTAGATCTTCTCCGTGCAAGATTGGACTACTACCGTATGATTCTTCCTCTTCATAAAGAATCCACTCCTTTCTCTTCGTCCATCTGTTCTTACCGGTGTGCCAGCGAAGTGTATTTCCTTTAGAAATTGTCCTTTTCATCCCGTTCCATTGTAGAGTAATTGTTCCATCAAAATCAATCGAGACAGGACTTACCGCAAATGAGTATCGCCGTTGATGTTCCTTAATTGAGGCAAGGATTTCCCTATTTGATCCCGCACAAAGGGATTCTGCCGATTGAGTATCCAAGAAATCAAGCAAGGGCTTTCCATAGGAGATGGCAAAGAGATCTTCGAAAGACATTTACGATATATACAGTTATGAAGGTGATAAGTATATCATATTTTGCGTGTTCAATTTTTTTCGTCGCAATCCTTTCACCTTTGTTGCCCCCTTTGCCCAACAGGTGTCCTTAAACACTCGCTGGCGAATCGCCTTTACTGTGTCTTCACCATACCCAAATTCCTTAAAGAGTGTATTCAGTACCTTTGATTCTTCCACATACTCATCATCAAATTCACAATGCTTCATCACATCCTGAATAAACGCACGGTCCTTTTCACTATACTCCTCAAGAGCATTATGCGTAAAACACTCAGGAAGTCCTTGAGGTTCTGTGTCTGTAACAGATGCGTCATTCATCGTCTCCACAAGCAATCGCACATTATATTCAGCCTTTTTCAGCTGAGCTTCTAGTTCCACCCATTGAGCATCCATCTTGCGTTTCGCATTGACAAGAGCATTCTTAAACTCGCGCATAGTCTCTTGATGCCCTGTAAGAAGGCGGAGCATCAGAGAGCGCTGGTACTCAAAACGGTCAAGGCGCTTCTGAAGCTCAGCATCTGAGAGTTGATCCTCATCAGCAACTACACGGCGTGTCTCCAAAAAGACTTCTAAAAAGGGCTTCAGACTCTGAAGCAGTAATACAGGGTCTGCTGACTTTTCCAGCGCATTAATATACACACACTTGCGACCATCACGGAGTTCTTCTAGGTCTACCCCACCAGCCTTGTGGTGTCCAGCAATAGGGGTCGTCAGAGAAATCATAATGCCCAGAGAAATGTCAGGATTTTCCTCCATATCACGGAGGAACTTGGTCACTTCCTTTGTCTCCACCGTCTTACTGTAATTCTTGCTCTCCCACAAAATCTTGTGTCCACGCCACCGCATCAGTAAATCGCCTTGATGGCCTTCCTTGCCAACATCATCGAGACTGAATTCTTCATTGCGTCCTACAGCAGAAAATGCCTTGTGAATATAGTCTGCAACACGGTCTTCACCCTGCTTTCCACGCGTCTGGGAGCCAGTATTCGTCTTTACCAGTTGTTCCTTGAGTTGTAACATAGCCTCTGAAAGCTGTTTGATGCTGGCCTCTTGCGCACTGATACGCTGATCCTTTTCCTTCAGAATCTCCTCACGATTGCGCCGCTCCTCTTCACGAATCCGCTTCTCCAAGTCCAAACGCTGTTGTTGTTCTTGTTGTAGTCGCTCCTTAAGAGAATCAAGTGTATCTGTCTTGGTCGCCAACTGAGTCTCAAACTGATGCTTCTGACGCGCAGTAGATTCGGCCATCTTCTCAATTTCCTTGAGAAGAGCTTTCAGCTTTGGCTCATATTCCTTCTTGGCATCTTCTTGAAGGGTTTGAACAAGCTCCTCGTGTTGGGTCTTTTTTGCCTCACAGTGAATTGTCTCAAAGGCTAGCGCTCCAAGCGTGAGCATTTGAGAAACATGTTTAGGGGATTCTGTGGTGTACTGTTGGGGAAGATGAAAATCTGCTTCTACAATCAGTGTTAATTCCTGATATGCCATCTCTTACTAAAAAAGAGTGTGTGGGGTTTAGACCAATGTTCACTTTTTCTTGGGACTGGCTGTCTTGGTTGCGTTCTTCTCTTGCTTCGCCTCAACTGCGCGCACATGCTTCTGCGAGAAGCTGCCGTTGCGGTCGTGCTTCTCCTTTGCCTTATCCTTCTTCTTGCGGCGCTTGTCAGGAACAGAGAAGTCCATTGTGGCTCTTGTGCGATAGTTAGTGAAATATGGTATGTGTGTTCAATTTTTTTCACACGAGTCGCACAACCCCATAGAAGATGGTCAGTTGAGTTGTCTCATTCTGTGCCACTGGGACAAAGCCAAGCAGACCCATTCGTAGATACTCCCTGTCAAGTTCATTACACACCTCTTCAAAAGTCTTGCGTGTATAGCCATCCTGCGGATTACGCGTAAAGTCCTCAATCCACATATACGCCAACTGGGCATCGCGAAATTCCATATAGGTGCGTTGGCCAGAAGACCGAACAACTTCCACCGTCACACGAGTGTGCCAGCGATTGGGATGATTACGAGGAATAGGATGCTCCATTGTGTATCTACTACAAAACAGCTACCAAATATCAATTTTTTCTGCGGCGTGTGCCATGTTTTACTAGTGCAGGATTGCTGGCTCCAGAAATACCTGAACCATTAGAAGAAACACCAGTAGGGTTAGATGTCTTATCTAATACTTTTTTCGCATTTACAATAAGTTTCTCAATATTTACAGGTGGAACATCCACACGAGGAGCCATCACAGCTGGTCTAGGAGGGGCAGCAGGAATAGTATATTTGGCTGGGGGAAGGCTCTGAGATAAACGAATACCAACACTAGATAATGCAGCATATGTATGAGGGCTTCCAAAATACTTCAGTATATTTGGTAAAATTTGTGTCTCAAACAGTGTCCGTGCCTCAAGAGCAGATACACGACGCGTTGGAATAGCATCAATCATAAATCCAATTAGCTCATACATTGGCATACTGATATGCTCAGCAATTTTCTTATGCCACGTTGCAAGAGCTTCATTCCCACCAAAGTGACGCCCTGTTAGGGATGTGACATCATAGGTATTCTGCCCAATAACAACCTTGATACGCTTAGGATAGCCACGCATAACGTGGCGTGTGAGACGAGAGTAGAGTTCACCAAAGCTGACTCCAAGAGCATACACGTCAACTTCTTGAAGAATTTCTTCCACCTTTGAGAAATCTACCAACTGGGGCAATTTGCTGAAATTTGCTGCGTTAAAACGAGGTTGCCACGCCGCATCATAATACTCATCCTGTGGCAAATAATTCTTAAAGTCAGCCATCATCGCATACCACCTGTTAATTTCCTGTTGAGATGCTGAACGTGCGTGTGTTGGACTGACGAAGCGGAAATCAAAAGGATAATAGGGATAGTCAAATTGAGAGAGCTCTTGAAGCGACCTCTCACTGCCAGAGGCTCTTGCCGTTGACATCGACAGACCAAAATCAATATAGCGGGTAGCAAACTCTCCATCAGGAAGTTCCATTGACACAATATTGAGTGGTTTAATATCCAAATGCACATAATGGTTTGCGTGGAGGACTTCGAGGCCTTTGAGCAAATTCAAGAATGACGCAAAAAAAGGGCCATATTGTCCTGAGCTGAGCACGATATCTGACACATCCTGACCGCCGAGCTCATAGAAGATCAAGGTCGGGTTCGGTCTGCGCATATTCACAACAGAATACGAAGAACCATTTGGGGCTCTCATTGGCTCAACACATTTGTTTAGCCGATTGTCTGGTTTCACATTTGCTGTATTCAATTCACATTTGTGATGTGCCCAGAGGAAATAGTGCTTGTCTGGGTCAATGCGCTGAAACGGAACTGACTCGGCATATTCCTTGTCGGCTTTGTAGTCATTCAAGAGCTTTGACAGCTCTTTATCAGAGCGACGACGAGGCTCCGATTTACACTTGAGGGGCGAGTTCTTGAACGCACATCCATAAGAGCCTTTTCGCACAAAGGCTCCACCTCTTGCGCGACGTGTCTTCATCCTATTTGGTCAGTGAAAAATCTAGAGAAGAGCAGAGAGGATGAACGCTGAAAATTATCGCCGCCTTGCTGCCCTAGAGGCAAATGTTGAACGTTATGGACGTCTTGCGTCCAGTAACCCTCAATTTCTTGAGAAGCAAAATAATGCGCTCAAGTCAATTGAAAAGATTTATCGCAATGCTCGCACGCGGAATCTAGCCCCTATTCGTCGTGGCAGTGTTCAAAACATCGTAGAGAGTCTAACCCCATCACCTAGCCCGAAGGCAAATGGCAACTCTATTTCTGGTGGCTCTCGCAAGCGGAAGCGGACTGTCCGCAAGACTCAGCGCCGCAAGACACGCCGTCGGTCTTAGGCTCCTCGTAATTAAACGTCCCACTTAACCGATTATAGACAATCGGCATTGTTGACAGCTGTTTCACTAGTTTGGGTTTCCGCGTAAGCCTCGCCTTGAGTGACTGAATTTCCTGTTCCATTTGGCTGACTTTTGTTGTTAGGGTCTCATTCTCTTCTACAGCAGTTTCAAGAGCCTCTGACTGTTGTTTAATTATTCCTTCAAACCTTCCTACAAGGGTCTCCAGAGCGGAAATCTGAGTTGCTTGACGTTGAGTCTCCTCATCAATCAACTTAAGAAGCTGACTAGAATCCTCCTTAATTGAGGCATTGAGCTTCAATAAAAGTGTGCTGACTTCTGGAGTCTGCTGACATACCTTTTGAAGCTGAAATAGCGTACGAAGACTAAATCCACGATAATCCATATCAGATATTGTTTGAAGTTGAAAATCAATTTTACTGAAAAAATTGTATCGCAAAATTTTTGTGTGGAATAATACTCCCAAAATGAGCTTCACTCTTGACACCTTTAAAAGGTATGAACAGGAGCTTGAACTGGCAATCTTCGAGCACCATGAGAAGGGATTTGATTACATTTACATTACACCACGAATCATGATTAATGGGCTTGACGTTACACCCGAATGTTCCAACAGTGGTACTATTGGATTCCTCCGAGTTCAATTTCGATATGACTCAGCGATTGAGGGTAGTCTAACCAAAGGGTTCTGTATCCATCTTACACGCACTGGAGAAATCTGTACCTGTGGTCGTGGTAATTACTACGGATACCACATTCCATCATTCTCAGAACTCTGCGCACGAAAGCCAGAACTCGGCACACGTGTCCAGCAATGGGTGGACTCTGTGCGTGATCGTGAGAATGCAACAAAGGCCTAGAATGACGCAAAGGAGGAGTACAATGCCGCCGCGCAGCGTTCTGAGTGAGTTGCCAACTGGCTAGAAGCTGGGATCTCTGTAGAGGACATGTAGGCCCTCTAGGTCTAATAGAAAAATTGAACTAACTATTTTTT
>JACCEA011025046.1_pt1 | contig 13081 bp, 18 predicted proteins | sample 7449851 | NCBI WGS metagenome assembly JACCEA01 (sample SAMN15323453, study PRJNA562643) | freshwater metagenome | isolation source: river surface water | place: USA:Blue River Watershed | collected 2017-08-18 | reverse complement strand
GATCCCACCAATAATCTACAACTTGGTTACGATCATCGAAAACAAATTTAATATCGTATTTATCTTTAATACAGTTTTCATAGATTTCAGATTTAATAAGAACATCCTTACGATTATCTTTTTGTTGACGCATAAGTAACCGATGTCTAGTCATATCAAAACCAGCAACATTCTGCAACCATAACATTGTATCATCATAACAAATAGATTCACGTCCACTAAGAAATTGAATAAAATCTATAGATCCAAAATTATACAAAGCCTTTAAAGTTTCAATAACATAAGGTCGAGGCTTATCATTACAAACCTTAAACCAATCAAAAGGGCTGCGTTGATTACAATGATCTGCTACAGTACCATCAATGTCTACAAGAGCTATTCTAGCTTGAACTCTGTCGCCAGTTTCAAAATCTACATAATTATTAATACAAGCTCTAATATACTGGTCATTAATAACTGATGGTTTTAATTCATTTATTCTTTGTTGATTACGATACAAATAGGTATTAATATTTGAGCTAGTATTTAAATTATGAAAATGGACTTCATATCCTAATTGTTCTAAAAATTTTTTAAGATTTTCATTCTTAATTGCAGTCAAATTTGTATTATCAATCCACAAATCTTTCTTATACTGAAAACCATAGTTAATAAGATTATTAATTTCACTTTTAACTTGACTTTCAACATTCTTATCAAATTTATAATAATCCCAAAGATTATCTTCTGGATTAATACCTACAAAACGTCTTCTAATGCTATCATTATTAACAACAACACTATCAGGAGTAGCGTGTTCTTTAACATAAGTACTTTTACCGCTTCCACTAATACCTATCATTATATGAGCTTTCATTTTTAAATCTCCATTAAATTATATCTTTAATAAAACTATTTTAAATTATATTAAAGATATAATCCGTAGATTATATCCTGATAAATTAACGAACCATGTCTTTCAAAGCATTGACAGGACGAGCACTTAAACGAGTATGTGCTGGTACTTCAACAGGTGCTCCTGTTGCAGGGTTTTTAGCTGTACGTGCTGCTTTTGCAGTTTTGCTATAAACTACAATACCTGGGATGGTAATATCTTCTTCTGCACTATCACGTACTTCTTCAGTAATCATTTCAACAACTGTATCGTAAATTTTACGAGCTTCAGTTTGTGATACTTCTAATTTTTCTGCTAATTTTTTTTGAACATCATTAAGATTCATATATTTCCTTTTTTATTAAAATTTATGGCTTAAACCGATAGAGTAAGATACATCATTTAGATCATCTTTATCTTCAGTGCCACGAACATATTTTACATCTGTAGTTAAACCAACTGATTTGTAGACATTAGTAAATGTTTTAAAACCAGTGTTTACAGCAGTACGGTCAACATTCCCAGTTTGGTCATTTTCAGTATATTGTTCTAAACCAACATAAGGAATAACACGAACTGAGTGACCAGTCAATTTAAATGGAACACCAGCGTATACACCGTAAGATAGCAAGTCATCTTCGTTACCAAAAATGTTACCACCTAATACAAGTTTATCATCCAACTGATATTGTACAGAAGCTTCAACACCTTCAAGATCAAGTGCTTTATCATTACGATAAGCTACTGATACATCAAGAGGATGTTCTTCGACAACTGCAGGTTTTTCTTTAACAATTACTGGTTGCTTAACAACTACAGTTTCTTTTACAACAGGGTAAATATGATTTTCTGTAGAGTATACAACAGCATGAGCTAGAGAGATAGTAGCTGGAATTACAGCTAAGGTTAATAATAATTTTTTCATTAATTTTCCTTTATTTAATTTATTTCCTAAATTATTATTTAGGAACCGTGGTTATTAAACCACTCTAAAAATAATTCTGGTTTAACAGAATTAGTTGTTATTGAAAACTCTAATAAATTTTTATAGCCAAAAAATCTCACGATCCATAAAATAGAATCGATATATGACATATCTTTTTGGAAATGTATATCTAAATTATTTATCAGAGTTTTAGTATGAAAGATAAAATTAGAAATATCTTCAACTAAAATTTCATGGTCAAACTCAGTATAATTAAAATATTGAGAAATAACAATTTCAAATGTATAGTCAGGAATATAACTAAGCTCTTCAATTTTGATATTAAAATTCTTTAATATCTGAATAGATTCTTCGATATTATATTTTTTATCAAACTCTTTATTAGTATTATTAATATAATAAATTTGTTTAATATTAATTAAGCTTTTAGAGATAAGTAACGAACACCATTTACAAGGAGGTTTAGTTACATACATAACTAAATTTTTATTATAATGCTCTTCACCTAAAGTATTTAAAGCATTTTCTTCGGCATGAGTTATTATACGTCCTCTGTCATATGATTCTAATGTGTCTAAATTATCATCTTCAAACCAAGTAGGCATGCCATTAAAGCCAGTAGATAATACTTTTTTAGTATCTGAATCAACAATAACACATCCAACTTGTTTATGATCTTTAGACCACTTTGATACTTCTAAAGCTAGATTAATAAATCTATCATTCCATTTTTGATTCATAATAAATTACCATCTAAAATCATCTATAGTTTCTTTAGTTATAGGTTCTTCAAAGTCAGGGTCATCAATATAAATTTCATCTACATATTGTAATAAAGCTCTTGCTAAGAAATTTATTACATTAAAACCTGAACCACTAAAGCAACTACCTGTGGGCTCATATTCAAAGATAACTTCATCATTAATCTTAAGAATACCACCTTCCTCGTAATTAGTACCACAAGTTTCACACTCTTCACAAATACTTTTAGTTTCAATTACTACTTTGTTCATTTGTCTTCTCTAATATATTTGTGCTAATTTTATAAAAATAATTAGTAGATTTTAAAGGTTTAGTCTCTATTAATTTAAACCCAGAATCTATTAATTTTTCATAAGGATAGTATACAAACTTTTTATCATCAGTTAATTGAATCTTATTATAATAAGATACATCCAAAACAGTGATGTAAGCTTTAGTAATATATGGAATTGTTTGCTCATATATACTTGCCCCACCAATAATAAATATATTCTTCTGTTCTTTTAATCCTAAATAATAAGCTAAATCTAAAGCTTCTTCTAAAGTGTTTCTTACATATACATTAGAAGAACATAAAGATTCGGACTGAGAAGAAACTATTATATTAATTCTTTTACTTAAAGGTGTACCTATACTTACATAGGTATTTTTACCCATAATAATTATAGAATTTTCAGTAATTTTTTTAAAATATTTTAATTCTTCTGGAATATGCCAAGGCATTTTATTATCAATACCAATGATACCAAACTTATCCATACAAACTATATGAGAAATTGTAGGATAAAAATCTTCATTCTCCAGCATAAACTACACCTTGAGCGAGATCCATTTTAAAATTATCAATTAAACCTGAACAATAAGTATATAAAGAATCATATTCTTGTTCAGAAAGATCAGTATTTAATTCTTTAACAACTAATTCTTTTAATGTATCAATAATATTAATCATATCTTCTTTATAATTATTATTCATATAAACCTTACTTGTTATAAATAAATTTCTATATAAGAAACTGCTTCTTCTAATAATGTATTAATCTCTACAACATCTTGTTCTGTTGCAGTTACAAGTAATTTTCTATCTAAATAATCTGTTATAACATCCAAAGAAAATACACCAGTAGGTTCTTCTTTATCATGACTAACTAAACTAGGACTAAATGCAGCAATAATCTCTTCTTTAAAAATTGCAGTCAACCCAGGATTATATTTTATTTTATAAATCATAACGCTCTCTTTAGATGTAAAAAAAGGAAAGCTTTTAGCCTTCCTTTCTGATATTATTTAGTTGCGTCTTTTGCATCTTTAGTTGCATCGTTCGCTTCTTTAGCTGCAGCTTTAGACTGTCCAGCTTCTTTTTCTTGATCATTTGCTTCTTGAACAGCAGTATCATTTGCAGCTGCAAAAGCTGTTTGTGCAGCCGCTACTGCTGTCTGAGCAGCTTCTTGAGTTACAGGGCTAGTAGTTGTACTAGCTACTGCTACAGCTTCACTAGCAGCTTTAGAAGCGTCTTGTGCAGCTTCTTTAGCTGAATCAGTTTTACTGCAACCTGTAACTGCAGTTAATGCAATTACAGTAGATAATAGAATATTTTTCATTTTATTTCCTTTATATATAAAATATATTTTCATATAAAATAGAAGCTTTAAGTAGATTTCTCAATTCTTCTATTAAATTATTAATGTTTATTTCAGAATTACATGAATACAAATTAAAAGTTATATACTCATCTTCTGGAAAAGAATGCCAAGTTAAATGAGATTCTGCTAATATTATAGCTCCACTATGACCTCCGTAAGGAAAATCAAACGTTACATCATTAACAGGTGTTAAATAATTTTTTATAATATCAGTCAGTAATACTAGTAAATCTTTTGAGTGATTTGTATTTAATAAATCATCTTTACTTTGTAATTTCAAAAATAAATGTATATGTTTTTCAGTCATATTTAATTAACAGTGTTTAAACAAGTAGATTCACCTGTTTCAGGATTTTTACCAAATTTACAATAAGCACATCGCCACGAACATACTTCGCTTACGTCCTTATTTCCTTTCATTACTTTATTAAATTCTGTAGTAGTTATCAAACCTTTACTATGATCTTCTTTTAAAGATTCTAAAGTATAAATTAATTTATAATCAGGATCAGGAACATAATCAGATTCTAATAATTCAAAAAGAACTTGATTCTTTTCTAAAATATTATCAGTTGTAAATCTATCTTCTTCTATAGTAATTAATTTATTTTTAAAATAAGTATCATAATATATTTTATTACCATCTAGGTAAATTAGAAATTGCTTATGATTCCATATTTTAGATACAGATCTATCTAAATAAATTAAATTAATTTTACTTATATTATATTTTCTTAATATTAAAAGATAAGTAACACATTGAAGTAAGTAAGAGTCTTTAGGTTTTGGTGGTTCTTTATCAGTACCTAAAACTTCAGAAGTAACATAAGAGAAAGACCCGTTATACGTCTTACACTCTGTAACTTCTATAGAATTATTTTCAGGATTTTTATGTAAAATATCTATTTCACCAGAAATACCTAACTCATTATCAACAATTTTAACACTGTTATCTAAATAAATACCCATAGATTTATATTGATCTATTAGCCATTTTTCCCATAACTTACCAGCTTCAAAAATATATTCATTATAAGTTGTAATAGGATTAGTAATTGGATAGTTTTTCTTATCTAACCAAACTTGTTTTATACAAGCTCCGATAGGTGAACCGTCTATACTAGAGTAAGACATACTACTAGAAGGGTTCAGATAAAACCTTGAATATAGTTTATCATCTAAACTCACTAAAGGTTTTTCTTTACTTATATTTTGATGAAGAGCTTCAATAATATTATACATATCAAATCATACCAGGAAATACTTTACAGTACATTGTTAATTTAGTATTTAATTTAAATATGTGATCAGTCTCACATAATAAATCGTTTAATTTATTTAGATAGATATTGTAATAATTTATATCATCTTGAACTATATCTAAGTCGACACTATCTAAAGAATTTTTCATTTTATTTGTTATTTTTTTTAATGAAAAATTATGATTTATTATTAAGACTCCTTTTTCTTTTAACAGGTCATAATAATATTGAGGAATACTTTCTTCATACATTTTAGATTTAGTATATAAAGTATCTATATAATTATCTACTAAAATCATATCAAAAGAATTATCTTCTAAGATCCCATCTTCATATGCTTCAATTAAAGTCATATCTATAGGAACCATTTTTCTTAATTCTAAATCATTTTTGTCTTGACAGTTAACAAACATTTTGGTTTTTAATATATTTTTAAAATTAGGTGTTAGATACAAATAAGCTAAAGGATCTAAAATGGTAATATTACAAGGATACTTACTAAGTAAGTAATTAGATAGTAATTGATTACCACCTCCAATTATTAAAATTCTATTAACTTTTAATGTTGAAAGGGAAATATCTATATAATATTTCCAAAGATTTAGATAATCATTTTTAAATTTAGAGTTTAAAATTATTTTATCGTTTAATTTTAAATTCCATTTGTGAACAGATCTAACAGAGTCTTTAATTTTATAAGTAACATCTAAGGATACAGTATCCGAAGAATGTGAAGCAGTAAAATTTTCAGAACGGTAAAAAATAGTCATTAATAAAATACCTTAAAGTTATCAATATCTATTGTATGATAATCTTCTACACCTAAATATAACTTTAACTTATTTTTTGTAAGATCTTCTAGTAAATTATCAAAAGGTAAGTAACAAACTATATAGTCTGAAGTAATCATGTGTGTAGTAATTGGTATTATATTTCTAGCAACATGTATTAAAGAAGGATGCCAAGTAAAAAATTCTAATTTATTTATATCTTTTTTGTTTTTAAAAGATATTAAAAGAGATCTTATAACAGCACATTTCATTAAAGACCTAGAAGACATAGGACATGCTTGAGAGTATATAAATAAAAAGAAAGTAATCTCTTTATTAATACTGTTTATTTTATTAAATAAAAAACCGATAAATTTATTTTGACGTAGAACTATTTGAACTGTATCGGTAGACAAATAATTCCAAAAAGTTTCTAAATTATTATCTGTAATTTCTTCAGAAAAATCATTATTTTTATAAGTATAATTATATGCATTTATCAATAAATCTTTCCATAACTTATTATTAGTTTCTGTCTCGGATTTATCAATAGTAATAACTTGCAACATAAGGTTATTCTATATTTAAAAGGATATTTTTTAAGTGTAAATTTGAAAAAGAAGTGTAACAAATAATATAATTAGGATATATCTCAAATGTTCTTAAAGACGTAGATACTTGTTTCACCCATTTAGCTATAACTAATGAAGGAACATCTAAATAAAAATTATACACTTCTTTATTTAAAAAAGAAAGACCTTTAGATAAATTATAACAAGAATAAATTGTAAAATCTTTAAAAAGTTTTAAAGAAGTTGTAGGGTGTAAAAAAGAATTAAATCCATATGCGTCTAATGAAGATTTATAATATATTTTTATAAAACCTAATAATTTATTTTCAAACTCTACTAATATTATATTATCATTTAAGTAATCAATATTATCTTTTTCAATATCATTAATTTCAAAATTATTGTCAAAACATTCTTTTAAAAATTGATAGTCATCTTTAGCTGGAAGCTTAAAAGTAAAAATCTTATTATTTAGTTTTATATCATTGCAAAAATTTTTTAAAAATATCAATTAAAACCTCAATTTGAATAAGTATTTTTAAATTTTTCTAATATCTCTCCATAAAATTCTACTCTTTCTTTATAGAAATTATAAAAATTTATGTCAGTTGTTTTGTGATAGATATGAAAAGTATCCCACATCAATTCAAATAAAGGTCTTATTAATAAATCTTGAAAATCTTTATCTTTTATCCAGATAGGATTAGACATATCTTTAGTAAGATGGATGAATTCAAAAGACTTAACAGGACAGGCTGTAAGTACGTCATACTCTCTAGCACTTTCTAAAAAGCTATCTGAATCTTTGTCTAATTGTAAATCTTTTATATTAAAAAGATTTACAATATTGGACTTAAAGAAAACATTATCATCACTAGATTTAGGATATAGATGCTCTTCAGATACAGCCAAATCTCGACAAAAATAAATATTACCTAAAGGACTTAAACTTCTCATAGTATCTAAACAACTATGGTGTTTAGAATTAGTAAAATAATTATAACCAGCTAGTAATTCTTTAGGTACACTAAAGATGTAATAATTATCAAAGTTATTTATATTGTGTAAAAGAATATTTTGATATATATTTTCAAAAACTTTATAAAGATACTTTAAAGAAATTTTGCCATCTTTATCATCATTTATTAAAGTCATTACTTCATAAGTATAATACCTTGTACCCATATTTTGAAAATATTTAAAGATTCTATTTACATCGGTATTTTCAGCTAATACAAAAGCGATACCTACATTGGCGTAAGTTAAAAGATCTTTGTAATTATGTATAGCTAAATCATAACTATATTTATTAGGATGTCTATCTACAGAGTCTGTGTACTCTCCTTCGACCGATAAAATAATATCGTCAAACATAGACCAAAAAGATTTATCATTTTTTATGTGTGAGTTATACACACCATTTGTATAAATCCTATAAGATAATTTTTCAAGAGCTAGACGAAGATCTGAAGAGGTTGTAGAGTCTTCATAACACTTAAATCTTATAATCTCAAATAATTCTTTTATATCTTTGTAATGAACTGTCGGCTCACCTCCAAAGAATTCAATTAGATAATCTTTTTTAGTGTCTAATAATATTTGCCATTCTATAAAATTATAAGCTTCTTTAGCTGTGATAGCTTCTCCTTTATTTAAGGAATCTTTAACACAACAAAAAGAACATGATAAATTACATTTATTTGAAAATACAATAGTTAATGTTTTTTCCATATTATATACATCTGCATAAGATTTATTAAAACAGTATAGTAAAAACTTCTATACTGTTTTTTGTATTTTATAAACTATCTAATTAAAGTTTATATTTTAATTTCATCTGTCGAGCTAATTCGTACCAAATATCATCATTATCTAATTGGTCAATAAAAACATATACAGAATCTAAATCAACAGGAATATTATCATTATCAACATTGTAATTAAGAAATACAGAAAATATATATTCTAAAGTTCTCATACATTGATGTAAATATAATCCTGGAGCTGCATCAACAGTTTTTTCCATCAATGATAATGATTTTCTTAAATAAAAGATACTTTTATTAATATCTAATATACGACCAGATGTAAGGGTAATATCATTTTTAAACCCAACTCTTTCACAAAAATATAAACACATATTGGCTAAACCTATATTATAAATTGAAAATAATTTTAGGTCATTTTCAATTTCTTCTTTATGTTTATTTTTATAAAGATCTTCAACAGTTGATATCAATGCTAAAACATAATTATCAATAGTTCCAGCCTCCTCATCTCTAACTTCAGAACCATATACAAAAACAGCTTCTGCAAAATCTTTTGGACCTAAACTTTCAATATAATCTTTAAAAATATTTGAATTAACTATTTCTAAAGAACCGTTAGTTTGTTGTAAAAGATTATACATATCAGTTAGTTTTTGACTAAAGCTCATATTATTCTTCCTCTAGTAAAGGACTCTCAGGATAAAACTTCTCCCAAAGAGATTCATAATTTATTTCAGGTGTTAATTGTTTTGCTTCTTCAGAAAACTCTAAATTGAAATTTTCAAAATTATATTTTTTAATAAATAAATTATTCAAATCTTCTTCTGCATTATTAAATAAAGTTGAAAAATTAGAGTAGTGTTGCATAGTATAATAACTATAATGAATAAGATCAACATATTCATTTCTTAAATATAATTCATTGTTTATAAGAGATAACAATAAAATAAAAGAAATTTTAGATATGTTTGGACTCATATTATTCAACGAATAAAAAAATAAAGTTCTCTGTTGATTAAGATTTTTAGGAATCTTAGCAGTAAAATCTAAAAAGTTTTTATTCATGTTCTTTGTAATGTAATAATTTAAAAACAGATGTTTATATTTAGTATAATCTATATCAAAATTATTATCCAAAATAAGATGAATATGAGCTGTATTATAAAATTTAGTACTATGATAAATATTAAAAAATTCAATTAAATTATTAAAACCGTCTAAATTATCCATTTCAAAAACAAAATGAAATTTGTAATAATCAAAATTATTACTTTCTATAGATTTTAATACTATATTTTTTTCTTCTTCTGTTGAAACAATATTTTTAGTAATTAAAACATGCATTCCTTTATTATAGTATGAATTAAGCCCCTTATCTATCATTTTTGCAAATTCTACATAAGTTTTATTAACATTTACTTTTTGATCTTTTAAACAATAAGTAACATCTAATTTTTTACCTATAGGATAACCTTCAGATGAAATAGTTTTTTTAACAACAGGTTCAGAACTTGTAGCAACTGCTTTAGGTTTTACAGGTTTTCTAATTAAATTATAAATATCATTATAAACTTTTTTAAAAGTTAAAGCAGTAAACATCTTAGATTCAGGTAAATATTTAACTAAAGTATTAAAATTATTTAAAATAGCATCATAAGTATCATGTTTATTTGTAGTGATAATAATTAAACTTGTATTCTTTGGCAATAGTTGTTTAACCTTCAAAGCATCAAAATAAATATTTAAAGTAGAGGATGTTAAATATAGATAATTAATTTTTTCAAGTTTAGTTTCAATATTATTTATATAATAATATTTTCTAAATCCTGCTAAAAATATATCGGGATCAATTAAAGAAGGATGTTCTAACTGATTTAAAGTTACATGTAATTTTATAACTCTTAGAAAAGTTTGTAACAAAGATAAATTAAAATCAAATAAATCAGCAGAAATTCTGCTATTTAAAAAAGATGTTGAAGAGTAAAGTAAAAATGATAATAAGTCATCTATTGTTTCAATATTATCTTCTAAATTATATTTAGGTATACCTTTTACATTAGGTGTAACGGTAATCTTTTTTCTAGCATAGTTTTGAAAATCTTGAAAATATGTTTCATTAAGTTTACATAAATGTACTATAGGTAATTCTTGAAAAATAGAATTTAATTTACTTCTGATTTTATCGAAATTAGTAGGAACATCTACAATAAATTCCCGACCTTCATTAAAAGATAATTCTTGAGGGTCAAATTTGAAAATATAAATATCAGCAGAAGTGTTTCTAACATTATAATAATTTGAAATTTTATACTGATATATAACATTACCTAAAGAAATTAGTAAATTACAACTAGTATACTTTTTATGTAAGTCTTCATAATACGGGCTATCATCTCTAGATAATTTAAAATAATGTTCTGTTTCAATTACCTTAGAAAAGAAATTTTCAGGTTCATGTATTTCTGTTTTATTTTCTTCGATATTGTTAACAATAATTCTAGGTTGAATATCAAATAAAATTAATTGTTTATAAATTTCAGATAAAGTATCTTGTACAGGTATAGTCTGATTGTAGAAAATAATGTTACATTCAACTGAATTGACAGTAACATCTGAAGGTTCCGTCACAATATCATAATGAGGTGTTTCATTATCAGCTCTAAAAAAATTTAAAACAATTTTATTATTATCTTTATAAGACGTAAAATTATAATTATTTACTAATGAAAAAGGAGATTTAGATCCAATACCTAAAAATCCAATAAAATCATTAGAGTCTCTTTTAGAAGAAGAGTTCAAAGTACATAAATACTTAATCATTTCTTCTTTAGTTAAACCATTTCCATAATCCTTAATAGTCATTTTGGTAACTAAATTTGAATTATTTGTATCTAAAATAATTTCAAAAGGATCTGTATTTTCTGATTTGATATGTGCATCTCTAGCATTAGATGATATTTCTCTTATAACTGCACCTAGTTTATTATTATAAATACCATCAATTAATGTCTTAAATGTTAAACTATTAACATTCAATCCCATTTGATTTAATCCAACATCCCCTAAGGCTTCTTTTTCAATATCTATTTTCATCTTTATATAAATCTCAATTATAACAGAAATAAAAAAGAGAGAAATAATATTTCTCTCTTTACACACTAAAAATTAACGTACAGCGTCTTTCAAACTTTTAACAGGTTTTGCTGTCAAACGAGTATATGCAGGTACATCTACTGGTTCACCTGTAGCAGGATTACGCTTAACAGAAGCATCTTTATCAGTCTTGTAAAAAGTTACTAAATTTACTAGAGCTAGTTTATCTGTAGCTTCGTTTGTAAGAGCTTCTTGAACAACTTCAGTCAATGCGTCGTATGTTTCACGAACTTGCTTTTGACTTTGTCCTGTTTTAGTTGCTACTGCTGCAATAATTTCTTTAATATTCATTATATTATTTCCTTATTAAAAGTTTATATTATAGACTTAAAAGTCTATAGTTAAGTTGTTTTTTTATCTCTAAAAGCCCAATTTAAATAGTTTTCAAAAACTTCATTTATGTATTTCATATACAAGTTCAATAAATAGTCTTGATTATTTAAATCATCGGGGTTTAGAGATTTGATAAAAATTTTATTAAATTCTTTTATATCGAAATAATTTTTATCATTATTTAAAATATACAATTTACCTAAAGACTCTGAAGGTAAATTATCATATATCTCTTGAAGAGTTGCCATATTTAAACTGATACAGGTGCTTTAATAACACCTTGATGTTTGTAATTATGTAATTGTATTTGATCTATTGAAATCCAATCTTCTAAATTTTTAATAGAAGGATCTATAGAAATATAACAATTAGATTCTAAAGGTACTCTAGATAATTGTTCTTTAGCTTGTTCTACATGATTACTGTATAAATGATAATCACCTAAAGCATAAACTAAACGAGTAGCCTTGATATCTAAAATTTGAGCAATAAGATGAGCTACTACACTATAAAATACAATGTTAAAAGGTAAACCTAAAAAAATATCTGCTGACGTTATATTCCATATAGGTCGTTAATCTATACGCGTTCTCATAGTATTAAACTAATGAACTGCTGCATGTCACCATGCAGAGTAGACTATATCATGATCCATTTTAAAATGGACCCTTACCGTTTCGAATCACTTGATTCTACTCTACTCTCTTCCTCAATATCTTGAGTGATTTCGATAGTCGTTGGGCATAATTAAATAGTATAATTAAACTCTTTTTTCTTTTGATTTAAGCATTCATTAGCTAATTCAAAGGCTTTTTCTTTTCCGAGTTTATTAATATTAAATTGTTTAGTAAATCTTTTTAAAGTAATAGGGTTTGTTATACTAACTCTATAATATTTATAATTTTTATTTTCTCTATAAGCTATACCTAAAGTACCAGTATTATTGCGTACAAAAGTTTTTCTAGCTTGGGTATTTGATTGTTGAGAAATAATTCTT
>JACCEA011020113.1_pt1 | contig 13082 bp, 8 predicted proteins | sample 7449851 | NCBI WGS metagenome assembly JACCEA01 (sample SAMN15323453, study PRJNA562643) | freshwater metagenome | isolation source: river surface water | place: USA:Blue River Watershed | collected 2017-08-18 | reverse complement strand
AAACGAACAAGGCTGGACAATCCAACGTAAATTATTGAAGAAGTAACATGATGATTCATCAGAAGAAAATATTAATGTTCATGATTACTGCATTAGGTTTATTGAATGCGGTAAAAGTAAATGCTCAAGCTTCCTTTGAAGAACGCCAAACGACAGCGGGTAATATCCGAATGACTGTAAACAATTTGGGGATGATAGGTAATGCATTTCGTGGTTCATACAATGTATTGAAATATGCATCGTGTGAATTCCCAAAAGGTTCGGGTGTAGAACATTTGTTTCAAGGAGGTTTATGGATAGGTGCATATATTAATGGTTCACAAGTAGCAGTAAGTACTGGTGCCATCGACGATGCATCTGGTTATACCACCGGTAAATCTAATTTCGAATTTTCGGCAGCAGTTGGTTCTGGATTAGCAGAACGTTCTAGTTTAATTGATAATCCTTTATATAAAACTGAAGCAATCTCTCATCAAGATTTTGTATCTGATTTTACTGATAAAAATACCGTTGTTCCTGGAACAAACATTGTCATCAACAATCACTTGTTCCCATTAGGCGCCGATGTACATTTCGAATCATACAACTACAATTTTAATTTTGCGAACTACTTTGTGATATTAAATTATGTAATTACGAATAACAGTACTAATACATGGGATTCTGTTTATGTTGGTTATTGGAAAGATGGTGTTGTGCGAAATGTAAACATAACAGTTCCTGCAGGTAGTGCTTTCTTTAATAAAGGAGGTAACGGTTACTTAGATTCTTTATTTATTGCGTATGAGTTTGATGCTGCAGGTGATTTAGGTTTTACCGAAAGTTATGTAGGTCTGAAATATTTAGGTGCCGTTGATAATTTAGAATTAGCTCATCCATTGGTTCGAAATAATTTTAAAGTACATTACAATGCTTGGCAATTTAATAATACTGCCGATCCATTATATTTCTCACCAAGTGATGACAATCAGAAGTACGGAAAGATGACTGCAGGTTTAAACTTCCGTCCCGATTGGGAAACATTAATTCGTCCTACCTTACGCCAAGCAAATAACCGTTCGCACTTAATGTCGGCTGGTCCGTTCGTGAGAGTTGCGCCTGGTGAAAGCATCAATGTTTCATTCTCCTTAGTGTGTGCGAAAAAAGTAGAAGATGGAAATCCAAACAGTGCCGATAACGATGCGCAAAAAGGAGTGTTAGTGCAAAATTCATTGTTTGCACAAACAGCATACAATGGAGAAGATGCAAACTTTAATGGAGTATTAGATCCAGGAGAAGACAGAGATGGTGATGGAAAAATAACTAGGTTTGTATTGCCTTCGCCACCAAATATTCCACGTACAAAAATTATTGCATCCGAAAATAAAATCGAATTATACTGGTCGAACAATTCAGAATCATCAGTAGATCCAATTTCTAAAAAGAAAGATTTTGAAGGGTATAGAATTTATAAATCGACATTAGGATTTGATGTAACCGAAACGCAAGACATTGCAAGTTCATTAAAATTAATTTCGGAGTACGATAGAAACGATAACAAATTATTCAACAACACCTCGTTCGGAGAAATTATTCTACCCGACTCAGTAACATTTGGTGAAATTAGTAATGCAGGTGATACCATCTATTATCATTACAAATACACGTTTGAAAATATTCAAAACGGATGGCAGCATGCAATTGCAGTTACATCCTTTGACCAAGGAGATGAAATAAATAATCTTCAGTCCTTAGAATCGAGTTCATTGCCAAACATGAAACGAGTTTTTGCAGGTACAAAAGGCAACGATGATTTTAAAAATGGGGATCCATTTGTGTATCCAAATCCATACTATGGGGTGGCTGCATGGGAAGGGTTAAGCACGAACCCAGAAGATAAAAAAATATATTTTGCGAATTTACCGAGCGATTGCCAAGTGCGAATTTATACAGTAGCAGGCGATTTAGTGGATGAATTTGAACATAATGATTCATACAATGGCAGCGATATTCGTTGGACTAGCACTTACTCAGACCCAACGGGTACAGTATTTGCGGGAGGTGAACATGCATGGGATTTATTATCGAAAGACAATCAAATTATAGCGAGAGGAACTTATTTGTTTTCGGTACGCGATAATAAAACAGGTAAAATTTACAAAGGCAAGTTTGCATTAATTAAATAGAAAAATATAATACAAAAATAAAATGAACAAAAAACTACTTTCATTAACAATCTTCTTCTTCGTTAGTATTGCTGCATTTGCACAGTATCCATTAAAAACGATACAAGAAGTACAATTTGTTTCTCAGCAAGATTTAGCTGCAGGAAACGATGCATCCGCATTCGGTTTAACCGATACCATTCGCATCAGAGGCGTAGTGGTAATGGACGCAGGATTATCTACCATCGTTGGTGGTAAACAAGTTTGGATTCAAACAAATGATGGTTCACCATTCTCAGGTATTGATGTTTACCAACCATTCCCTAGTACAGGTGGCGACGGTGGTACTGGTATCTTAACTCTTGTTGAAGGCGATTCAGTAGAAATCGTTGGTCACGTTGAAGAGTTCCAAGGCGAAACAGAATTTGTACCTAACAATACAAATCCTGCTACACCAATCCAATTATTAGGTAGTGGTATAACTGTAAAATCTAAACTAATTACAGTTGCTGAATTAAACGACATTAACAGAAATAACATTTTAACCACTGGTGAGCAGTGGGAAGGTATGTTCGTTGAAATAAAAAATGTTACCGTTTCATCGGTTGATTATTTCTCAAACGGTGCTCGTGTAAGTTTTAACGTTATCGATGCACAAGGAAATAAAATGAACGTTTCAGACCGTTTCAAAAATTTCCGTTTGCCTGCAACAGGTGGAACATTTGTTCCTCCAGTAGTTGGCGACTTTGCGCTTTCAATTAAAGGTGTATTATTACACTCTAAAAATAACCGTGGTTACGAATTACATCCAATTAAACCAAGTGATGTAATTTGGGGTGCTGCAGCTCCAGCTATTTCTGCTATTACTAGAAACGTAAATGTTCCTAATAACAATGATGTAGTTACTGTATCTGCAAACATTACCGACTTAGACGGCGTTGCTTCTGCTAAATTATACTATGCAGTTGGCGCTACTAGTCAAAACTATGTTAGTGTAAACATGACTGCTAACGGTAATTCTTATTCAGCACAAATTCCTGCTCAAGCAGATGGTTCAATGGTGAAGTTCTTCATTGAAGCAACTGACAATGGTACTCCTGCATTAACAAGTCGTATTCCAAACGTTCCTGCTGAAGATCCTAGATTCTATGTAGTTAGAAATAATGGTTTAACCATTTACGATTTGCAATACACTCCATTCCGTTCTGGTAACTCTGGTTTCGTAGAACAAACAGTTACTGTTACAGGGGTAGTTACTTCATCAAAAGATGATTTAGGATATGTTCATATTCAACAAGAAAACCAACCTACTTATGCTGGTATTGCAGTAGCAAACGGTACAGGTATTGCTGATGTTGTAACTGGCGATAGAGTTGTTGTTACTGGTGTTGTAAAAGAATATTTCGGATTAACACGTATCGAAAACACAACTTCAATTTTGAAAATTGGATCAACAACTATTGCTCCAACTGTAGTAAACATCGACTCATTCAGAGTTGCTAGTCCAACTGCAACTGAACCATACGAAAGTATGTTAGTGAAATTTGAAAATAGTCCAGGTGCTATTTACATCAATAACACGAATGCAGATGCTCCAAGTAATTTCGCAGAATACAGAGTTGCAAAAGATACATTAGATCCAGGTGCAGGTTGCCGCGTATTAGCAGGTCGCCAAACGAATTCGGTATTTTCTTCAAAGAATGTATCATATGTAATGGATAGTATTTGGGCACCAAACACAGGCTTGCCAATTATTATCGTTAAAAAAGGCGATAACATGGCTTCGTTAACTGGTATCATGACTTACGGTTTCAATAACTTCAAGTTATTACCACGTAACAATGCTGATTTCGAAGCATACCAATCAGTAAACGGTATTGTTTCTAATTTCGTGAATCAAGGTAAAGCGTTGGTATATCCAAACCCAACAAGCAGCATCATGAATTTAGATTACATCATGCCAGTTAAATCATCAGACTTAACATTATCAATCTACGATATCTTTGGTCGTGAACTAAATAAAGTAACATTAGATGGTACTATGGGTACAGCTTCTGTAAATGTTTCAGATTACGCACAAGGTACTTACATTTACAGCATCTCATCTGCATCTGCAGGAGTGTTGAACAATGGACGTTTCGTTGTAACGAAATAGTAATTCGTAATTCGTAATTTATAATTCGTAATTAATAAAAAAAGCTTCTTCAGAAATGGAGAAGCTTTTTTTATTATATTTACTTTGCGCCCTTTGCGAAAACTTAGCGTTCTTTGCGTGAAATTAATCGTTCACGCAAAGAACGCTAAGGTTTCGCTAAGAACGCAAAAGAAATGGCTCGAGAAAGTCAACGTATGAAGCAAGTTGTATACATAGTTCTATTCCTTCTTCTAGCATCATGCAAGAAGGACCCCTATATTGCAGAGGGCGCTTACATTAATCCACCGAAAGATTCCATCAATTTTGCTTACCGTGTATCCGATTTATATTATATCGACACCAATCTTAATCAAACTCAATTTCAATTTTTCCTCGATACAGGCATCGGTTATTTTTGGCGCGAAATTATAATTAAATACGATGAGCCACTTAAAACCAAACAATACATTCCTGAATATACCGACGGTCGGTTAACCCGCCTAGTGGATATGTCGTCGGAATTAGAAGATATTGATATTTGGTATTCACCCATCAATAACGGCAGGAATGTAATTCAAATGATTCTTTTCAAAAGAAGAGTGAATCCAATGGCTTTGCAATTTGTGTACGATAACGATACTTCTCAAATCAGACTTATTATTAAACGTAAATTAAGTTTAGATGGGAATCCAGGCTTAGCCGAAGAAAGTATCGAATATTGCCCTAACATAAACCTCGGTGCTTGCATGAACTCCATGACCAACCCACATTATCAATATTCTAACGATGCAAACAGCTTGAATTATTGTAATGAGTTGCTCCCCTTTATCCTTTTATTAAGCAAACCAAAATTTGCAACTTTAAGCGATATTAGTCCCTTTTTGCCCTATATTTTTAGCAATAAATTACCCCAATCAGCTACCAAGACCCGCGAAGGCATCTATCAATACGGTTTAAACAAAAAAGAACCTACATTTTTATACTTCAAAAGCCTAAATTCACTACGTCCGGAAGGCTTTCAATTTAGTATGAGAATTTACTAAGATTTAACCCCGAATATTTTTTTTCTCCTTAAATTTCAAGTATTTTAGCTCGATTTATTTTTATGATAAAAAGCCTGATTTTGAGCCATAGAACACTCTTTGTTGTTCTACTTTCTACTTTACTTTTTTCATGTAAGAAAGAAGGAGAGTTAAAACCTAATACGGAACCCGATACAAAACTATTTTTATCGAGTATTAATCGTACCGGAACCGATCGATTAAACGCAGTGGTGAAAATCAGTTGGTCGGCCGACGATAAAGACGGTTACATTGTTGGTTACGAGTTTTCATTCGATAATATTAATTGGGAATATACCACAGAACAAGATTCAACTTTTCGATTTTCTTTAAATGCAGGGTCAGATACTTCTGATATTAATTTTTATGTTCGTTCTATTGATAACGATGGGAATGTCGATAAAACTCCTGCTTATTTAAAAATCCCAATTAAAAATACAGTACCAACCATTGCGCTAGATCGTAATTACATCAAAGGCGATTCGGTGTATTCTGTATTTTCAATTTTCTGGACAGCTAATGATTTAGATGGTTCGGCTACTTTAGATTCAGTGTACGTGAAAATAAATGATGGTAATTGGTTTGCCATTTCTAAAAATTTCAACTTCGCAAGTTTTGTTACCGATAATCCTGAAGTAAATGGTAGCAGTACTGCCACTGTTTATGCAGGTAATAACTCCATCAACCTAAATAAAAAAATTAATGGCCTAAATGTAGGCGGCTCTAATATAATTTACATTAAAGTAAAAGACCTATCGGGTGCCGAAAGTTTAGTCGATTCATTAAACCCATTTATCTTAAGAAGAAAAACATCAGACCTCTTAGTGCTCGATGCATTTAACATTGCTACCACACCAAATGCCGATGTAGTGTATAGTGCAGCATTATCTGCAGCCTATGGTGCTTATGATTATTATGATTTCTATCGTCAGTCGAGTGCATATTTTCCAAAATTATGGCGACCAACATTTTTGTTGATGATGAAATTGTACGACAAGATTTTTATTTATTCTGATAATAACTCTCCAGTTGCTCCAGGCTTTATGTTACTCGAAGATGGCTCGGCTGCTTTTCAAGATTACTTAAATCAAGGTGGTAAATTATTAATTATTACTGATGTGAATAATAATGCAGGTACTGGTGCTTTCTCAAAAACATCGAGTTTATTCCAGTTCACACCTGCCGATAGTTTCCAAACATTTTTTGCCGCGAATCAAAAAGCATCATTGCCAGTTGATTCTATGCTAATGCCCGATGCAACAAATGCAGTAGGTTATCCGAAATTAAAAGTAAGCAATTTCGCCGATGCGGTAGATCCTTTCTTCGCGAAGTCGAGTGCATTACCAGTATATACAGCACAAATTAGAAGAACAAACGGTGTTACAAACACCCGTGTTATGTGCGCAAAAACATTAAATGTAAGCAGTCAAACTAATCAAATATTTTTCAGCATGGATTTATTCAAACTTCAAGGCGATGGCGATGGAAATGGCCAACAAGATGAGTTGAGGAAATTCTTTGATAAAATATTAAACGACGAGTTTAATTGGTAATTTAAAAAAAACTTAAACACAGAGACACAGAGTACACAGAGAAACTTACTTTGTACTAAAAAGGTTTCTGTGCAAGAGAAAAAACTCCAAAGCGGAGGCTTATTAAGAACATAAGGTAACAAACTCTGTGTTCTTAGTGCCTTAGTGTAAAGGAAAAAAAATAAAACTCTTAATAGAGAAAAATATATGAAGAAACTTTTACTTGCTATTATCATCCTTGCGAGTGCTTTGCAAACCCATGCACAAAACGGCACTATCAAAGGAAAGGTAATCGATAAAAAAACCAAAGAAGCAATTATTGGTGCTACCGTAACAGTGGTGGGTACTTACTTTGCTGTGCCAACCGATTTTAATGGTAACTACACCATCAGCAATATAAAGCCAGGCGACTATACCCTTAAAGTTGCGTACTTAGGTTACAAAGAATTATTATACAACGGTGTAAAAGTAACATCAGGCGGAACCACTACTCTTAACTTATCACTTTCTGAAGTAAGTACAGAAATTGGTGTGGTAGAAGTACTCGGACAAAAAACAATTGTTGATTTGGAATCTGGTAAATCAAGTTCAAAAGTTACTGCCGAAGATATTAAAGACATGAGCGTAAAAGACGTTCAATCGATTGTTGCAAATCAAGCGGGTGTAAGTCAGAACCCAGATGGTTTACAAATTCGTGGAGGACGTGTTTACGAAACACAATACTTAGTAGATGGTATTAATGCGCAAGACCCATTAGCAGGTACAGGTTTCGGGGTAGAGATTGCAGCCAATGCAATTAACGATATTGAAGTTATTACCGGTGGGGTTGGTGCAGAATATGGTGAAGGTACATCAGGAGTAGTATTAACAAGAATTCGCGAAGGTTCCGACCGTTACAGATTTGGTGGTTCTTACTTTAGAGATAATTTAGGATTCAACGATCGCTCACAATGGAACACCGATATGTTGAGTCTTTCGTTGAGTGGTCCTATACCAGGTACAAAAAAGAAAGTAACTTTCTTCACGAGTTTTAACATGGAGCTCACCGACGAGTTTTTCAAAACTCCAGCGAAACAATTACACTCTTCTTTATTGCCTAACAACGATTCATTATTAGCTCCTCGTGAAGATAACAAATGGTCGAATACCATGAAGATTACTTACAACATCAAGCCTGGAAGAAAATTATCAATCTCAAATCAGAATTCATTAAACATCAATCAAAATACTCGTTCATTACAAATTATCGGTAACAACGCCATCGTAACTCCGGGTTACCAATATTTGTTTAGCTTGAACATGGATAACGCGACTACCTATACGCATAAGTCGAACTTAACCATTATCCAATATTTAAATTTATTTAATCCAAAATTATCGATGGATGTTTCTTTCGCTCGTTTGTTTACAAACTTAAGAGCCGATGCAAACGGAAGACCATTCCGCCCATCTACCATCGATCAAATTTACGATCCTCAATCCATCGTTTCTGATCCTGTAACCATTTACAACCCGAACGATTCGGTAATATTTGTAAACCCAGGTCCGGGATTGTACAATAACGGAGGTGTATCTACTTTATGGCATGATCACTATGCTATTGAGAATACCTTCAAAGTGAAATTTAATTATACTCCGAACAAAGCAAACTTTGTGAGCTTCGGTATAGAACATAAAGAACAAGAATACCAATGGGTCGATGTTACACGTCCTTGGATTGGAGCTCCGATTATTATCGACGATACAACCACTACAGCATCGAGCAGTATCGGACAGAGTAACGATATCTGGAAAGTAAAACCAGCAACAGGTGGTATTTATGTACAAGATGAATTACGTTACAAAGGTATTATTGTAAACCTTGGATTACGTTTAAATTACTGGGCTCCGGGTAAGTTTGTCGATAATGCAGTGGAAGATCCTGCAGCACCTGTAATTACAGCTATTCGCGAAAGTTATACGAATAATTCTACCGATGTTTTTGGTCGCCGATTTAAGTTCAGATTATTACCAAAATTAAGAGTGTCGTTCCCAGTATCGGAGAACAATGTATTGTATTTTAACTACGGACATTTAAGCCGTTTGCCACACCCTCGTTTTGTGTACGCAGGTTTAGATCCTGTTTACCAAAACCGTTCCTTCTTATCGAACTTAGGAAATCCAGATTTGAATCCAGAAGTAACAGTATCGTATGAAGTGGGTATTAAAACACAAGTAACATCAAACTTCGCTATTACTGCTACTGCTTTTTACAACGATAAATTTGATTACATCGTAAGCAGAAGAATTATTGTGAAAGATCAAACAGGTCGTTTTGTTGAAAAGAATTTTAGTATCAACCAAGATTATGCACGTATTCGTGGTTTCGAAATTACCTTGAATCGTCGTATCAAAAAATATTTATCAGCAAGTTTCAGTACTGCTTATCAAATTGCAACAGGTAAATCAAACTCGGCACAAGAATCACAATTACAAATTTTGCAACAAGGTGCAGTATCACCAACAGTTGAACAATACCTGGCTTGGGACCGTCCTTTGGATTTGAAATTGTTGGTTATTTTCAAGCCCGATACTTCATTCCGCATTGGTCGTGTGAGCTTCGATAAGTTCAGAGTATTCTTTACCTCAACTTATAAATCAGGCTTACGTTATACTCCGTATTTCCAAAATGGAACAGCACCAACTGGCCGACCAATTTACGAACCAGATGATAAAAATCCATTCTCAGAAATAGGTAGTCCTTGGTGGAATACCGACATCAGAATTACCAGAGATGTGAAAATAAATAAAGATCAATTATTGAGTTTCAGTTTTGAAGTAAAGAATTTATTTAATAATAAAAATGCAGCCATCATCAATCCTATTACAGGTAAAGCGTATGAGTTAGGTGATCAATTACCGAATGGTTTCCGCGATCCTAATTATCCGGATCCACAAGACAATGGAGCACCACCGTTTAACCCAGCACGTTTCCTTGCACCACGTCAAATGATGTTAGGATTAAGTTGGCAGTTTTAGTTTATTAGCTAATGTGATAATATGCTAATTAGCTAATGGAGGCAGATTGTTGAAATTTTGAATACAGAAAGATATAAATAGAAAGCACAACATAGCCCCTCTCCTTGGGAGAGGGGTTGGGGTGAGGATAAAATTGATATTAATGAAAAAAATTATAATAACATTAACACTTAGTTTGAGTGTTTTATTTACCCAAGCGCAGTTGGTGCCAAACTTAGGAGGGCAACGTGCGGGTACTGCTGCTTTTACTTTTTTAAAGTTAAGCAACAGTCCGAGACAAACTGCTATGGGTAGTACAGGCATTGCTGTGAATGGCGATGGTTATGCTGCAAACATAAACCCTGCAACCTTGGTAGATGTTAAGCAACAAACCTATGTATTGTCGAATACATTGTACTATTCTGATATGCAAAATTCATATTTGAGTGTTGTATTGCCGACAAAAAAATACAGTGTGTGGAGTTTGCACATGCAATCATTCCGCTCAGATGCCATGGAAGTGCGTACAGAATTTCAACCAGGTGGAACAGGACAATATTTCTACACTCAAAACTTAGCGATGGGTGCGAGTTATGCAAAAATATTATCAGATTATTTTAGCTACGGTCTCAGTGTGAAATATATTTACGAAGGTATCGATCAATACACTGTACACTCTGGAATGTTAGACCTTGGATTTTTATACAAAACAGATTTTAAAGATTTACGCTTCGCCGTGTTCTTGAATAATTTTGGTGTGAATACTAAAATAGATGGCGAAACAAAATCACTCACGACTTTCAGTTCTAACAATCCGGATATTAATAATTACGCAGCGCCTACTTTATTTAAAATGGGTATCTCTTTAGTTCCTTATAAAAACGAAAGAAATACAATACTAGTAGCCGCAGAATTACACCACCCGAACGATAATTCTGAGAATATTCGTTTAGGTTTAGAATATTCATGGATGAATTTATTATCGGTAAGAGCAGGGTATAAAATTGGAGTGAAAGATGCAAGCATGCCAACATTTGGTATGGGCATTAGAACACGTGTGGGTCGTCATCCATTAAGAGTTGATTACGCAGCAGATCCTCATCCTTACTTAGGTTTTGCTCAACAAATCGGCTTACAATTATCAATTAACAAAGAAAGTAGATAGTATGATGAATACTCGTAAATATATTTTTAGTTTGATGGTGCTTGCTACTGTTTTCAGTGCATGTGAAAAACCATTTGGCGATAAAACTGATTTAGGTTTTATTGACGTTCCAAACTACGACGAAAAACCAATTGCCTTCGTTCCTATTTTACCCGAAATTAAAATAGCTAACGATCCTGCCGATATTACTGTTGGTTACGACGAATTAATTTATGTTGCCGACCAAAGTGCTAGCAAAATTATTTGCTTCGACCAGTCGGGTCGTAAAGTAGGAGAGAGAAGCATTCCGAATGTGAAGGCTTTAGCCATGGACAGAAGTTTGGAATTATTAGCACTCGGTACCAAAGACACAGTAATTAATGGTGTAAATTATACACTCGATGCTATTTATCGTTTGCGTTTAATTAATAGTAACTCGTATGGTATTGCAAATGCAACCATTACAAAAACAATCATTCATCCTTTTTATTTCAAAACTAGTTTCACTACCTCCGATACAGCTGTACATTTAAGAGGCATCAGCATTATGGCCGATAATAAATACTACGTTACTCGTACCGGTCCTTCTAACAGCGGAACTCAAATTGGTGGTCCAGACAATGCAGTAATTTTATTTAACCAAAACGATCGCTTCGAAAGTAATGTCGGTGTAAGTACTGAGCAAGGTTTGGTATCCGACTATTTCAAAGAGCCTTTTGCTATTAGTACCTTAGCTAAAGGGCCACAAAGTAATATCGTAAAAACTGGTGGCGATTTCTTGTTCACTTCTTTATCAAGTGCCACAACATTAAAAGCACAGTACATCCGTTTCGAATCATCGGAATTTGGATCATCATATTCATTGAATACAAGTTTAGCAGGTCAAGATACTTCTAAAGCCGATGGATTTATTTACACTCCTAATCGTTTCGGACGACCAAAAGGTATTACCATTGCAGGCGACGGAAGTAATTATATTTTCGTAAGCGATGAGCAAAAAGATTCGGTGTATTTATTTACCCTTGGAGGTCTCGAAGGTGTTCCACCTCCTGCAGGTTATTCGTCGAAGAAAAACATCAATGTTTCTTTCGGAGGCAGAGGCTTCGGACCTAAACAATTCTTCCGCCCAGGCGCATTAGCCTACTACGACCGTACACTCTACGTTTGCGATAGAGGTAATAAAAGAATTGTAAGGTATAAGTTGAGTACAGAATTTGCCAATCAATAAAAAGAATTACGAATTACGAATTACGAATTACTTGCCCCGATGTTTGAAGCAAAATAAAAAGGTGAGTTACAAATTATAAGCTATTAAGCAAATCGTTGCTAATTTGAAACATTTCCTCTAATTCGTAATTAGTAATTAGTAATTCATAATTCTACTCCAAAACTCCTCCTCCGGAACCTCCGCACATAATTCCATTGGCTCTTTTGTTACTGGGTGTGTAAAGGCGAGTTTATAAGAATGCAAGCAAATGCTTTTATCTTTGTTACCGCGTGGGTAACCGTATTTATTATCGCCAACAATGGGGCAATTCATGCTGCTCAATTGCACACGGATTTGATGTGTACGTCCGGTAATAGGTTTTATTTCTAACAAATAAAATCCATTGACTTCTTTCAAAACTTTATAATGTAATTCTGCACGTTGCGACCCATTTACTTCTTTCGCATGTGCTTTGGTTATTCCTTTTTGTTGATCGCGCGTGAGCCAATGCACTAAGCTGCCTTGCTCTTTTGGCGGGCGATTACGAACAATGGCTAAATATGTTTTTTGAACTTCTCTATCTTTAAAAGCTTTGTTCATTCGCTCCAAGGCTTTGCTCGTACGAGCCATTAAAACCAAACCACTTACCGGTCTGTCGATGCGATGGATTACACCCAAAAAAACCTCTCCCGGTTTTTCGTATTTTACTTTTATGTATTCTTTTGCCATTTGCTCTAAAGCAATATCGCCGCCATTGTCGGGCTGTACCAACACCCCCGAGGCTTTATTTATTGCTATCAAATGGTTATCTTCGAAAAAGACCTTCATGTTTTCTGTTTTTTTAAATTAATTCTGATACTTTT
>JACCEA011550090.1_pt1 | contig 13089 bp, 11 predicted proteins | sample 7449851 | NCBI WGS metagenome assembly JACCEA01 (sample SAMN15323453, study PRJNA562643) | freshwater metagenome | isolation source: river surface water | place: USA:Blue River Watershed | collected 2017-08-18 | reverse complement strand
TGGATTTATTTTTTCAGTCTTTAATATTGATTGGCTAATCTTGGACTATCCGAGCCTGAGTAAGCATTTACTTCTATTTTTATAATTAAAATTTTTTATTAAATTAAATTTAATAAAAAATAAAAACCACTAAACCAATTTAATTACAACTGATCAAGTGGTTTATTAGCACTATAAATTAATACGCCTGCAATTGTATGATATCAAATCACCTAAACCACCAAATCGACAAACACTTATCTGAGTAACATTTTTAATATCAGTGCCATACCACAAAACCGTACCACACCCACGTCTGTTAGTTATCACTTTAGCTTCTAGTACAGTTCCTAGCTTATAACGAACAACAACTCCAGCAGCATCGCCATCACACTTGGTATCATAAACATTAACACCTGTCATAGTAGTACCTTCAAAAAAAGCAGTCATTTCTGCAGCGCCATCAGTCGAAGATGCCCACAAAGTCCGTGCCTGCGCAGTAACCGACATAACCATCAACAGCATTGCAGAGATCATGAATAGAAACTTTTTCATAGCAATAACACCTCGATTTAAAATTATGAGATAAAGAGACAGATTGCGTTTTACAACAAGCGAGATTCTTTTAACATCATATAAACCTCACAGCCGATAATGCCACGTGCGTTGCAATAATCACAATTTCCGGTTTCTGCTGAAGAGATGGCAGCACCAATAACACAGTATTGAATGTGCGCTAATTTTAAAAACATCGAGAACACAATCACAGAACCAAAAATCAGCTACAGCAAATGCAATATAAATAAACTGATTGAATTCACAATTACGATCTGTGTTATGTGGATAAAAGAGACAATGATTGTTTTTTGTATAATGAATCAAACAATCAACAAAAAGTGACGATTAGATGTAACGTGTAGGGTCTGTAATGCCGGCTTGTTGGAAGCCTTGTTTGCGCAAGCGGCAAGAATCGCACTTACCGCAGGCTTGCCCTTCATCGTTGGCTTGATAACAGGAAACTGTCAGGCTGTAATCCACACCTAATGCAATTCCCTGACGAATAATATCGGCTTTGGTGAGCGACATTAAGGGCGCTTGTATGGTTAATTTTTTGCCTTCTACTCCGGCTTTGGTCGCCAGATTAGCCATTTGTTCGTAAGCACTAATATATTCCGGGCGACAATCGGGGTAACCCGAATAATCAACAGCATTCACTCCTACAAAAATATCTTGCGCACCCAAGACTTCTGCCCAACCTAATGCTATCGACAAAAAAATTGTGTTGCGGGCAGGCACATAAGTGACAGGAACGCCTTGCGTTTCTTCTTCGGGGACATTAATGAGATCGTCAGTCAACGCTGATCCGCCGATGCTGCGCAAATCTAACTGGATGACTTTATGTTCTTCACTGCCTAATGATTGGGCGGTGCGTTCGGCCGCTATTAATTCTGCTCTGTGCCGTTGACCATAATCGAAGCTCAGCGTGTAACAGCGATACCCCTGTCTTTTGGCAATCGCTAACACGGTCGTGGAATCCAATCCACCTGAAATCAAAACCACGGCTTTGGGGTTGTTCGATAACATACAAATCTCGTCAAAAAAAATTAATGCCCCGGTGCGTCATTCCATAAGATTTTGTGCAATTGCAATTGAAAACGAACCGGTAAATTGTCTTGCAGAATCCACTCGGCCAAATCGAGTGGTTTTAATTGAGTAAAGCTGGGAGAAAATAATACATCGCCCACTTTGGCAGCGAGCTGATGTTTATCCAATTCGAATCTCGCCCATTCATAATCGGCACGATCACAGAGTACAAATTTAATTTGATCTTGTTGCGTTAGATGCTGCAGGTTGTCCCATAGGTTTCGGCTCACTTCACCGGAACCGGGAGTTTTAATGTCCATCACCCGGCTCACGCGTGGATCAACCTGTTCAATCGGCAAGGCGCCACTGGTTTCCAGTGATACTTGATATCCGGCATCACAAAGCGCCGTTAGCAAAGTTAAGCACTCACGCTGAGCCAAAGGCTCGCCACCGGTAACACAGACATAACGTGGCTGATAATGAGCGACCTTGTCCAAAATTAAGGGCAATGGCATTCGCTCACCACCATAAAAAGCATATTCCGAATCGCAGTAGCCACAACGTAAAGGGCAACCCGTCAAGCGGACAAATACCGTAGGCAAGCCCAAGGTACGCGCTTCACCCTGAAGGGAGTAAAAGATTTCGGTGATTTTTAAACTGGGGCTGGACATGCAGGATCAGCACAATAGATCGAAAAGGAAGCGCAGTTTACTCGAGCAGCCCCTGTCTGCCTACCGGATTCAATCGGTAAAATCGCCACCTTTTTGGATGACAAAATATTTTTCCATGCCTGTCCAAGTCAATAATTGCCAAACATCTTTATTGCAATTGCAGAGTTTGATGGCTTCGCGGCTAGATCCTTTACGCTCTTTGAATAGCAGTAACATCCCCAGACCGGTCATGGTCAGAGTCGGTGCCGAGGTCAAATTAAATTCGTATTCTTTGGCAGAAATCGCGGCGGTTCCTTCGAGCAAACGCCGCCACTCCTCACGCAGATTGTGATCTATATTGCCGGTGACATTGATTCGCAAACCATGCCCACTGTTAATCGGAACCCAATCCACAAACGCGGCCAAATTACCTTTGGGTTTGCCTACAGAAGACTCATAAAGCGGCACTTTGGATTGAACTTTCGGAGCGGCGCCCTGCACCAACTGTTTACCCACCAAGGGCTGCTGTGCCGGCACTGGCTTTCGGATACCGGGCGATGGACGCAAAGCTTTAGAACGGTTGCCACTCCAAGTATCAGGCACCACATCATCCCAACTACTTTCTGCACCGGCGCTACTCATCACATCATCAATCATCTTCCCGGACTGGCGCTTTTGTTTCGCCTGTTCGGAATCAGCTCGAGATATTTGTTCCTCCCCTATAAAGGGAACAAAGTTGCGCATAACGGCCCCACAACCAGAGTAATAACGTCTAGTAAATGTAGATGGATTGCCTTGGTTTAGCCAGCATCCTAACCATTAATCCATTAAATCTAGACAATCAGTGGCGCATAAATCATTATTGGAGCCTTCACGCCAGATAACCAATGGCGATAAGAATGATGGGGTTCATAAAAAATCTTCGATCTTGGACAGTAAAAAAACCAGTCAGGATTTCTTTATTACAGACACTAATGATTTTTTTGTTTATGATGCAAAAAAAATCTAAGAATGGCTGGATGCCGCTCAGGTTGTCACTGTTTTGCGCGACTGCAAAACCTCGTCAGTGACCTCTCGATGAGAGGAATTACCAAAGTTGAGCGACTATGCAAGATGATATTGATTTACAGGGCAATCACTCTGCCCTTGACCTGATCCAACAATTTCAACAACAAACCGAAAAATTCCGCTTGGCAGAACAGGCTCTTTGGGCCACTGAAACCTATTTGAGCGCGATCCTGCGTTATTCGCCCACATTGATTTCCGTGAAGGATTTGGATGGCAAGGTGGTGCTCGCCAGCGAACACTTTAACCAGATGGCCAATATCGACGACAGCGGATTCATTGGCAAAAATGTGTTTGATGTGTATCCAAAAGACGTGGCGCAATCCATGTGGGACATAGATGCCGCTGCCCGACATAATCAACAACCCTACGAATTAGAATTAGACCTGATGCACAAGGATGGCAGCCTGCATACTTATCTAATCGTTAAATTTCCGTTGCGCAATCAAGACAATACGATTTTTGGCGTTTGCACCATTGGCACAGATATTACTGAACGAAAAATAGCGGAGAATGCGCTACGCGAACAACAATCACGGTTGAACTTTATGGCATTTCATGACTCGCTGACAGCCTTACCCAATCGTTCGCTTTTTTATGATCGTATCTATCACGGGTTAGCCAGAGCGCGTCGCAGTAACACTAAAGTTGCGCTCATGTTGTTGGATATCGACAGATTTAAAATCATCAATGACAGTTTGGGGCACGATGCGGGAGATGTGTTATTAAAAGCAATCGCCATGCGCTTAAACGAAGCAGTGCGTGATATGGATACAGTGGCACGGCTGGGCGGTGATGAATTTGTCATTGTGCTCGAAGCCATACACGACATGGATGATGTCATTTTGGTTGCCAATAAATTGTTAAGCACCTTAGCTTGCCCTCTGGATATCAGTGGTCACAGCATTACCACCACCGTCAGCATTGGCGTCAGTGTTTTCCCAGAAGATGGCAAAGATACCGATGAGCTATTAAAAAATGCGGACATCGCCATGTATAAAGCCAAAGAAGCCGGAAAAAATAATTGCCAGTTCTATACCAAAGGCATGAATGCCACAGCAGTTAATTATTTATTACTCGAAAACGATTTACGTCGTGCGATAGAACTCAATCAATTGATGTTGCATTACCAACCACAAATTGATCTAAACACCAATGACATTATTGGCGTCGAAGCATTAGTGCGATGGCAACACCCTGATCGAGGCTTGATTTCACCTGCGCATTTTATTTCGCTGGCAGAAGAAACGGGTTTAATTGTCCCTATGGGAGACTGGGTTTTACGCGAAGCCTGTCGCCAACAAAAAGAATGGTTAAATCGCGGAATTCATGTGGGCAAGATTGCCGTGAACTTATCAACACGACAATTTCGACAAAAAAACTTCCCCGAAAAAATTGCCAGTATTTTGCAAAGCCTTGATTTAAGCCCTGAGTATTTGGAATTAGAAATTACCGAAAGTTGTGCAATGGAACACGCCGGTGAAACTATCAATCAACTGAATCAACTCAGGCAAATGGGACTTTATATTGCGATTGATGATTTTGGTACAGGCTACTCATCACTCGCCTACCTACAACGCTTCCCGATTCAAAAATTAAAAATTGACCGCAGTTTTATTCACGACATTCACGACGACATTAATGATGCCGCCATTGCTAAATCTATTATTGGTTTGGCGCATAACATGCAGATATGTGTAGTGGCTGAAGGCGTTGAAAATCAATATCAAGCCGATTGGTTACGCGATAAAGGTTGCGATCAGGTACAGGGGTTTATGTATGCCAAACCAATGTCAGCGAAACAACTAGAGCTGCATTTTATCAATGGCCAATACACTGCAAACAATGCTCTTGTGCCGTTAATTGCGTAAACCTTTTTTACTTGAAAATCCTTTCAGTCTCGTGGTTGAATTCTCCGATTCATCACACAAACCCGTATTTCTTTATGCCAATAGAACTCTCAACTGCATGGCAACAACGCTTCGGCGGTGTTGCCAGACTTTATGGTCAGGATGCATTAATTGCATTATCACAAGCGCATTTTGTTTTGATTGGACTAGGAGGCGTCGGCACCTGGGTTGCGGAAGCATTGGCGCGCTCAGGTGTAGGCAAGTTAACCTTAATTGAAATGGATGAAGTCTGTACGACCAACACCAATCGACAACTTCATGCGTTGCAATCCACCATTGGTCAATCCAAAAATCGAATCATCACCGAACGACTGAAAGATATTAATCCCGACATACTGCTGGAATCAGTCGAAGATTTTTTGGATGAGCAGAATATGACACGATTAATTGGCTCACACCACCATGTAGTGATTGATGCGATTGATGCCGCGCATATTAAAGCGCGATTGGTATCTTATTGTTTGGCGATCAAAGTTCGATTAATTACGATTGGTTCATCCGGCGGCAAAACAGATCCACAAAAAATTAAAGTGGCGGATTTAGGCCACACCGAAAATGACCCCATGCTCGCCAAGATTCGCACACAACTGTATCGTCACTTTAATTTTGCACGCGATGCCAATCGCAAATTTCGTGTTGATGCCGTTTACTCAACCGAACAAATGGTTTATCCAAAACCCGATGGCAGTGTCTGCATGAGTAAACAATTTTTACAGGAAGGGGTGAAATTAGATTGTGCAGGTGGATTTGGCTCAAGCGTCATGGTGACAGGGACGTTTGGATTTTTAGCGGCAACCAAAGCGATTGAGCGATATTTGGAGAAATATTCTTAAGATTGAAAGGCTAACCCGGCAAATATCACCGGGTTATTAATACATAACATCCAAAATTCCAATAAATTTTCTATTATTTAGGATGAAGTGTTTCTTCAATTGCATCTGGATTTGAATGGCGAACATCATGCCCATTCACCAAATAAATAACGTATTGCGCAAGATTGCGTGAGTGATCGCCAATTCGCTCTAACGCGCGCAAGCACCACATAATATTTAATACACGGCTGATACTGCGTGGATCTTCCATCATAAATGTCATTAACTCACGCATCGCCGTGCTGTATTCCATATCAACAGTGCGATCGGTATGAACAACATTTAATGCCAAATCAGCGTCCATTCGCGCAAAAGCATCCAGAGCATCTTGCAACATACGTGAGACTAATTCACCAATATGGCGAACCTCTATGTAACCACGGGGCGACAAACCTTCCTGATGCTGCGCAATTGCCAAGCGTGCAATTTTTGCAGCCTCGTCACCGACTCGCTCTAAATCAGTGATGGCTTTAGTCACGGCAATGACCAAACGAAGATCACTGGCTGCCGGCTGTCGTCGTGCCAAAATGCGAATGCATTCTTCATCAATCGACATTTCCATTGAATTAACGCTGGAGTCCGCACGCACCACTTGATCTGCACGTTCAACATCCGCATCAATTAATGCCAGAATAGCATCATTGACCTGACGCTGTGCCATGCCACCCATTTCTGACAAATGGGTGCGAATCGCTTCCAGTTCAATGTTGTATTGTTGTGATATGTGATGAGTATGACTTGAAATATCCATAACCATGATTCGCCTCTGTCTTAACCGTAACGGCCAGTAATGTAATCTTCAGTGTGTTTTTTGCTAGGATTGGTAAACAATTTATCCGTCAAATCGTGCTCTATTAAATCGCCCATATACATAAACGCAGTGTAGTCCGACACACGCGCTGCCTGCTGCATGTTATGGGTCACTATCACAATAGTGTATTGGTGTTTTAATTCGTTGATTAACTCTTCAATTTTTAAAGTTGATATAGGATCAAGTGCCGATGCAGGCTCATCTAACAAAATAACTTCCGGCTCAATCGCAATTGCACGCGCAATCACCAACCGCTGTTGTTGTCCACCGGACAAACCAAAGGCATTATCGTGCAAACGATCTTTTACTTCTTCCCAAAGCGCAGCACCACGCAAGGATTTTTCGACCACTTCATCCAGTACACGCTTGGATTTTACGCCTTGCAATCGCAAACCATAAGCCACATTTTCATAAATGGTTTTCGGAAATGGATTCGGCTTTTGAAACACCATACCAATTTGACGACGCAATTCCGCAACATCAATTTTTTTGTCATAGATGTTAGCGCCATCCAATAAAATTTCACCTTCAATGCGGCAGGCATCCACCAGATCATTCATGCGATTAAAACAGCGCAATAAAGTGGATTTACCACAACCGGATGGGCCAATAAATGCCGTCACTTTTTTCTCGGGAATGACCATGCTGACATTATTCAGCGCACGTTTCTCACCGTAGTACAAGTTGAGCGATTTCACTTCCAATTTGGTGTTTTCAGTAACCGAGCCATTCATAAGTCTGTGCCTGTGGTAATAAAAAATTCATTAACAATCCACCCTCTCCCCAACCATCTCCCATCAGGGGAGATGGGGAAAATAAAATCAATCCGATGCGCTGCGATATTTTTCACGCAAATTATTGCGAATACGAATTGCGGTAATATTCAATGCAACAATCAGCAACACTAAAATTAATGATGTTGCATAAACCAATGGACGAGCGGCTTCTACGTTAGGACTTTGGAAGCCCACATCATAAATATGAAAACCCAAGTGCATAATTTTTTGATCGAGGTGCAAATAGGGGTATGTGCCATCTATCGGCAATGAAGGTGCCAATTTAACAACACCGACCAGCATCAATGGCGCAACCTCACCGGCTGCTCGAGCAATTGCCAAAATAAGTCCCGTCATCATTGCTGGCGTCGCTAATGGCACTACAACTTTCCATAAAGTTTCTGATTTAGTTGCGCCCAAGGCTAAACTTCCTTGGCGAATAGTGCTCGGTATCCTCGCTAAACCCTCTTCCGTTGACACAATTACAATTGGCAAAGTCAAAAGCGCAAGCGTAAGTGATGCCCAAAACAAACCTGGTGTACCAAATGTCGGGGAAGGCAAGGATTCAGCATAAAATAATTGATCGAGATTGCCACCCAAAGTGTAGACAAAAAATCCCAAACCAAATACGCCGTATACAATTGAAGGAACACCGGCAAGGTTATACACCGAGATACGAATAATTTTTAACATCAATCCTTGTTTAGCATATTCACGCAAATAAATTGCAGCTAACACACCAAAAGGGGTAACGATAATTGACATTACAATCACCATAGTCACAGTACCAAAAATAGCTGGGAATATCCCACCTTCGGTATTGGCTTCGCGTGGATCGTCTGTCATAAATTCCCAAAAATGATGGAAGTAGCTGATGATCTTTTCAAACAGATTTAATTGGTTGGATGGTGTAATTCGCACCAGATGATCGAAATTCATTACCAATTCTTTGCCATCGGCTGTTTTGGCAATTAATTTATCGCGGGTTGCTTGTTGCAATAAATCATCGCGCGTTTGTTTGATAACAGCGTACTCTGCTTCCAAGGCTGCGCGACGACTCGCAATATCGGCGTCTGCCATTGCCAAGGTTTCAGCAGTGGCTCCCGATAACTCCAAACGACGACGCTCCAAACGCAATTCTTCCATCGCATTATTGATACGACCTATGCTGCCTTTTTCAATGGCTTCTACCTGATAATGCAAAGTCAATGCGCGATCTAATCGAGTTTGTAATTCTTGCCAGAAATTTTTTGCTGACAATTCTGCAACAATTTTATCTTGCTCACGAATAGCAACGGGATATCCATAAAAGTTACCCCATTCACGACGCTCAATCACTATTGCATCCTGTGGGTATGTCCATTCGGCCATGCCATTTTCCAAATACCAAACGAAATCGCGTCCTGTTACATCACGATTACCGAGTTTAAATAAATGACGTGTCACTAATAATTGTTCTTCAGGAATTTCATAACCTGAATCACGAGCTACCGATGCGGGAATTGTTTCGGCTCTAACTACTTCACCCATAATAATTTGTTGAGTGCCATCCACTTCAGTTACTGTTGTCTGCATGATATCGGCAGGCCAAAAATGCCCGAAGCCTCGCGCGGCAATTAAACCTAATAGCCCCACCACCATCAGCATACAAATTGCAACGGCACCACCGTTAAGCCAGATCCAAGGCGAACCACTTTTCCACCAGGATGTTTGTTTTTTGGATAAATTTTTCATGGTTTTTTCATCAACATAATATTGGGTTTTTCACCCCCACCTAACCTCCCCCCTTAAAAAGGGCAGGGTTAGAGTGGGGTGACTTTTTACAAATTACTGTATTTCTTCCTCAAACTTTGACGCACAATTTCCGCCAAGGTATTCACCACAAAAGTTAACGCCAATAACAAAAGTGCAGCCAAAAATAAAACCCGGAAGTGAGTGCTATCAACAGCCGTTTCTGGCAATTCCACCGCGATATTCGCTGATAAAGTCCTCATGCCTTCGAAGATATTAAAGTTCACAACAGGGCTATTACCAGTTGCCATTAACACGATCATGGTTTCACCCACAGCGCGACCAAAGCCCATCATCACTGCAGAAAAAATTCCAGGGCTTGCAGTCGGCAACACGACACCCACCATCGTTTGCCAAGATGTTGCACCCAAGGCTAAAGAACCTTGTGTTAAGTGACGAGGAACACTGAAGACCGCATCTTCTGCAATCGAAAAAATAGTGGGAATAACCGCGAAGCCCATAATTACGCCCACAACCAAAGCATTACGCTGATCGTAGTCAATGCCATTGTCTGTAAACCACTGGCGCATACTGCCGTTAAAAAACCAAATTTCGGTTAAAGGACTTAACGTTACACAACAATAAATGCAGAGAACCAAAGGCAATACCACTATAGTGGCCTCCCAACCTTCGGGGATTCTGTTGCGAATCGAGGCCGGGAATTTGCTCCAAGCAAAACCGGTAACCAGCATCACTAATGGTAATAAAATTAAAATACTGAAAATGGCAGGCAAATGATTTTCCATAAAAGGGGCTAACCAAAGTCCCGCCAAAAATCCAAGAATAACAGTAGGTAAGGCCGCCATGATTTCAATGGTCGGCTTAACAATGCCACGCAACTTGGGGGTCATAAAATAGGCGGTGTAAATGGCTCCCATCACACCCAATGGCACAGCAAATAAAATCGCAAAAAATGCTGCTTTTAATGTACCTATAGACAAAGGAACAAAACTCATTTTTGCTTCGAAATTATCACTGCCAGATGAGGCTTGCCAGATATATTCGGGCTGCTGCCGACCCTCGTACCAGACTTTTTCCCACAAAGAACTAAACGAAACTTCAGGGTGTTTATTCCAAACATCGGCCACAGATATTGTCAGATTGCTATTCATCAGCAGAGCTTTGCCGTTAATCGGCGATATCGCTAAATACTCTGCCGCTGAAGACATTTTTTCTTCAAATAATTGTCGATTGGATGTCGCAAAATAAATTCCAAGATGATGTTGATCGTCAAGTGCTAAAAAACCTCGACGTGCATACTCTGGGACTATTTGTGTAATGGCACCGGATAAGGCTTTAAATTCACGAACAGGTTGCAGTGCATAAATATTATTGTCGTCACGCACCAAAAACCATTGTGTAAGCTGGCCCTTGTCTGTTCCCACTACAATCGAACCAGTTCCCACTAAAAATTCGATTGCGGTAATGTTTCCATTTTTGATAACAACTGGATTTTGAATCGTTACCGCTGTAGGGTCTGTAATTTTATATAAAAAGAGATTGGACTTGGTCGCTACAATTAAATGGTTTCCCGTCTCGTCCAACAGTAATTTTTGTGCAATTTGTCCTTCCGGTAATGCGGGCAATGTAAAAATTTCCTGTGCCACTGTGGTTTGGCCAGTAATGATATTGGTTGATGCTGAGAATACGCCCAATAACAACCGATTATCTGCCGTGATAGCAGACACCAGCGTGCCATTTGCTGTTTGCTGAATAGCCAGCTGCTGTATCGCCGATAATTTTTCATCCAGTTGAATGGCAGATTCACCTAGAGGGTAAGAAACATCAGGAGTCAGGTGGCGTTTGTCTTGCGGGTAGCTGATTTGATAATCAGTTTTTATTAGCTGGAACTGTCCATTGCTCAAGCCATAAGCCACTTCGCCATACATTGCCATACTCTTGGCAAATGCTGTTACCTGTGTATTTTCCGGCAATACCAATTGATAGGACTGGAGCGCATTTCCGCTCTCGATATTGAAAAATTCTATTGCGCCTTGTTGATAATAAATTGCGCCGATTTCTTCATAGCGTTCCAGATTGATGTGGGCAATTTGTTTATCCTTAACTGTTGAACTGAGGGTGTATTCCTGTTTGATGTCAACTGAAGCGCCGCGTAATAAAGGCCCGACTTCTGAAAACAGATAGAAAAAAATCAATCCCAACGAAAAAACGACCGCCATACCAGCAGCCATAATGCCATAGCGTGAAAATTGATCCTTGAATGTACGAATTCGACGCAATCGCGCCCGTTGTTCGGCATTCGGGAGAAGATTACGGATGTTATCCTGGCTGGATTCATTACTGGACATAAGACTCTCTAGCGGGAAGCAAATTGGCGAGAGCATGGTAACAACCAAAAATGACAGTTTTGTTACAATTCTTCGGCTGTCACCGTTTTGTCATAAATTTTATCTGCAAAAAATAAGGGCGAGCATCAAGCCCGCCCTACAAACAAACATCAAGCTTATTTCTGAAGATCAGCTAAGGCTTTAGTCACCATGCTGGCAGGTAAAGGAATATAACCATCTTTCACAACAGTTTCCTGACCTTGTTTGGATAACACCATCTTCAAGAATTCGAGTTGCATTTTATCAATCGGGTGATTGGGCTTTTTGTTGATATACACATACAAGACTCTGGATAAAGGATAAGTGCCATCCAATGCATGAGACGCTTCTGCTGTCACAAAAGGCTCACCATCTTTTTTAGACAAAGGCAGAGCGCGCACACCAGAAGTCACATAGCCTATACCTGAATAACCAATACCGTTGATCGAACTGGTCACACCTTGAACTACCGCAGAAGAACCGGGTTGTTCATTAATGGTAGCTTTGAAGTCACCTTTACAGAGAGCGACTTCTTTAAAGTAACCATAAGTCCCTGATACCGCATTGCGGCTATACATAGTGAAATCACGATTTGCCCAAGCGCCCGTTAAACCTAAATCACCCCAACGGACTATGTCTTTGGCTTCGCCACATTTGCGAGTTGCCGAGAAAATCGCATCCACTTGTTGCAAGCTCAAACCCTTAATCGGGTTATCTTTGTTGACATAAACAGCCAGCACGTCAATTGCAACAGGCACTGCGGTTGGTTTGTAGCCAAATTTGGCTTCGAAGGCTTGAATTTCTTCTGATTTCATTTCGCGGCTCATAGGCCCAAAATTCGATGTGCCTTCTGTCAAGGCTGGTGGAGCGGTTGATGAGCCAGCACCTTGAATTTGAATATTGACGTTGGGATAGTGTTTTTTGAAATCTTCCGCCCAAAGGGTCATCAGATTGTTAAGTGTGTCCGAACCAATTGAGTTTACGTTGCCCGATACACCACTGGTGACTTTGTATTCGGGTAGATTGGGGTCGACAATCGCTTGTACTGCTGCTGCACAAACCATGGAACCAACTAGCACCAGGTTTTTAATCATCTTGATGGCGTTCATAGATCGCTCCGATTAATGAAATAAATGAAAATCTCGAAAATTCCGTGTTTTCGATGATGCCAATCTACAAAACAAATATGACACTCTGATGACAAACAAAAAATTGTCATCAATTTGTCTTTAATCGGTCATGTTTATTTTGTTGTTAAAACTAAAACTATTTCACTACCCGCAAACCGGGGCGTTTGATGCTGGTGACATTTTTTTCTGATGTG
>JACCEA012180973.1_pt1 | contig 13094 bp, 9 predicted proteins | sample 7449851 | NCBI WGS metagenome assembly JACCEA01 (sample SAMN15323453, study PRJNA562643) | freshwater metagenome | isolation source: river surface water | place: USA:Blue River Watershed | collected 2017-08-18 | reverse complement strand
GGAGGAGGCCGAGCGCTTCGACCACCTGGTGGCGATGGATGCCGGCCGCGTACTGGCCTGCGGCAGCCCCGCCGAGCTGCGCCAGCGTACGGCCTGCGACAGCCTGGAGGCCGCCTTCATCGCCCTGCTGCCGGAAGAAAAGCGCCGCAACCACCGCGAGGTGGTGATCCAGCCACTGCAGGACAACAGCGAGATCGCCATCGAGGCCAGGAACCTGACCATGCGCTTCGGCGACTTCGTCGCGGTGGAATCGGTGTCGTTCCGCATCCGCCGTGGCGAAATCTTCGGTTTCCTCGGCTCCAACGGCTGCGGCAAGAGCACCACCATGAAGATGCTGACCGGCCTGCTGCCGGCCAGCGAAGGCGAAGCCTTCCTGTTCGGCCAGACAGTAGACCCGCGTGACATGGCTACGCGCCGGCGGGTCGGCTACATGTCGCAGGCCTTCTCCCTGTATGGCGAGCTCAGCGTGCGGCAGAACCTGGAGCTGCATGCCCGGTTGTTCCACGTAGCGGTCGGGCAGATCCCCGGGCGCGTGGCGGAAATGGCCGAGCGCTTCGGCCTGCACGAGGTCATGGACATGCTGCCCGAACGCCTGCCTCTGGGCATTCGCCAGCGCCTGTCGCTGGCCGTGGCGGTGATCCACCAGCCGGAAATCCTGATCCTCGACGAACCCACCTCGGGCGTCGATCCGGTGGCGCGCGACGGCTTCTGGCAGCTGATGCTCGACCTGTCGCGTCAGGATGGCGTGACCATCTTCATCTCCACCCATTTCATGAACGAGGCGCAGCGCTGCGACCGCATCTCGCTGATGCACGCCGGCAAGGTGCTGGACAGCGACACGCCGCAGGGACTGATGGCCAAGCGCGGGCTGGACAGCCTGGAAGCGACCTTCATCGCCTATCTGCAGGAGGCGGTCGGCGAGCAACCGGTGAACACCGCGCCGCCGCTGGAACAGGCGCCGCCACCGCAGCGCCAGCGCTTCAGCCTGCGCCGCCTGTTCAGCTACGCCCGCCGCGAGGCGCTGGAACTGCGGCGCGACCCGATCCGCGGCGGCATGGCCCTGCTGGGTACCGTGCTGCTGCTGTTCATCATCGGCTACGGCATCAGCCTGGATGTCGAGGACCTGAGCTTCGCCGTGCTCGACCGCGACCAGACCACCACCAGCCAGGCCTACCACCTTAACCTCTCAGGCTCGCGCTATTTGCTGGAAAAGCCTCCGCTGCGCGACTACGCCGAACTGGAGCGGCGCCTGCGCAACGGCGACATCAGCCTGGCAGTGGAGATCCCGCCGCACTTCGGCCGCGATCTCAAACGCGGTGACAGCCCACAGATCGGCATGTGGATCGATGGCGCCATGCCGACCCGCGCCGAGACCATCAAGGGTTACGTCGCCGGCCTGCACCAGCACTACCTGGCCGAACTGGCGCGCAACTCGCCACAGCCACAAGCCGCCAGCGCCGCCCAACTGGAGGTGCGCTACCGCTACAACCCGGACGTGGAAAGCCTCAAGGCCATGGTGCCGGCAGTGATTCCGCTGCTGCTGATGCTGATCCCGGCGATGCTGACGGCGCTCGGCGTGGTGCGCGAGAAGGAGCTGGGCTCGATCATCAACCTCTACGTCACCCCGGTCACGCGCCTGGAATTCCTCATCGGCAAGCAGCTGCCCTACATTGCCCTCGGCCTGTTCAACTGCGCCCTGCTGGTGTTGCTGGCGGTGACGGTGTTCGACGTGCCGCTGAAGGGCAGCGCGTTCACCCTCGGCCTAGGTGCGCTGCTCTACGTCGCCTGCGCCACCGGCCTGGGGCTGCTGATGTCGACCTTCACCAACAGCCAGATCGCCGCCGTGTTCGGCACCGCCATCGCCACCCTGCTGCCGGCCATCCAGTTCTCCGGGCTGATCTACCCGGTGGCCTCGCTGGAAGGCGCGGGCGCGCTGATCGGCCAGCTCTACCCGACCTCGCAGTTTATGGTAATCAGCCGCGGCATCTTCTCCAAGGCGCTGGAACTGCAGGACCTGACCGGCTACTTCGCCGCTCTGGCCCTGACCATCCCGCTGCTGACGCTGCTCAGCGCCAGCCTGCTGCGCAAACAGGAGGTGTGATGGAACGCCTGGCCAATATCCTCCACCTCGGCATCAAGGAGCTGCGCAGCCTGCAGCATGACCTGGTGCTGGTGCTGCTGATCCTCTGGGCCTTCAGCATGGGCATCTATTCGGCAGCCACCAAGATGCCGGAGAGCCTGCACAACGCCGCCATCGCCGTGGTCGACGAAGACCAGTCGCAACTCTCCGAACGCCTGATCCAGGCCTTTCAGGCGCCCTACTTCCGCACGCCGGCGCGTATCGACCTGAACGAGATGGATCGCGGCATGGATGCCGGGCGCTACACCTTCACCCTGAACATTCCACCGAACTTCCAGCGCGACGTGCTCGCCGGTCGCAGCCCGGCCATCCAGCTCAACGTCGACGCCACCGAGGTCAGCATGGCCTTCACCGGTGCCGGCTACATCCAGAATATCGGCGCCAGCGAGGTGGCCGAGTTCGTCCGCCGCTACCGGGGCGAGCTGCAGCAGCCGGCCGAACTGGTGGCACGCATAGAGTTCAACCCCAACCTGACGCGCGCCTGGTTCGGCTCGGTGATGGAGGTGATCAACCAGATCACCATGCTGTCGATCATCCTCACCGGCGCGGCGCTGATCCGCGAACGCGAGCACGGCACCGTCGAACACCTGCTGGTGATGCCGGTGACGCCACTGGAAATCATGCTGGCCAAGGTCTGGTCGATGGGGCTGGTGGTGCTCACAGCTGCGGCGCTGTCACTGCTGCTGGTGGTGCAGGGCTGGCTGCAGGTGCCGATCGAGGGTTCGATTGCGCTGTTTCTGGTTGGCGCGGCGCTGCACCTGTTCGCCACCACCTCGATGGGCATTTTCTTCGGCACGGTGACGCGCTCGATGCCGCAATTGGGCCTGCTGATCATCCTGGTGCTGTTGCCGCTGCAGATCCTCTCCGGCGGCACCACGCCGCGCGAAAGCATGCCGGAGCTGGTACAGCAGATCATGCTGGCGGCGCCGACCACCCACTTCGTCGCCCTGGCCCAGGCCATTCTCTACCGCGGCGCCGGGCTGTCGATCGTCTGGCCACAACTGCTGGCCATCGCCGGCATCGGCACGCTGTTCTTCATCGCCGCGCTGACACGCTTCCGCAAAACCCTGGCGCAGATGGCCTGAGACGAAGCAAGAACCTGTTCAGGCGCTCACTGGATGATCAGGTTGTTGAACAACAGGTCTTCGACAATCGGCTGACCCTCTTCCTGGGTCAGCACCTGCTGCACCTGTTTAAGCGCTTCCTGACGCAACTGCTCCTTCGCCCCCTCGCTGGCCATGTTCTCGTCGGTCTGCTGGGAAAACAGCATCACCAGCTGATTGCGGATCAGCGGTTCATGGTGCTCGACTTTCTCCTCTGCTTCACTGCCGGTTACCCGCAGGGCGATGTCGGCCTTGTAGAACTTCAACCGGGGACCGGCACCGAAGTTGCCGACCAGCGCCGGCACCAGGCTGTAGTAGGCGACCTTGGGTGCAGCATTCTCGCCACCACCGCTGGCCAGGGCAGTAACGGGCAGGGTCAGGGCAAGCAGCAGGGCAAGGCGTGTCTTCACGGAGCAGTCCTCGGATCGAAGTGCGCCTAGCATAGCCATAGCCGCCCCCGCACCCAAGTGCAGAGGCTTATAACAGGCCATCAGGTGCGGGCATGCTGATTGACCCGCCGGCCCCGCCTCCTAAACTGCGACGATCACGAATGCGAGGAACGCGCAATGAAAGCCCTGCTCTGCAAAGCCTTTGGCCCGGCCTCCAGCCTGGTCCTGGAAGACCTGCCCAGCCCCGAACCGAAGAAGAACGAGGTGCTGATCGAAGTTCATGCTGCCGGGGTCAACTTCCCCGACACGCTGATCATCGAAGGCAAATACCAGTTCAAGCCGCCCTTCCCCTTCGCCCCGGGCGGCGAGGCAGCTGGCGTGGTGGCGGCCGTTGGCGAAAAAATTACCCATGTGCAGCCCGGAGACCGGGTGATGGCACTCACCGGTTGGGGCAGTTTTGCCGAGCAGGTGGTGGTGCCCGCGTACAACGTTATGCAAATCCCCAAAGGCATGGACTTCAACTCAGCCGCAGCCTTCGGCATGACTTATGGCACCTCGATGCATGCCCTGAAAGACCGCGGCAACTTGCAGCCGGGAGAAACCCTGCTGGTGCTGGGCGCATCCGGCGGTGTCGGCCTGGCGGCAGTGGAAATCGGCAAGGCGATGGGCGCCAAAGTTATCGCTGCCGCCAGCAGTGCCGAAAAGCTCGCAGTAGCCAAAGCGGCCGGTGCCGACGAGCTGATCAACTACGCCGAAGCCAGCCTCAAGGATGAAGTCAAGCGACTGACTGGCGGTCAGGGCGTCGACGTGATTTATGACCCGGTCGGCGGCGATCTGTTCGATCAGGCCATCCGCTCAATCGCCTGGAACGGGCGCTTGCTGGTGGTAGGGTTTGCCAGCGGGCGGATTCCCGAGCTGCCGGTCAACCTGACCCTGCTCAAGGGCGCTGCAGTGGTCGGTGTGTTCTGGGGCTCGTTCGCCCAGCGCCAGCCACAGGACAATCTGGCCAACTTCCAGCAACTGTTTGCCTGGCATGCCGAGGGCAAATTGAAGCCACTGGTGTCGCAGGTATTCCCGCTGGATCAGGCCGCCGCAGCGATCAATGCGCTGGGACAGCGCAAGGCCGTGGGCAAGGTCGTAGTGCAGGTACGCTAGGTTGAGCCGGTGGCACGGATGCAATCCGGGAGGGCAGGACATGCTTCCCCGGATTGCATCCGGGCTACAAACTGCAGGGTGACGGATTCAGCTGCGCGGCGCATAGGCAAACACGTCGGCACGCATCCGCGTTGCCTCCATGCCCGCCTCAACCAGAGCATCCAGCGTTGCATAGATCATCGCCGGCGAGCCGCTGGCATAGACATGCAGCGTGTTGAGGTCACCGAAGTCTTCGCACACCGCCTGGTGCAGCAACCCTGTGCGGCCCTGCCACTCTCCCGGCTCGCTGACCACCTTGTGCAGATGCAGATTGCTCAGCTGCTGCCATTGCGCCCAATGCGGCAAATCGTAGAAATCTGCCGCATGACGGGCACCCCAGTAGAGATGAATCGGGTATTCGAAACCCACCGCCCGGCAATGCTCGATCAGGCTGTGCATCTGTGCCATGCCGGTCCCGGCGGCAATCAGCAGCAACGGGCCATCCGGCAGCCGTGCCAGATGAGTATCGCCAAACGGCAACTGCACGCGGGCGATACGATCACTACGGATCTTCTCGAGCAATTTGGTCGGGCGCTCTTCACGGGCCAGAATATGCAATTCGAGCTCACGTCCGGCCTGTGGCGAAGACGCCAGTGAAAAGGCCGCCTGCTCGCCACCCTCGCATTCGATCATCAGGTACTGCCCGGCGTGATATCGCGGCAACTTGCCTGCCGGCGCCAGCAGGCGCAGGCGCAACACATCCCCCCCCACTTCGGCACAATCGAGCAGCTGGCAACTCAGCTGCCGGCGCGGCAACTCTCCCGGCGCCAGCACGCCATACCATTGCAAAGAACAGTCCTGCAGCGGTTCCGCCATGCAGGTCAGCAGCTCGCCATGATCCAGCTCCACGCCGGCTTGCCGCACCCGGCCTTCAACCAGCAAGGCCGAACAGACATGGCAATTGCCATTGCGGCAACTCTGCGGGCAGTCATAACCCAGACGGCGTGCACCCTCGAGCAGACGCTCGCCCGGCTGCAGTTCCAGCACGGCCCCGGAGGGTTGCAGCGTAATGCGCATCAATCGATTCCCAACTCGGCCCACAACGCATCCACCCGTTGCTTGACCGCCTCATCCTGCACGATCACCCGACCCCACTCGCGCGTGGTTTCGCCCGGCCACTTGTGGGTGGCATCCAGGCCCATCTTCGAACCCAGCCCGGAGACCGGCGAGGCGAAGTCGAGGTAGTCGATCGGCGTGTTGTCGATCAGCACCGTGTCGCGCTTGGGATCCATGCGCGTGGTGATGGCCCAGATCACGTCGTTCCAGTCGCGAGCGTTGACGTCATCGTCAGTCACGATGACGAACTTGGTGTACATGAACTGCCGCAGAAAGCTCCACACCCCGAGCATCACGCGCTTGGCATGGCCGGGATACTGCTTCTTGATGGTCACCACCGCCATGCGGTACGAACAGCCCTCGGGCGGCAGGTAAAAGTCGGTGATTTCCGGGAACTGCTTCTGCAGAATCGGCACGAAGACTTCGTTGAGTGCCACCCCGAGAATCGCCGGCTCGTCCGGCGGGCGCCCGGTGTAGGTGCTGTGGTAGATCGGCTTTTGTCGACGGGTAATGCGCTCGACGGTAAACACCGGAAAGCGATCCACCTCGTTGTAGTAGCCGGTGTGGTCGCCATAGGGGCCTTCGTCGGCCATCTCACCCTGGTAGATATGCCCTTCGAGGACAATCTCGGCACTCGCCGGCACCTGCAGGTCGCTGCCAATCGCCTTGACCAGCTCGGTCTTGTGGCCGCGTAACAAACCGGCGAAGGCATACTCGGAAAGACTGTCGGGCACCGGCGTCACGGCGCCGAGAATGGTTGCCGGATCAGCACCCAGCGCCACACAGACCGGATAAGGCTTGCCGGGAAACTTCTGGCACCACTCGCGATAATCTAGCGCACCGCCACGGTGGCTCAGCCAGCGCATGATCACCTTGTTGCGCCCGATCACCTGCTGGCGGTAAATGCCAAGGTTCTGCCGTTCCTTGTTCGGCCCACGGGTGATGGTCAGCCCCCAGGTAATCAGCGGTGCAACGTCACCCGGCCAGCAGGTCTGCACCGGCAGCTTGCCAAGATCGACCGCGTCACCTTCCTCGACGACCTCCTGACAAGGTGCATCCTTCAGTACCTTGGGCGCCATGGCCAGTACCTTGCGGTACATCGGCAGCTTGGACCAGGCATCCTTGAAGCCTTTCGGCGGTTCCGGCTCCTTGAGCATGGCCAGTAACTTGCCAATCTCACGCAGTTCGCTAACCGCTTCGGCCCCCATGCCCAAAGCGACCCGCCTGGGCGTGCCAAACAGATTGCCAAGCACTGGCATGCCAAAGCCGACGGGATTTTCGAACAACAAGGCCGGACCAGCCTTGCGCAGCGTACGGTCACAGATCTCGGTCATTTCCAGCACGGGGGAAACCGGCGTCTGAATCCGCTTGAGCTCGCCGCGCTGTTCCAGCCCGCTAATGAATTCGCGCAAATCGCGATACTGCATGCAGTTGCCTCGTCTCGGCGGTGCAGATTGAAGTTGCTAAAGTTTAGCGCTGAACTCGGTTTTTCAGAAAGCAAAAAGCCAGAAAGCAAAAAGCCGGGTTGCCCCGGCCTTCGCGCCACACACTTAAACCAAAGCGTTACTTGCTGCGCTTCATCGACATGAAGAACTCATCGTTGGTCTTGGTGTCTTTGAGCTTGTCGAGCAGGAACTCGATGGCGGCGATTTCGTCCATCGGGTGCAGCAGCTTGCGCAGGATCCACATGCGCTGCAGTTCGTCCGGATCGGTCAGCAACTCCTCGCGACGGGTACCCGCACGGTTGATGTTGATGGCCGGAAATACGCGTTTCTCGGCGATACGGCGTTCAAGTGGCAATTCCATGTTGCCGGTGCCCTTGAACTCTTCGTAGATCACTTCGTCCATCTTCGAGCCGGTTTCCACCAGCGCCGTCGCGATGATGGTCAATGAGCCGCCTTCTTCGATATTGCGCGCCGCACCGAAGAAACGCTTGGGCTTCTCCAGCGCGTGGGCATCGACACCACCGGTGAGAACCTTGCCGGAGCTCGGGATCACGGTGTTGTAGGCACGCGCAAGACGGGTAATGGAATCCAGCAGGATGACCACATCCTTCTTGTGCTCAACCAGCCGCTTGGCCTTCTCGATGACCATCTCGGCCACCTGCACATGGCGGGTTGGCGGCTCATCGAAAGTCGAGGCGACCACTTCGCCGCGCACGGTGCGCTGCATCTCGGTCACTTCTTCAGGACGCTCATCGATCAGCAGCACGATCAAATGGCATTCGGGGTTATTGCGCGAAATATTCGCCGCAATGTTCTGCAGCATGATGGTCTTGCCGGCTTTCGGCGGCGCCACGATCAGGCCACGCTGGCCTTTGCCGATCGGCGCGCAGAGATCAATCACACGGCCGGTGAGATCCTCGGTGGAGCCGTTGCCGGCTTCCATCATCAAGCGCTGGTTGGGGAACAGCGGCGTGAGGTTCTCGAAGAGAATCTTGCTCTTGGCATTTTCCGGCCGGTCAAAATTGATCGTGTCGACCTTGAGCAGTGCAAAGTAACGCTCGCCTTCTTTCGGCGGGCGGATCTTGCCGATGATGGTATCGCCCGTGCGCAAATTGAAGCGGCGGATCTGGCTGGGCGAGACGTAGATATCGTCAGGACCGGCCAGGTAGGACGAATCGGCGCTGCGCAGGAAGCCGAAGCCATCCTGGAGGATTTCCAGCACACCATCACCGGAAATTTCTTCGCCACTTTTGGCGTGCTTTTTCAGCAACGCAAAGATCACGTCCTGCTTGCGCGAACGGGCCATGTTTTCCAGGCCCATCTGCTCAGCCATTTCCAGCAGTTCGATGATCGGTTTTTGCTTGAGTTCGGTCAGATTCATAGATTGACGTTTGTTTTGATCTAGGGAGGGAAGCATTGAGCTTGGGAAGCCGCGGCGCGCGAAAGGCGACTGGGTCGCTGTGCGTGATCGAATCAAGAGTGCGCGGGGCGGCTTGCAGGAAGCAACCGCAGTAAGGGTTGCGAGCCGGAATTTAGCACCGGGAAACGGGAGCGTCCAGCCCACAAAGCAAAAACCCCGCACTAAAGCGGGGTTTTTTACTCAAAACATCTCAGATATTGGCGTCGATGAAGGCCGCCAACTGGGATTTGGACAGCGCGCCGACCTTGGTCGCTTCAACATTGCCGTTCTTGAACAGCATCAGCGTCGGTATGCCACGCACGCCGAATTTCGGCGGAGTGTCCTGATTCTCGTCGATGTTCAGTTTGCACACCTTGAGCTTGCCCTGATAGGTCTGGGCTATTTCATCGAGTACCGGTGCAATCATTTTGCACGGGCCACACCACTCAGCCCAATAGTCGACCAGAACGGCGCCTTCGGCTTTGAGCACATCCTGCTCGAAGCTGGCATCGCTGACATTTGTAATGAATTCGCTCATGAATATCTCCGAAACCGAAGCTGAAAGTGACCTCATGATATCTGCCTGAGGGCATGATCGAAAGCCGCTTTCGATTGAGCTTTGCTATGGCTTTGCGCAAAAAAACGTATCGGGCGTCCGATTCAACGGCTGTGCGTTGGCTCAAGTCGCCTAACATGGCAGGATGTCGCGCCTATTCAACGGAAATTTGCGTATGCCCCACACCCCCGCCGAGAACTTTCCCTTGATTGCTGCCATCGACCTTGGCTCGAACAGTTTTCACATGATTCTGGCCAAGACAGATCAGGGCGAAATTCGCGTCCTCGAGCGCCTTGGCGACAAGGTACAACTGGCTGCAGGTCTGGACGAGCAACGTCAGCTCAGTGAAGAGGCGATGCAGCGCGGGCTGACCTGTCTGGGTCGTTTTGCCCAGCTGATCAGCGATTTGCCGCAGGGCGCGGTGCGCATCGTCGGAACCAATGCGCTACGCGAGGCGGTTAATCGCAACACCTTCATCCAGCGCGCCGAGGCGTTGCTTGGGCATCCGGTTGAAGTGATCTCCGGCCGTGAGGAAGCGCGGCTGATTTATCTGGGCGTGTCGCACAGCATGCCGACCAGTCAGGGCAACCGGCTGGTGGTCGATATCGGCGGAGGCAGCACCGAATTCATTGTCGGCCAGCGCTTTGAGCCGCTGGTGCTGGAAAGCCTGCAAATGGGCTGCGTGAGTTATACGCAACGGTTTTTCCGCGATGGCAAGATCACTCCCGGTCGCTACGCCCAGGCCTATACCGCCGCGCGCCTGGAGTTGATGGGCATCGAATACAGCCTGCACCGCCTCGGCTGGCAGGAGGCCATCGGCGCCTCCGGGACCATTCGGGCCATCGGGCTGGCCGTCCAGTCCGCCGGGCTGGGCAACGGCGAGGTCAACCTTCAGGGCCTCGGCTGGGTGAAACGCAAGCTGCTGAAACTGGGCGATGTGGAAAAGCTCGACATCGACGGAATCAAGGCCGACCGCCGCTCGATTTTTCCGGCCGGACTGGCCATCCTGGAAGCCATCTTCGATGCGTTCGGCCTGCAACAGATGGTGCATTCCGAAGGTGCCCTGCGTGAAGGCGTGCTGTATGACCTGATTGGCCGCCACCAGCACGAGGATGTGCGTGAGCGCACCCTGTCCGCGCTGATGGAACGCTATCACGTCGACCTTGAGCAGGCCTCCCGGGTCGAGGCCAAGGCACTTTCAGCGCTGCAGCAGGTCGCCGCGGACTGGGGCCTGCAGGATGAATGGCACGAAGAGTTGCTGGTCTGGGCCGCCCGCGTGCATGAGATCGGCCTGGACATTGCGCACTACCAGTACCACAAACATGGCGCATATCTGGTTGAGCATTCCGAGCTGGCCGGATTCTCACGACAGGACCAGCACATGCTGGCGCTGCTGGTGCGCGGTCATCGCCGCAACCTGCCCAGAGAGCGCTTTGCCGAACTGGGTGCAGAAGGCGAGAAGCTGCTGCGCCTGTGCGTACTGCTGCGTTTTGCCATCCTCTTTCACCACATCCGCGGGATGCGGGACATGCCAAGCGTGGACTTGCAGGCCAGCGCCCAGGCCCTGAACATCCGCTTCCCACTCGGCTGGCTGGAAAACAACCCGCTAACCGTGGCAGATTTCGCTCAGGAAGCCGAATGGCTGGCCAAGGCGGGTTTTCGCCTGCAGGTCAGCTGAGCCAATCCGACCGCGCCTCACCGTCAGCGCTTGACCTGGTCAGTTCAGGCGCGCACAGCCATACCGGCCGGCTGGGGATTGTGCACGCGCCGCCCGTCCTGCGCTTCGAGCTGCCCGTTAATAAAGGTGTAGAGAATGCCGGTGGGCGCCTGCTCGGAGTCGATGCGGCTGCCGATCAGTTGCGGATCAATCACGTTGAGGTCGGCAAAACAGCCTTCCTGCAACAAGCCTCGGCCCTCAAGCCGGAAACGCTCGGCAGCGAATCCGGTCATGCGCTGCACGCAGCGCTCGATCGGCCAGCCCATGGCGAGAGCTTTCTCGATGAACAGCGGGAAGGCTCCATAGATGGCGCCATTCTGCTTGCCACTGCGCTCGACCCAGGCATCGGTCATGAACATCGCGTGCTCGCTGGCCATCAGTTGCCTGATGATCTCGTCGTTCTGGTAACAGCTGTTGATCACCGAGGCCTTGAAATCGCTGATCTCGCAGACATGCAGGTAGGCGTCCAGCTCCGAGAGGCCGGTTTCCCGGGCGATCTGCGGGATGTTCTTGCCGATGTAGGCATCGTTGCCCTCGCCGGCGTAAGTGATGGTGATGTCCGACAGGTGGAAGCCCAGCAGGCGGGTCGCGACCTTCACCATGGCCGCCAGCCGCAGGTAGTTCCACGGTTTGCGGCGCTGCTCGCGGCTCATGGCCTGATACCAGTCCGGCAGCACCACGGTAATGATCGACGCGCCGTAGTTCAGCGGAAACATGTCGAACGACACGTCGAAGCCGTCCTCGCGCAAACAGTCGATGATGCGCAGCGCTTCGTCGACATCCTTCCAGGTCCGGCGGCCGACGAAGATCAGGTGGCTGTACTGCAGGCGCACCCCGGTTTCGCGCACCAGCCGGTCCATTTCGTCCATCGCCAGCAGCATGTGACTGCGCGTGATCGAGCGATAGGTGGGCGACACCGCCGAGTAGGCGCGGGCGTGTACCGCCAGCACCTTGTCGTGCCGCACACACAGCTTGGCCACCTCGACCAGCTCGTCGTAAGGCGCGTAGATGCCCGGCTCGTACTGCAGCCCCAGTGAAATCCCACAGGCCCCGCGCTGCAGGGCTTCATCCAGTTCGGTGAGCATGCGCGCCCGGTTCTCGGCGCTGAGCGGGGTGTCCTTCAGGCCATTGACGCCGATGCGCGCCGTGCCGTGACCGGCCAGGCTGGCCATGTTGACGTGGCACTTGCGGTCGATGCTGTCGAACCAGGTGCTGTGAGAGTGGTGACCGGCCGATTCGCGATCGATGTGAAACAGTCCGGCGCCGATGTCGGCGGTACAGCCACAGCTGGGCGCATAGCCCGGCACGGAGAAGCCGCAGTTGCCGGCAACGAAAGTGGTGATGCCCTGCAGGATAAAAGGGTCGAAGTAGCGGTTCTGCTCGTCGGACAGCGCAAACCAGTCATTGTGCGAGTGGCCGTCGATGAAGCCTGGAGTCACCAGCTTGCCGGCGCAGTCGATGACACGGCCAGTAAAGTCACTCGGCGCAGCGGGCAGGATCGCCTGAATCCGCGCCCCCGAGATCAGCAAATTTGCCTGGTATGGCGGGCGACCGGAACCGTCAACGAGGGTGGCGTTCTGCAGCAAGGTATCCATAAGCGCTCCATTTTTCTGCCCATACTAGGCACCAACCCCGGACTTGTTGAGTGCCATTGCGGTAACCCGGGAGGCAAATACGGAATGCGCCGCTGCAGCTATCCCCATGTACCATCGGTGGCATCTCATTGCACAGGACCCGTTGTCGCCCATGAATAACCGCAATGCCCTGTGCTTGCAGGTGCCCATCTCGGTGCTGAACGGCATCGCCCAGGAACTCGAATTTCAGGGTATCGACCGCGACACCTGGCTGCATGGCAGCGAGGTGAGTAGCACCATGCTGGAGGATCCGAGCGCAAGTCTGTCGGCAGCCACGCACTTGCGGCTGATCGAGCACGCCATGGACATCAGCGCCTGCCCTCACCTGGGCTTACTGGTCGGCCATCGACAGACCCCCTCGAGCTGGGGCGTACTCGGCTACGCGATCAACTGCTGCACCACCGTACGCGATGCCCTGCTGATGGGGGCCCGCTACAACCGCCTGGCCTCGACCTTCAATC
>JACCEA010533360.1_pt1 | contig 13094 bp, 8 predicted proteins | sample 7449851 | NCBI WGS metagenome assembly JACCEA01 (sample SAMN15323453, study PRJNA562643) | freshwater metagenome | isolation source: river surface water | place: USA:Blue River Watershed | collected 2017-08-18 | reverse complement strand
TGGATCCCATATGGGCAATGGTAAATGGTTTGTCTAAATCCACACTGCGTGGATCGAATTGCGGGAAAATGAATCCGTTAGTAAAGATTTCAACCGGTCGCTTTCCGATGCGAGCTAATCCTTCAGCACAGTTGGCTCCAATTGAGATCACCAAATCTGCTTCTGTCAGGACAGCTTTTTCCAAACGCTTTTGAATGCGATCAGCAGTTTTTCCAATGCGTAATTCGTGGTAATAATCGATCTCGGTCCAGGGATCACGAAAGTCAGCTACCCATTTTAATTGCGGAAATTGCTTTTTCAAGGCACGTGCAATGAGGTGCATGCTATGTGGTGGACCACTTGAGATCAGGGTGTCGATCTCAGGATGTTCCTGTAAATATCTTTTTAGAAATCTGATGCTCGGTTTAATCCAAAAAACACGAGCATCCGGAATGAAAATATTTCCTCTGGTCCAAATGATCAGTTCTTGAAGCCAGGAGCTTTTCTTTTGTTTCGTAATACCACCGCCCTTGTTCGGATTGTTCGATTTTCCGATGAGTTTATGTGGTTCAAAGATCTTTCTGCGAATAACAGTGACCTCTGGTGCAACTTCCTTTTCTAAGGCTGGATCCATCATCGGCCAAGCCGCATCCTCAGGAGCGTACACATGCAACTTCCAATCGTTTTCATGAAAGAAACGCGAAAAGCGCAACCAACGGTGAACACCGGGACCACCTGATGGTGGCCAGTAAAATGTGAGCAACAATGCCGTATGTTTCGGCTGCGCACTCATCAATTCAAGTGTTTCTCCTTAATCTCTGTCAATGCAGCATCAATTCCAGAAGCCAATTTTCCTCCGGCTGTTGCGAAGAAGGCTTGTCCACCACCACCACCTTGGATGTGCGGACCAACTGCTTTCACAATTGCACCGGCATTCCAGCCTTTTTCAGAAACCAAGGTCTCATCGATGAAAACACTGATCGCGCATTTATCGGCATCAGTAGAACCAATCACGGCAACCAAACGGTTTGTTTCACCTTTCAATTGGAAAAGTAGATCCTTCACTTGTCCGGCATCCAAATTCACTTTTGCTTCCAAGAATTGATAATCGCCTTTTGAAATGATCGCTTGCTTCAATTCTCCCTTCACCAAACGTGCTTGTTCTTTTTTGAACTGTTCAACTTGCTTTTGCAATTCAGCATTCTTTTGAACCAGATCTTCAACGGCCTTCGTTACATCCTTCGGATTTCTCAAGGTGTCGTTGATTGCACGTAAGGTAGTTTCCTGCTGTGCGAAATAGTTTTCTACTGCCTCATTGGTGATCGCTTCGATTCGACGTACTCCGGCTGCAACTGCAGATTCTGCGCGCAACTTGAACAAACCGATCTGACCCGTACTGCTCACGTGAGTTCCTCCACACAATTCCACCGAATCACCAAATTGAATGACGCGAACAGTATCACCGTATTTTTCACCAAACAAGGCCATAGCACCCATTTCAGTTGCTACTTCCATCGGTACATTGCGTTTCTCATTCAAAGAAATATTCTCACGAATAGCTGCACTCACCAATTGCTCGATTTGCGCCAACTCTTCATCCGTTACTTTTGAGAAGTGTGAGAAGTCGAAACGCAGGTAATCCGGAGAAACCAAGGACCCTTTTTGCTCTACATGTGTCCCAAGTACCGTGCGAAGGGCGTGATGTAATAAGTGGGTTGCACTGTGGTTGCACGCTGAAAGTCGTCTACGCTTGGTATTTACTTCAGCTGTAAACGATTTATTCGGCTCAGCGGGCAATGTTTCGCTCAAATGAACGATCAAATTGTTTTCTTTCTTGGTGTCAAAGATCTGAATGCTCTCAGAATCGTTGTATACACGACCTTGGTCTCCAACCTGCCCTCCGCCTTCCGGGTAGAATGGCGTTAAGTTGAATACCAATTGATAGAAGGAACGTTGTTTTTGAGAAACTTTGCGGTACTTTACCAAGTGTACGTTTACCGTAGTTTGGTCGTATCCTACAAATTCCTCTTCCGTATCGTCACGCAAGATCACCCAATCATCTGTTTCGATCGCTGTAGCGGCACGTGAACGGTCTTTTTGTTTATTCAATTCCACTTGGAATGCTTCTTCATCAACGGACAAGTTGTTTTCTCGAGCGATCAAACTGGTCAAATCGAATGGGAATCCGAAGGTGTCGTACAATTCAAAAACGGAACTTCCGTCCAAAACAGTTTTTCCTGAAGCTTTCACTTGCTCCATCAAGGCCTCGATGCGCTTGATCCCTTGTTCCAAAGTACGGAAGAAGCTCAATTCCTCTTCGCGGATCACTTTTTCGATCAATTCGCGTTGTACGATCAATTCGTTGAATGGATTCCCCATGGAGTCTGCCAATACCTGTGACAACCCGGCTAGGAATGGTTCTTTTAAGCCCAATGTTTGGTAACCGTAACGCACCGCACGACGCAAAATACGACGTATCACATATCCTGCACCTGTGTTGCTTGGCAATTGACCGTCAGCAATAGAGAATGCGATGGCGCGCACGTGGTCTGCGATCACACGCAACGCGATATCTGTAGTTTCATTTTGTCCATAAGCCTTTCCGGAAACTTTCTCCATGTGTTGGATCAAGGTTTGGAAAAGATCTGTATCGTAATTGGACGTTTTTCCTTGTAATGTCATTGCCAAGCGCTCCAAGCCCATTCCGGTATCCACGTGTGTAGCAGGAAGTGGCTCCAAGCTTCCGTCAGCCTTGCGGTTGAATTGCATGAATACGTTGTTCCAGATCTCGATCACTTGTGGATGGTCTTGGTTTACCCAATTTTTCCCGTCTCCTTTCGCACGCTCTGCTTCCGGACGGTTGTCCACATGGATTTCTGTACATGGGCCACAAGGTCCTGTATCGCCCATTTCCCAGAAGTTATCTTTTTTAGATGCAAGAATGATGCGGTCTTCGGCGATGAAACGCTTCCAGATATCATAACTTTCCTGGTCTCTTGGAACGCCGTCCTTGTCGTCTCCTTCAAAAACTGTTACATACAAACGATCTTTCGGGATCTTGTAAACTTCTGTCAATAATTCCCATGCCCAAGCAATCGCTTCTTCTTTGAAATAATCACCAAAAGACCAGTTGCCCAACATTTCGAACATGGTGTGGTGGTACGTATCAACACCAACTTCTTCCAAATCGTTGTGTTTTCCAGATACGCGTAAGCACTTTTGTGAGTTTGCCACACGACGGTGTTTCGGAACGGAATTCCCTAAGAAGAAATCCTTGAATTGATTCATACCGGCGTTGGTAAACATCAATGTAGGATCGTTCTTAACAACCATCGGAGCAGATGGAACTATCTGGTGGTCTTTCGACGCAAAAAAATCAAAATAAAGCTGACGTATTTCTTGTACGGTCATGGATATTGTTTTTCTCAATTAGAAGATGGGCGCAAAGGTAGTGGTTTTTTGACTTTTAGGCATGTTTTAAGACGTGAAAATTGACTGGATCCAGACGGTTTTATTGAATTGATTCATGAACGCTTGTCTGTTTATATCCTTCAGGAGAAGTTGATACCACTCACACTTAATTCGCTAACTTTGTAGCATGTACAATCGATTGTTCTTATTTATGCGCATGTCCAAACCGAAAACGGCACTTTTTTCTCTGGCTTTGATACCGGTGTTGATCACGGGATATTTTTATTTACCGAAGTCAGGAACTACTGAGAAACCGACAAAACAGCAGACGGAAAATCAGGCAGAAGAAGATACCTTGATCACCCTCATCGCTGTAGGAGACATGATGCTTGGGACGAATTATCCAGGACCGGAATATTTGCCGGGTAATAATATCTTGGAACCGGTGAACGCCTTTTTGCAAGTGGCAGATATCACTTTTGGTAACTTGGAAGGTACTGTTCTGAATTCGGGTGGAGACGTGAAGAAATGTTCTGATCCGAAGACGTGTTATGCCTTTCGTCAGCCGGAATACATGGTTGATTACCTGAAATTAGCCGGATTTGATCTGCTATCCGTAGCCAATAATCACATGGGGGACTTCGGTCAAACAGGTCGTGATAACACACAACGCGTACTGAAAGAAAAAGGCATTCACTTTGCCGGATTGGAGACTTGTCCGAAAGATACTTTCCATGTGAAGGGTTTGGTAGTAGGTATGACTGCCGTTTCACCCAATACAGCTTGTTTGCGTTTAAACGATTACGAAAAAGTGGCAGCGATCGTAAAGGAATTGAATAGCTACTGTGATATCGTGATCGTTTCGTTCCATGGAGGAGCGGAAGGTTCATCCAAGCAACATGTTCCAAAACAAAAGGAGATCTTCTTGGGAGAGGATCGTGGGAATGTATACGAATTCGCTCGCGTGATGATCGATGCAGGTGCAGATGTGATTCTGGGGCATGGACCTCACGTAACGCGTGGTATCGATTCGTACAAAGGAAAGTTCATCACGTATTCTATGGGGAACTTTGCTACTTATGGACGATTCAGTCTTTCTGGTCCGAATGGAATTGCTCCGATCTATAAATTGTATCTTACCCGTAAGGGAGACTTCGTGAAAGGTGAGATCATTCCAATTCAGCAATTGGGTGAGGGTGGACCAACATTAGACCCTAACAAACGCGTGTTCCAGGTGATCAAAGATCTGTCTACACAAGATTTCCCGGAAACAAAATGGCAATTTACAGAAAATGGCGGTTTCAAATTGGCTCAATAGGGCATTATTCGTTGTAGGTATTTTAATTACCTCAACAGGCTTTTCGCAAGAAAAGTACCGAGCCGTGTCTTTGGAAATAGGAGGCACAGGTGGTTTTGGAAGCTTGAATTACGAGCAGTCTTTTGTTTGGGAAAAACTTCAGCGCTTTGATTGGAAAGCAGGTTTTAGTGTTGCTCCAATTGATAAGAACAACGGAACGGGATTGGTGTTTCCATTGCAAATTCAGAGAAGATTTGGTCAGAATCATCAATTGGTTTTGGGAATAGGTCAAACACCTACTGTGACTACCAAATTGGGGATGTTCGTTCGCGGAACTTTCAGTGTGCTTTATCGTTACGGAGCTACCGATAAACGATTTTTTGTTCAAGCCGGGTATACGCCTATTTATTCTTATTTAATTGATTTTCAATGGCAAAATTGGGGAGTAGTTGGTTTTGGTTGGCGTTTGTAAGCCTTGCCATAATTGAGTTGTCGTCTTGCAACAAACGAAAATTGTTTGAAGGACCGAATAGTTATAACGAAGACTTTGAACAAAGCGCTGTGTTGAGTGATTATTTGAAAAGCGGCGATAGTGCATGGTCTTTTACTCAACAAACATTGCCCGGAAATCTGATTCAACTGGATAATACCTTATCTACTTCTGGTTCACAATGCATGAAGTTTATAGCGAATCCAACTACTTCTACCTTGTCGAAAAGTAGTATTTCAAAACAGAACTTTGCGTTTTGGGAAAAGGAAACTATGTGCGTTGAGGCAGATTATCGTATCCAGGGAAATGATCCGCTGGAGTGGTTGTTTTTGTTGGATTTGGAAGAGAAAACCGCTATCGGTGCAGGTCCGGGAATGCGTCTCGCTTTGGTTGGGAATCAATTGCGGTATGAGTTTAAATTCAATCAACCGGATGTTACCCAAAATGCAGCCACAAGCATTGATTTTCCAAGAGATCAATGGGTGCATCTAAAAGTAGAAGTTTACTTGCATCACAAGAAAAAAGGAAGCTTAAAAGTGTGGCAAGACAACGTGTTGATCTTGGAAAAAGATGGTATCAAGACCTTGCCAAAAGATCTTTTATTTGTGCAACAGGGAACCAAAAAAATGTACAACAGCGTTGAGATCGGAGCAACTGCAAATCCAAGTTCAGAGCTTGCTGTAGTTTATGTCGACAATTTGAAAGTTTACAAGAAATAATTACTCTGCCTTTGCGTGGTATCTTCTGACAACACGGAAGTAACATGCAAGTACCAAAATTCCGGCGATCAAACATACATCCGGTCGCATCCATGCCATGAAAATACTGTGCTCGACGTCATAAGAGTACTCGTAACATGGGTCCGGTTTTAAGCTGGAAAACAAACTGTCCAAAAAGAAGAGACTCACAATAGGTATGAAAGGTGCGATTAGGTAGCCGAAAAGTACTGCGATCGTGGCGATCTTTTTAGAAATACCATTGCTCAAGCTCCAAATCGATAAAGTAAGGAACACAGCTGCATTGACCATCAGGATCGTACTAACGAAACGCATTCCCGATAATTCATTCGAGAACGATGGGTCTAAAAAGATTGCAATGAGTACGTTGAGTATCAATACAGCCCCACCGATTGGAATACTGATCGCAAAAGCCAAGATATTCGAAAATTCAAAGATCAGGAAGAACATGGCTAAAATTGCTCCGATCATGATGTAGATCCAGTGTTGATAAGGGAAAGGAATATGATGATAGGCGTCTCCCACATTGTCTATCAGATTGCTGAATGCATTGGAATCATAGCCACCAACGATCATTTGAGGTTCGTTGATTTGATCCTCTTTAATGTGAATTTCGGATTCAATATTGGAAACACCGAAATCTTCGTATTCGTCCAAATACGTATCGATAAGCATATAGTTCGGCAACTGAAAGTTATGCTTGATGTGGTATTTACTGATCCATTCCGCCGGTAATTCACTTTTAACTTCATATTTGCGGAATACCGCCACGGCATCATTGATGACATTTTCAATTCCTTGTTGATCGCGGTTGTGCATCAATTGATGAACCTCTGCAATGTATGACGGAGTTGTTTCGTCCGATTCTCCATAAGGTTCTATATCCAGCAAATAATTGTAATAGTCCGTGTTTTTTGGCTCCAATTCTAGCGGATAAAACTCATAATTTGAGTAATTGAACAAGCTGGTGTATGCAATACTCGAGTCTTGTGGCAAGTCGACGAACCGATCAATTATTGTCTCATAATCTTCTTCGTAACATTCCTTTTTTACTGGTTTTACATGACTGACATAGCATTGAATAATGCGGCCGTCAATCGTGTCGTTGTTTTCAGGATGTTCAGTCGGTGAATAATAGACACCTTTAAACTCAGCCGAAAGTCCTGCCCAAGATTGTTCATTCAAGTCGTACTCTACGAATTCAATCGGGAATGGCTTCGGAAAAGTTCGTTTATCTAGGGTGTAATTCGCTTCGTCTTGAGGAAGGAAAACACAAGCCTTGTTGACAATTGCCACGTCTTTTTGCAGTGTTTTTAAATCGTATTTCTGACGCACTGAAATACGCATACCATAATTAAAACTCTCTGCTGGTGTAATAAAGAATGTGAATCCAATGAGCAACAGTAGAAACAATTTAGTCAAATACAGTGAACCCAAAGGATACAAATGCTTGATCGCATTTTTCTTGTAAAATTGAATTGCCCAAAGCGTAATAAAGATCAAGCCTAAAATCAAATGAACGAATACTGGAGTGCCATTCCCATAAATGCTGTCAATGTTGCGATTCAGAATGTTGTCTGTTGTTGCTGAAGCCAAACCCCAGATCAAGAAGACGCCATTCATCAACAATCCGGCGGCAAGCAGGTAAGCGATCTTCGAGTGCCAGATCAATGGACATTTTGTCAATAAATAGGTATCAAAACGATTGTATAAACTTTTCATGGCGTGGTTATTTGACAAATAGACGTCTGGTTGATTGTGAAATGTCGCGGATGTAAGTTACTGGTATATCTGCATCTACGATTCGTTTGAGAACATCCGACATTTTTCCGGATCCTTCCAATTCGATCATGTAGATACCTCCGTTGAAATGCAAACCGATGAGTGGCAGACCGGCCATTGCTTTTTCGATCATTGCACGTTCGGCACTTGAATCCAATTCGATCAGCGTAGTGGCGTGTGCAGCATTGCTGTCAATTTCTGTTTTGAAAGTAGGCTTCCCATCTCTCAGAAAAAGTACCTTGTCGGATATTTTTTCCACCTCAAACAATTGCTGTGAACTCAAAATGATCCCGATAGGGTTGGAGATCGACTGCGACAAACTTTTCAGATCTTCCAGAACCAGTTGCTGAGCCAACACGTCCAAATTTGCCAATGGTTCATCCAGCAATAGCAATTTGGGAGATCGCAAAAATGTACGTGCTAATTCAAAGCGCATTTTATAACCGGAACTCAGTTCATTCCATTGCATGTGGCGAAATTTCCACAAACCGAAACGAATGATCATCATTTGGACCATCAAGGTGTTTTCCTCTCCCTTCAATCCGTAATGACTTGCAGTAAATTGCAAATTACTCATCAAAGATCCATACCATTTCGGGGTGCGTTGTGGAATGTATGTCAATTTTGTACGCAAAGCATAGCGGTCAATACGTTCGGTGGAAAATGGATAGTCGATATTTCCGCCGCTGAATGAAAGGTCACCACACAACATGCGAAGTAGGGTAGTTTTACCGTTACCGTTTTCACCAACTAGTCCCCAGATCTCTCCTGTTTTTACCGAAATATCAATTGGTCCGATATGGAAATTGCCGCGTCGATAACCTTTGGTAATTCCGTTTGCAACAACAAGATCACTAGTTCCTGCGTCATGGATTGTCAGCGGTCGCATTTCATGGATCAACTTTTGACAACGCTCGATGAACTGTTGTTCTTCATAACGCTCACTATCTTTCCAATCGGTGAGTTCGATGCAAGCTTTGTAAAGTGAAGTCTTTTTAGTGTCCAAAATGGCGTCGACCAATTGACGAAACGCTAAACTCAAATCCTTGTGCAGGATGTGTTTTTCAATGGTGTTTAATTTAGAGTGAAATCGGTTCATGGATTCTTATTTTGCCCGCATCATCATGCGTATTGCAACGATTATAGTGAGAATGACCGTAACAACGAAGAAGAAATCCGGGAAATTGCCAAATACTTCTTTCATCACTGTCGCGCCTCCTTTGTCTGTATGTGGTTGAACGTTAAAGATCTTCAAAAGCGTAGCAGCGATCAGTAATACACCCATCAACAAGATGCCACCGATTCGGTAAACATTATCCTTGATCTCTTTATTCGTAACACCACGCTCCCCAAAATTGATGTTATGTCGCAATCCATCTTCCTTAAAATTGGTAACGATTTGACGGATATCGCGTGGTAATTGTTGAACGAGGTATAAGTAATCTTCTGCAGAATGGATGAATTTGGATTTGATATTGTCCCAACTGAAACGCTCCTTTATCTTTTCTTTGGCATAAGGACGGATCATATCGATCAACGAAATCTCGGCATGTAATGATTCCGCTACTTTTTGAATCGTCACAAGGGTTTTCAATAACATGTACAAGTTGCTCGGAATCTTGATCTCGTATTTCATCAACAGCTTGAACGTGTCGGTGAACAAACCGGAAATATCCACTTTGTCATAGCTTAAATATTGGTATTTCTGGATCAATTCATCGATGTCGAATTCCAAATCATCTTGCTCCTTCAAGTAGTTTACTTCTGTAAGTTTCAAAAGTGCTTTTGCAATCTTGTGTGAATCGTGGTCTGCAAATCCGATCAAGAAGTTGATCAAGCCATCAATTTGTTTTGGCTTTAAGGAGGCACACATACCGTGGTCGATCAGAACAATTTGGTTGTTACCGCGGATGAAAATATTTCCCGGATGTGGGTCCGCATGAAAGAATCCATGCTTCAGGATCATCGTAAGGATGATATTTACTCCATTTTCACCGATCTGTTGTGTGTCAAATCCTTGTTCTTTCAGCGCCAATCCACTATCAGGAGTAGCACCCTCGATCTTTTCCATGACCAATAAGCGGGCAGTACAGTAACGGTTGAAAACTTTTGGAATGGCACAACGCTCGTCTTCAGCAAACATGTGTGTGAAGCGAAGCATATTCGACATTTCATTTGTGAAATCGAGTTCCTTCATGATGATCTCGCCAAAATCCTCAATGAATTTGACAATGTTGAAGGAGTTCAGTTCCGGATAGTTTTTCTGTAATTGACGCGCTAAAATTTGAATCAGAATGATGTCCAATTTGATCTTCATCCGAATACCGGGGCGTTGTACTTTTAGTACAACTTTCTCACCGGTGATAAGTGTTCCCTCATATACCTGTGCAATGGAGGCTGAAGCAATATGGTGACGATTGAATTCACTGAATATGTGTTCCAATGAATCGCCAATCTCTTGTTCGATGATAGCTATAGCATGTCCATCATCAAATGGGCGGGCAGAACTTTGCAATTTTTTAAGTTCGATGCGCAAGTTTTCACTTGCCAGATCCGGGCGGTCTGCAACGATCTGTCCGAATTTGATAAATGTTGGTCCAAGATCTTCGATGATATGTCGAAGTCGTTCTGCGCGCGACATACGCTTGGTACCTCTAGGGTCAACGATTTTGCGCAGCGGCCCTGTTGTCAGCCAGTTTTTCCAGTAGTGGCCTAGAATTATAAAAATGATGGCAGATAGCCGAAAGAAATTGCGTAAGAACTGTTGAACTCGAAATATCCACATGGATGTTGGTATTTGCTATCAAATGTAACAGAAAGTAGGGGATTGGCTGCGAAATGGAAGTAAATATTTCGTTTATCAGGAGACTTAATTTCTGTTAACAAATTTTTTATCTTTACCCCTCGTAAAATATATAATTGTAAAATATGGCTGGAAGTCCATGGCGTAAAAAGCCAATCAGTGCCTTTGAGGCAGATATGAAGAAAAGCGAGTTGAATCGCGTTCTTGGAAGATGGGGATTGACATCCTTGGGAATTGGTGCAATCATCGGGGGAGGTATCTTTACTCTTACCGGAATTGCTGCCCATGATTATGCGGGTCCTGCTTTGGCAATTGCCTTCGTGATCGCAGGTATCGGCTGTTTGTTTGCTTCACTTTGTTATGCTGAATTCTCGGCTGTTTTGCCGGTTGAGGGATCTGCTTACGCATACTCTTATGGAACCATGGGAGAGCTTTTTGCGTGGATCATCGGTTGGAACTTGATTTTGGAATACATGATGGGAGCAACCACGGTGGCAGTAGCTTGGAGTGGTTATTTCGAGAAATTATTGCACCAATTTGGCATCGATCCTCCGCTCTGGATCATGAATGACCCGGTAACTGCAGCAGAGAAAGCGAAAGCATTAGGTATGGCTGCCCCTGCATTTTCATTCAATTTACCAGCTTTGTTGATCACTTGGTTCGTGACATCGATCTTGATCCGCGGAATTAAAGAAGCTGCTAAGACAAACAACATTATCGTGATCTTGAAGATCGCGGTGGTATTGTTCGTAATCTTTGTTGGATTCTTCTTTATTGACACTGACAACTGGAAGCCATTTGTTCCGGATGCGATCGTCGATGATAAGGGTGAATCTCACTACGGCTGGGGCTTTGGAGGGGTCTTGACGGCTGCAAGTATTGTATTCTTTGCCTACATTGGATTTGACGCGGTTTCAACGCAAGCCGGTGAGGCTAAAAACCCGAAGAAAGATGTGCCTTTCGCGATCATCATGTCTTTGGTGATCTGTACGCTTCTTTATATTGCCGTGTCCTTGGTATTGACAGGTATGGTGAAATACGATCAGTTGGATATGAAAGCACCAGTTGCTTCAGCATTTGAAGGTGTTGGAATGCCTTGGGCAACGATCTTGATCACCATTGCGGCTGTGGCCGGATTGATCTCTGTAATGTTGGTAATGATGTTGGGTCAGACGCGTATCTTCTTGGGGATGGCGAAAGACGGTTTGTTGCCTTTCAACGTATTTGGAAAGATCCATGATAAATTCAAGACGCCTTACCGCAGTACAATTTTAGTAGGTTTGGTTATTTCTATTGTAGCTGCGTTGACACCGATTGATAAAGTATCTGAGATGTGTTCAATGGGTACATTGTTGGCGTTTGCTATGATCAGTATTGCTGTCTTGATCTTGCGTATCAAGCAACCACAATTGGATCGTCCGTTCAAAACACCGCTAATTTGGTTGGTAGCTCCAGCAGGTGCTTTGTTCAATATTGGATTGATGTCGTTCGTGCGTTTAGATACATGGATCGCATTCTTTATTTGGACAGGCCTTGGGGTTATCGTTTATTTCTTGTACTCTAGAAAGAACAGTAATTTGAATGACCCGAACTACCTGGCTTCATTGCGTGGTCACGATGCGATCGTACATGCTTCTGAAGAGGCTGTTGACGAAGAATAAAAATCTAAATGAATTGAACAATCCTGCTTCGCTTTGAGGCAGGATTTTTTTTGAACTACTATGGAACAAAACACCAAAAAATCACTCGGTCTTATGGATGCTACCTTTCTGGTTGCTGGTAGTATGATCGGTTCAGGGATCTTTATTGTCTCTGCAGATATGGCCAAGGATCTCGGAAGCTCCGGATGGTTGCTTTTTACATGGATTCTGACAGGTGTGATCACGTTATTTGGAGCTTTGAGTTACGGAGAATTGGCTGCCATGTTCCCAAAAGCAGGCGGACAATTTGTATATATTAAGGAAGCTTGGGGTAGAATGACGGCCTTCGTTTATGGTTGGACCGTTTTTACAGTGATCCAAACGGGAGTGATCGCAGCAGTTGGCGTAGCTTTTGGAAAATTTGCTGGTGTTTTCTTTCCTGTCCTCGTAGAAAAATCCTTGTTTGAACTTGGCGATGTGGTTATCAATGGAGCAAATCTGGTTGGTGTGGTAACTATTTTTCTGTTGACCATCATAAACAGCCGTGGCATTGAATACGGAAAGATTGTACAAGCCATATTTACCAGTTCTAAATTGATCGCTTTGGCAGTGCTGATCGTGGCGGGAATCATCGTCGGTTTTGCTTCCGGATATTTTGACACGAACTTCACAGATGCTTGGTCGGCGAGTAAAACTACTGTTGTTGGTGAACTAAAAACAGAAACACCTCTGTCTACCATTGCACTTATGATCGCACTTTCTACCACGATCATCAATTCTTTGTTCTCCTCGGATGCCTGGAATAACGTTACGTTCATTGCGGGAGATATTCGCAATCCGGAAAAGAATTTACCGAAATCCCTTTTCTTGGGGACCTTCATCGTGACCATCCTTTATGTGTTGGCCAATGTTGCTTATCTAGGGCTTTTGCCTTTAAAAGGGGAGCCAATTACAG
>JACCEA010308027.1_pt1 | contig 13098 bp, 10 predicted proteins | sample 7449851 | NCBI WGS metagenome assembly JACCEA01 (sample SAMN15323453, study PRJNA562643) | freshwater metagenome | isolation source: river surface water | place: USA:Blue River Watershed | collected 2017-08-18 | reverse complement strand
GCGTACACGCTTCTACCTCAATTTTCTTAACTGATTACGCCTGAGGGGGTGCCTCGGGCAGACGCTAAGGATACGGATTTCGCACCCTTAGGGTCAAATTGGCTCAAATTTAGGCTGTTATGACCCCTGAACTAGCGGCGCGACGGCGACGCTTGCCCTTGGGTGTGATTACGGCATCTGGCTCGGACTCCCCTGGCACCTCTTCATTTAAGGTCTCGTGGAATTCATGCTCGGTGGCCGCCTCTTCCTCTACATCTGGATGATGTGAGCTCTGGGAATTTACCTGTGGCATTGGCGCCTTCATCTTCACTGGATCCATATGAACGTGGATTCCACGGCCATTACATGAATCACATGTAGTTGAGAACGCTTCGATCAGTCCCTGTCCGACGCGCTTACGTGTCATTTGTACTAGGCCGAGTGAGGTTACTTCAGCAACTTGATGCTTAGTGCGATCGCGACCAAGACATTCAACGAGACGACGAAGTACTGCCTCACGGTTAGATTCGAGAACCATATCGATGAAGTCGATAACGACGATTCCACCAAGGTCACGTAGGCGAAGTTGGCGAGCAATTTCTTCAGCAGCTTCCAAGTTGTTCTTGGTAACAGTCTCTTCCAGGTTTCCGCCCTTACCGATGAACTTACCGGTGTTAACGTCAATTACAACCATTGCTTCAGTGCGATCGATGACAAGTGATCCACCTGAAGGTAGGTAAACCTTGCGATCGAATGCCTTTGCGAGTTGTTCTTCAACGCGGTAGTCAGCGAACAAGTCGCCATTGCCGGCATACTTTTCAAGACGTTGTGACAATTCAGGAGCGATTGATCCGAGGTAAGAGCTGATCTCTTCCCAAGCTTCATTGCCCTGGATTGTTAATTTACGGAAATCTTCATTGAAGATATCGCGAATAACTCGAACTGCAAGATCTGGCTCTGAGAGCAGGAGTGCTGGTGCATGGAAGTTCGGGTTCTCAGATTTCTGATAGATATCTTCCCATTGCGCCTTCAAACGCTCGACATCAGCGGTCAGCTCTTCTTCGCTCACGCCCTCAGCCGCTGTACGTACGATTACGCCAGCTGTATCAGGAATAAGGTTCTTCAAAATCGCCTTAAGGCGAGTGCGCTCTGACTCTGGAAGGCGCTTTGAAATACCAGACATTCCTCCGCCTGGTACGAATACAACATAGCGACCTGGCAATGAGATTTGGCTGGTAAGACGAGCACCCTTTTGGCCGATTGGATCCTTAGTTACCTGAACCAATACTGGCTGACCGGTCTTGAGAACCATCTCAATTTTGCGAGGCTCTGACTCAGAAATTCCAGCAGCATCCCAGTTCACTTCACCTGCGTAAAGAACTGCGTTGCGACCCTTTCCGATATCCACGAAGGCAGCTTCCATCGAAGGAAGCACGTTCTGTACACGACCAAGATAAACGTTTCCAACGTATGAAACGTTGGCATTACGGTTGACGTAATGCTCAACCATCACATTATCTTCAATCACTGCAATCTGAATGCGATCGCCAATCTGACGAACAACCATTTCGCGATCAACATTTTCACGTCGTGCGAGGAAATCTGCATCAGTAAGGATTGTGCCGCGACGACGGTAAGGCTCGCGGTAGTTATCACGGTCGCGACCTCCGCGATCACGATCGCGTGAATTTCGGTTATTGCGATCACGCGTCGAACGCTCACGAGTTGGACGCTCGGTCTTTTCGCGAGTTTCACGGACCTTAACGACTGTGACAACGCCATCTTCATCGATGACCTCGCCCGGTGTTACTCCTTCACCAGTCGCACGACGGCGACGGCGACGGCGGTGCGTTGTGCCATCTGCATCTGTGCTCTCTTCAGAATCTTCATTTGAATCTTCGGAATCGGTTGATCCCTCTTCGCCTTCAACGCCATTTGGCTTGCGGCGACCACGGCCGCCACGACGGCGACGGCGATTGCGAGATGAGCGGCTTTCAGAATCTTTCTCAGTTGAATCCGAATCTGATGCATCAGCATCATATGTGGCAACAGAGGTGTTAATTTCTTTTTCTTCTACATCTTTTGCCGGTTTTGCACTTGCCTTACGCGCACGTGCTGGAGCTTTGTCAGCCACCGGCGCCTGGAATACCGGAACTGGAACTGCAGCCTTCTTACGAGTCTTCGGTGCAGACGCAACCTCTGAAGTCGCAACTTGATCTGGAACCCCTGCCACCTCAATGGCGTTCTTTGGCTCGGACACTGAGAGAGATTTTTTAGACGACTTTTTAACAGCCCTTTTGCGGGGAGTTTTTGGCTCGATAGCCATATGTAAATACCTTCATTTCAAAATCTAAGTTGATTAATCCTGGTGAAAAATCTTCTGGTCTTAAGCGGCGAGGCGCGATATGGATCGCTGGCCGCGCTCAAGATGTGAGGTAAGTATGGCAGAGGCGGGGTGAAATATCCTATTTTTTGCCAAAACAGGCGTGGATTTATCCGCGGTGGCGAGCGTGGACGTTCTGCAGGAGGCCAAAGCCAATCAAATTAGCAAACATGCTTGAACCACCATAGGACATAAATGGCAGCGGCACACCGGTCATCGGCATCAATCCAAGAGTCATTCCAATATTCTCAAACGTTTGAAAAGCAAACCATGCAATCACTCCTGTACAGACCATTTGCCCGTAGGGGTCGGTCGATCTTCGTGCGATTCCGAATGCTCGCATCAAAATAACGAAATATAAGAGAACAATAAATCCACTCCCTAAGAAACCAAGCTGTTCTCCAGCAACGGTGAAGATAAAATCTGTCTGTTGTTCTGGGACGAAGCGACCATTTGTCTGTGGACCATCGAAGAGACCTGTACCAAGAAATCCACCGGAACCTACCGTGATGCGCGCCTGACGTAATTGGTATCCAGCTCCCTGTGAATCTGCGTTGGGATCCACAAAAGATTGGAGACGTTTGAATTGATATTCACTAATCACTCCAGCTTTAGTGGCGATAATTCCACCTGCAACAGCAACAATTAATAATCCAACTACCCATTTAGTAGGGGCACCTGATGTGCCAATAATTGCAACGACTGAGGCGCTAATAATTAAAACTGTTCCCATATCAGGCTGCAAAAGAATTAGGAGGATTGGAATCGCAGCAACCACAAGGGCTCGGAGAACATCTTTTGTGTCAGGCTCATCAGAATCATGTTTACGCTCAGAGAGCAACATGGATATTCCAACGATAATTGAAATCTTCGCCAGCTCTGCTGGTTGAATCTGGAAACCACCTGGGAGTGGAATCCACGCTTGCGCACCATTTACTTCGGCGCCAAGTCCAGGAATAAGAACAAATGCCAATCCGAGGACGCCTAGCCCCCAGAGAATTGGTGTGTAAGCACGGAGTATTCGGTAATCAATCACAGTTGTACCCCAGGCAAGCATTACTCCGATTGCAATACTGATGACGTGACGTTTAAGGTAGTACTCAGGATCCAGGCCATTAGCTGCATACCAATCACGCGTAGCCGCATAGACCAGAAGAGTCCCTATAAAAAGCAAAATTGCTACAGCGCCTGTAAGAATTGGGTCGAAGCCTGAAAATGCAGATTGTTTTCGTGATCGGCGAAAGGGATTGCGATTCATGAGCATGCTCATTTCTTCTTCTCCCCTGCTGGACGTGTAGCGGGTGAAATCTTAGGAATCTTCACCGGCGGCTTACCGCTTGGGAATAATGATGCCGCTACATCCACCTTGCCGCCCTTTACTCCAAAGAGTGTTTCGTAAATCTTTTTTACGCCAGCACCTGATGTGCTTGCACCGAAACCACCTTGGCTCACCATCATCACCGCCACATATCGAGGTTTAGCGGTAGGAGCGAATGCGGCATACCAGGATGAGTCATCCTTGAGTCGTCCGTTTGGGTTCTTACCAAAAACTTGTGCAGTTCCAGTCTTACCTGAAGTTGCAATCGGAAATGATGCAAAGAGACCTGCAGATGTTCCAGTGAGGGTGACTTCATGGAGTGCATCATGCAAGAAGGTAATCATCTCTTGATTAATACCGATATTCCCAAGGTTCTCTTTCTCAAATCTTTTCAAGACTTTTCCATCGTTGTTTACGATGGCTTTGGCAACAGTTGGCTTCCAAATGGTTCCGCCATTAGCAATAGCGCTATACATCTGCGCTAACTTGATCGGAGTGATAGCAGTGTCACCCTGGCCAATAGAGAAGTTAACGGCATCGCCTGCTCGGACTTTGTCACCATCGAGACAGTTCTCTTTTGCTAAAAGAAGCAAGAAAGGTGTTTGCTGATCCTTCGTAGTGCGCTCTGAATAATTGCAGTAGAAATCTTTATTCTGCTCATACCAAGATTTCTTCCACTTTCGATCTGCAAGTGTGCTCTTGGATTCTGAAGGAAGGTCAATGCCAGTCTTCTCCCCCATCTGGAAACGCTCTGCAGCTTTAAAGAAGTAATCATTGGCGCTAGGTTTTGGCTTTAATCCACCATCTCGGAGCCATTCATCAAAGGCAATTTGATACCAAATGGTGTCGCAAGAGACCGCCATTGCATCCTTCATGTTGAGAACGCCTTTAGATTTCGATTCGAAGTTGTTGAAGACTTGAGTTCCCACTTCTACCTTTGCAGGGCAGGCATAATTTTTCTTCATGGAATAACCGGCATCGTAAGCAGCAATCGCAGAGACGGCCTTGAAAGTTGATCCCGGAGCATAGAGCCCTTGAAGCGCACGGTTAAGCGCCGGGACTCCAGATTTTTCACTGAAGAGTCGCTCCGCCTCTGCAACAGTGAGACCTTTCTCAAATGAGTTAGGGTCGAAAGTGGGATATGAAGCGAGTGCGAGAATCTCTCCATTAGTGGAATCCATAACAACCGCTGCGCCACCATCTGCATAACGACCAGCAGCTTTCGCGCGCCGAACCGCATCGGCAAGTGCTTTCTCTGCTGACGCTTGTAGACGAATGTCGATACTTGTGACTAAATGCTTTCCTGGAATAGGCTTTGTATTTTGACTAGTACTTGTGACCGCTTCTTTTCTATCAACAATCACGGTTTTAATTCCGGGCGTACCTCGTAGGTATGCGTCATATCTGACTTCAAGCCCAGCCTTACCTATTGATTCAGATCTAAAGTAGGAACGTCCACTTGCCCCTGAAAGTTCGTAATCAGTCAGTGGTCCTACATAACCGAGAAGGTGCGCAGCATTCACCCCAGCGATTCCTGGATACGCGCGAATTGCTACCGGTGTTGCTGAGATTCCAGGAAACTTATCTGAGCGTTCCACGATTTGAAGTGCAATTTGCGGGTCGGCTTCTTTTGTTATGGGAATTGGCTGAAAACGTGAGCCAGTCCAGCAGCCTGCCTTCTTGCCTTTCGGTAATTCACCACAGAGACGTGTGCGCTGCCAGACATCTGCAAAATTCAAAGCCAGTAACTTTGAGAGATTTTGAAGAACTGCCTCGCCTTTATCCTCTTGCTTATCTATCTTCGTGCGGTCGACAGTCACTGCAAGACCCACTTTATTAAGCGCTAGCGGAACGCCTGAGGAATCGACAATTAAGCCGCGAGTTGCCGAAGTCACCACATCGCGACTTTGGATACTCAGTGCTGCGTTCTTATAGGTTGGCGCGGCTGCAACCTGAAGATAAAACAAACGGCCTAGAAGCGCTGCCAGAAGTGAAGCGATAAAGATTTGTAGAAAGATCAATGAAAGTCGGGAGCGCTGGTTCATATTCGTGAAACCGTTCCGAAGACCATTGCATGCAAGCGTGAAATTATTGGGAGGAATATTGGAGTAACAACTCCACCCCAGAATGCGCTACCCGCACAGACCAAGAGAACTTGAGTGAAACTTCCCAACTCTTGCCCCAAGAGGAAGCCAAGGAGTGCGAAGGAAAGCTGCGCACCAATAACGCCACCAATAACAAGAAAGACGATATTGAGTGGATTGGCGCGAACATGGTCGTCACCATAAGAGAGGAATGAGAGAACGAACGAAACTAAAATCATGATCAGTGTCCACTGACCAAGTGGTCCAGGCGTTGTTGGTGAGAGATCCATCAACAAGCCAGCACCAAAGCCGGTGAGTGCACCGATTTCTGGAGTGCTCATCGATGCCCATGCCAAGGTAAAGACCAACATGATTGATAGTCCCCCCGCAGGCAGACGCATCTGAGTCACAAATCCTTCTTGCAGTAAATAGATAACGAGAAAGATTGGAAATGAGAGGAGAAATCTCCGGGAGATCATCGCAACTTAACCTTTACTGGATGGCGATGGGCTGGGTGAGGCGGTCACAGTGACAGTTGGAATTGGTGTGGGTGTTGGCTTTGCAGGTACGAGAGCGTCACGTGGATCTGTCTTTGGCGCTGCTACGACAACAGAGACAACTCCGAGCGTGGCGAAATTTGAATAAAACTTTACATCGGCTGTTTGTGTGACAGCGCCAGCTGAGTTATCAACTGCCGTTACCTCACCAATGGGAACGCCTGGGACAAAGGGGCGTCCGTTGTTACTTCCACGCGCCAAAATTGCGTCACCAACCTTCACTTCCTGCGTGTTATCAAGGAGTTGCAGCATGCCTTTGCGGGTTCCTTGGCCGCTTAAAATACCAATTTGCTGCGAGCCGGCGATACGTGCGCCTACGCGGAAGGCGGGATCTGAAGCCAATTGCACGATTGCACTATTTGCAAATGAAGCTTTCACAACACCTACTAAGCCGAAACCAGAGATCACAGTCATGTTGGATCGAATGCCAGAATTTGTCCCCGCATCGATAGTGATGGTCTGTGAGAAAGAGGTGCTTGAGCCTTGTGAGATCACCTTAGCTGCGACAACTTTAAAGCCACCGTTGCCTGCCAAATCCAAAATTGATTTCAACTGCTTTAACTCAGCATCAGCTACTTTTCGATTGAGAAGTGCTTGACGCAGCGCATCATTATCGGCCTTCAATTTCTCAATTTGGTTGCGCGTGCGACCAAGGTGGGTTACATCAGATAAGAAATTGCGAAATGGCGAAACAACCCAAGATCCAGCTTTTTGAACTGGAGTAAGCGCTGTTTGAGTTCCCGTGCGAATACCCTCGATTACCTGAACACCGCGCAGATCAAGAGTGATCAGAAAGAGCGATGTAACAATAAGGACGATGAGTAAAAGGCGACCGCGACTGTCGCCGCCATAACGCACGTTGTGAGACCTTTAGCGACGTGGCTCGGAAATCAAAACCTTTTCAAGGGCTTCGAATTCTTCAATGCACTTACCGGATCCCTCAACGACTGCATCGAGTGGACGGTCAGCGATATGAATTGGCATTCCAGTTTCGCGACGGAGACGTTCGTCGAGACCCTTAAGAAGTGCTCCACCACCGGTGAGGACAATTCCACGATCCATAAGATCTGATGAAAGCTCTGGTGGACACTTATCGAGAGTTCCCTTAACAGCATTTACGATCTGCTTCACTGGCTCTTCGAGAGCCTTGCGGATCTCTGCAGCAGTAACAACGATTGTCTTTGGCAGACCAGTTGCTAGGTCACGGCCACGAATCTCTGCATCGTTCTCTCCCTGTAATTGATAGGCAGATCCGATAGCCATCTTGATCTCTTCGGCTGTTCGCTCACCCAAAAGTAGTGAATATTCGGACTTTACCCAGTTGATAATCGATTGATCGAGCTCATCTCCACCAACACGGATTGAGAGCGCTGTAACAATTCCACCAAGGGAAATCACAGCAACTTCGGTGGTTCCGCCTCCGATATCAACAACCATGTTTCCGGTTGGCTCGTGAATAGGAAGGCCAGCACCAATTGCAGCTGCCATTGGTTCTTCGATGATGTAAACCTTGCGCGCACCTGCTGCATAACCAGCATCCTTAACCGCGCGTTGTTCGACGCCAGTAATACCTGAGGGAACGCATACAACGATACGTGGCTTCGCGAGATAACTGCGCTTATGCACCTTTTGAATAAAGTAACGGAGCATGCGCTCGGTTGTATCGAAGTCAGCAATCACGCCATCCTTCAATGGACGAATTGCCACGATATTGCCCGGGGTGCGACCAATCATCTTCTTTGCCTCAATACCAACGGCAAGAATTCCGCCTGTATCTTGATTAACAGCAACTACTGATGGCTCGTTGAGAACAATGCCGCGACCGCGAACATAAACGAGTGTGTTTGCGGTTCCGAGATCGACCGCCATATCGCGACCGATGAAAGACATCTTGCTAGCCATTACTTACCTCCAAAGAAGATTGCAATTTCACGCGCAGCAGATTCTGGTGAATCTGAGCCATGAACGAGATTCTGTGTAACTTTCGTACCTGCATCGCGTGCGAGATCTCCGCGAATTGTTCCTGGTGCGGCAACAGTTGGATCTGTAGTTCCAGCGATGTTGCGGAAGCCTTCGATGACGCGGTTTCCATCTACGACCAAGGCAACGATTGGTCCAGACATCATGAATTCGACGAGTGGTTCGAAGAATGGCTTGCCTTGGTGCTCGGCATAGTGTTGTTCGAGTAGCGCACGGTCAGCGTGCAACATACGCAATTGCGAAATTGTGTAACCCTTACGTTCGATACGCGCGATGATTTCGCCGACCAAACCTCGGGCAACCCCATCTGGCTTAACAAGGACAAGTGTCTTCTCTGTTGTACTCACATGGCCATTCTATTGGAGGTTAGGACCCTTCTGCGCCACCAGATTTTTCCGCCTCAGCGATAAGGGCGGCTCGGATTGCCTCTCCTTTTCGCCCTACAACGATGGCCGCAATCCAGAGCCCGTTGAAAAGGAGGGAGATTATGGCCAACGAGGGTACGACTACCGCATAGCCCGTCATTGCGAGCTGCAGGAGTGAACCAAGAATCCAGCCCGCCTTCTTCTTCAATAGGCCAGGTGTGAGCAGAAGAAGAATGGCGATTACAGCGCCGAAAACAATGGTGGATGGTTCATGATTCTTTGCTATCAGCATTGCAAAACCCATGATGAAGAACTCCATCACCAAGACTGCGGATCCAAGAACGCGCATTACAGAGATTCCTTTGCAAAATGCTTGCGGACGATTGATCGCGCTTCTCCAACTGTAACAACAGAACCTGTAATGAGAATTCCAAGAGTTTCTTCGCTGAGTGGTCGAACAGAATCCTTAATCGCTTTCTCAATTGCTAAATCTAAAGTCTCGGCTGAGAAAACTCGTTCTGCTCCGAAAATCTTGGAAGCTATCGCTTCTGCATCTGAAACTGACATCGAACGTGCAGAGGAATTCTTGGTCACAATGACCGAATCCATTACCTTCTCAAGTTCAATTAGTGCACCTTCAACATCTTTATCGCCCATTGCTGCAAAGATTCCAATAACTTCATCAAAGGTAAATTCACTTTGTATGGTCTCAGTAAGCGCCTTGGCGCCATGAGGGTTATGTGCGGCATCGATGATTATTGTCGGATCACGATGTAATACCTCGCAGCGACCTGGGGATTGCACATTTGCAAAACCGGCGAGCACCGCTTCGTAATCAAGTTCTTGTTCGCCGAAGAACGCTTCCACCGCCACGAGAGCAGCTGCCGCATTGGAGGCTTGGTGCTTTCCATGAAGCGGCAAGAAAATATCTTCATAGGTATCTTTTGGTGTTTTGATAGTGAGCAATTGACCGCCCACTGCAAGCGCACGACTTTCGATTACATATTCAAGTCCCTCGCGAGCAACATCAGCGCCAACTTCTGCTGCCTTCTTCAATAACTCAACAGCAGCCTCTGGCTGTTGTTGCGCCAGCACGACGTAACCACCCTCTTTGATAATGCCCGCCTTGGTTCTTGCGATTTCACCGATTGTTGAGCCTAGATACTCGGTATGGTCCAAATCCACCGGCATGATGACTGAAACATCGGCATCGACAACATTTGTAGCATCCCATTCGCCGCCCATGCCGACTTCAATGACACCAACATCGATGGGGTGTTCTGCAAATGCAGCGAAAGCAAGCGCGGTTATTGCTTCAAAGAACGAGATGGGAGTATCAAACTTGCTATCCATAAAGTCGAGATAGGCGGAGATATCGTTGTAAGAGAAAATCATCGCCTTCGGATCAATTGGCTGACCATTGATTGAAATTCGCTCCAGATAACTTTCAAGATGAGGTGAGGTGAAGCGCCCGGTTCGGAGTCCCATTTCAAAGAGCAATGAATCAATCATTCGTGCGGTCGTTGTCTTACCGTTGGTGCCACCGACATGAATTGTTGGATACGTTAGCTGCGGAGATCCCAGTGCATCAACGAGCGCTGCAATTCTCTCTAGCGTTGGTGCAATTTTAGTTTCTGGCCAACGCTTGAGCAACACTTGTTCAATTGCATCAATGCGCTCTTGATCGTCTGGAGAAATTACGCTCATTACTTCAACGCTGCCAACTGCGCAGTAATTCTCTCGATATCGGCAGTAACCGCTGCCTGACGTTCGCGAATTTCCACAACGACGTTCTCTGGTGCTTTCGCCATAAAGCCCTCGTTGTTTAACTTCACTTCCGCTGTGGCAAGATCTTTCTTCGCTGTCGCAAGATCTTTCTCGAGACGAGCGCGCTCTGCAACTACGTCAACTGCGCCAGAGAGGTCGAGCTCGCACTTGATTGCGCCAATCTCAACCGATGCACTTGCGGTAAATTCAACGAGCTCGAGTTTGAGCAAGAATGCCATCGCCGATGAGTACTGCGCGACATCGGCTGGCGCGATAAAGCGACCAGGAATCTTTTGGCTTGGCTTCACACCTTGGTCATTACGGAATCGACGTACCTCTGTAATTACACGTTGCAACTGTGTAATTAACTCTTCGGATGACTTATCGAGGTGAGCCGCATTGGCGATTGGCCACTGCGCAGTATTTAAAGACTCCCCTTTAGTGAATGTGGTCCATAGCTCTTCGGTAATAAAAGGCATGATTGGATGAAGTAGACGGAAAAGCTGATCGAGCACATGACCTAGAACTCGCTGAGTCGATTGTGCATTTCCTGAAGCAAACGATTCCTTTGAGAGCTCTAAGTACCAATCGCAAAGATCATCCCAAGCAAAGTGATAAATGACTTCGCTCGCTCGAGCAAACTCATAGGTGTTAAGAAGTTCGCTGTATTCAGCAGTTGTCTCAGAGAGGCGAGAGAGGATCCACTTATCGATTGCATTGAGCGAGTTAACAGGTGGAAGTTCGCCCTCTACTGTTGCGCCGTTCATCACGGCAAAACGAGTTGCGTTCCAGAGTTTGGTGGCGAAGTTACGTGAACCCGCAATCCAATCTTCTGCAAGTGCCTGATCTTTACCTGGATTAGATCCACGAGCCAAGGTAAAGCGAAGTGCATCGGCTCCGTACTTATCAATAAACTCAAGTGGGTCAACAACGTTACCCTTTGATTTTGACATCTTCTTGCCAAATTGATCGCGCACAAGTCCGTGCAAGACGATAGTTCCAAACGGTGGAGTTCCATCCATTGCAAATAAACCGAAGAGCATCATACGAGCTACCCAGAAGAAGAGAATGTCGTAACCTGTAACAAGCACGCTAGTTGGATAAAACTTCTTCAAGTCAGCTGTGTTGTTTGGCCAACCGAGAGTTGAGAATGGCCATAGTGCAGATGAGAACCAAGTATCGAGTACATCGGGATCTTGCTCGTACCCTGCAGGTGCGCTCTCTCCGGGTCCCACAACAATTACCTCGCCGTTAGGTCCGTACCAAACAGGGATGCGGTGACCCCACCACAACTGACGTGAAATACACCAGTCATGCATGTTATCGACCCAATCAAAGTAACGTGGTGCAAGTTCTTCTGGTTCGATCTTTACTCGACCGTCACGAACAGCATCTCCCGCTGCCTTTGCAAGTGGTGCAACCTTTACAAACCATTGCTTGGAAAGACGCGGCTCGACTGTTGTATCGCAACGTGAACAGTGTCCGACCGCGTGCACATATGGACGCTTCTCCGCGACAACACGGCCGAGCTCTTTTAGCTTTGCAACGACTGCGACACGAGCTTCAAAGCGATCCATGCCATCGAATTCGGTGCCTGTGCCATCCATGATGCCGTGTTCGTTCATGATGACAACAAAAGGAACGTTGTGGCGCACTGCCATCTCAAAGTCATTAGGGTCATGTGCTGCCGTGACCTTTACCGCACCGGTTCCAAATTCAGGATCCACGAGTTCATCAGCGATGATTGGAATCATGCGATTAACAAGCGGCAGAAGAACTTCTGTGCCAATCAAGTGCTGATAGCGCGGATCATCGGGATGAACTGCAACTGCGCCATCGCCCATCATGGTTTCGGCACGGGTTGTGGCAACAACAATGCTCTGTTCGCCATCTCCGTAACGAACTGAGACGAACTCGCCTTCATCGTCTTGGTGTTCGACTTCGATATCTGAGAGCGCAGTTAAACAACGTGGGCACCAGTTAATGATTCGCTCTGCACGGTAAATTAAATCGGCATCAAAGAGCTTCTTAAAAATTGTCAGAACTGCCTGCGAAAGATTTTCATCCATGGTGAAAGCTTCGCGAGACCAGTCAACAGAGTCACCAAGTCTCTTCATCTGTCCCAGGATTTGTCCGCCTGATTCGGCCTTCCACTCCCAGACTTTCTTTACAAACTCTTCACGACCAAGATCATGGCGAGTAAGCCCTCGCGCTGCTAACTGCTTCTCAACAACATTCTGCGTTGCGATTCCGGCGTGATCCATACCTGGCAGCCATAGAGCTTCATATCCCTGCATGCGCTTCATGCGCGTCAAACAATCTTGCAGTGTTTGGTCGAGCGCGTGGCCGATATGAAGGTTGCCAGTTACGTTCGGTGGTGGGATGACAATCGTGAAAGGCTCTTTAGGTGAGGACGAGTCAGCTGTGAAGTAGCCGGATTCAACCCAATGCGAATAGAGCCGTGGCTCGATATCGGCAGGTACAAAGGATGGAGCGAGTTCGCGCTTCGTCATGGAGCGCATTCTAGCGGTTAAGGCTAAGCGCTTTTTTCCTCAGAAGGCTTATCACGTCGTGATGCTCGCTTTGGAACATCGCCTGCACGCTCCACCAAAGTGGCTGGCGCATTGCTCTCAACACATGCCTTTTCGATAATCACCTTTGCAAT
>JACCEA011236730.1_pt1 | contig 13102 bp, 27 predicted proteins | sample 7449851 | NCBI WGS metagenome assembly JACCEA01 (sample SAMN15323453, study PRJNA562643) | freshwater metagenome | isolation source: river surface water | place: USA:Blue River Watershed | collected 2017-08-18 | reverse complement strand
TGTAAATCCTCTGAAAACTTTAATTCTATTTTGGAATAATTTACTTTCATTATAGTAGAAAGGCATTAAGAAATAATCAGTAGTTACATTTTGCAAAACAACATCCAATTCTTCTTGTGTTGTAACTTTATAAAATTTAGGGTAAATATTTTTATCGTAATTTGGATTTCTATGTTTTAAACAAAAATTTGGGTGGCCACCATTATCAATAATATCTGTAATAGTGTTAATCATAGTATTGTTCTCATCCAAATATGCAAATTGTGCACCAAATGATTGGTCCTGAATTAATTTTAAAAATTCAATTTTATCTCTACAATATGTGTCATCTACTAATGCGGTTGTGTCATACGCACTTCTAATAATTAGAGTTGTATCATTATCTTCAACTGCGGGTATAGTAATTGAACTTGCATCCACTCTTAAAAATTCATATTCTATATTAATTGAACTACAAAGTTCCGTTAACATATTCGTAAGTGTTGTTATATTACCTATGTATACAACTTTAGTAAATGTATTACTTTGAATAAATGTTAATAACGAAGATAAATCAAAAATTTCATCACTATTTTCAAATTTATTATTGTGCCAACCAACGGCCGTGTTAATTTCTATTGGTTTTAAATCACCATTTTTATCATACATAAAATCCGAACCTATCAAAACTGTTCTCATATTCTAATATTTGTTTGTCTATAAATATAACTATAATTTGTTTTAAATAAGTTTACCATTTGACTCAATACATTCTTTTAGAATATCAGCAAGAACTCTACATCCTGTTTCTGAAAAATGCCCGTCATCCAATTCTCCATAGGTTTCGGCAGATATTGTCATTGAATTTGTATGCGAAATCCACCAATGATGGTTAATGATACTATCCTTCTTACTTAAAAACTCCGGCCATGAAGAAAAATACAACACTTTATTATTTTGAAAAGCTTTGTTAATTAATTTCATCCAATTCATAACCTCATCAATATATAACTCATTATCTCTATTAACAATCATTTGTTCAATACTTTTTTTATCAAGTTCATCTAAACTAAATTGATTTTTTGGTAAGACTGAAATAAAATGATTAGGTAGTATTGCGGTGTTAATTACTCGTATTCTTAATATAGACGACCAACCAATTACAATTACATCACCATTTTTAATATTATTAACTTCTTTACATACCGATTCAAATATAGTATAGTTATCAGTTCCACCTTTAGCACGATTGACTAATTCCATTCCCAATTCTTCACTTACCAATTCACTCCACCACTTGGGTTTATATCCTTTATGTTTTAAATAAGGTGGAACCCAATGATATTGTTCATTATATCCTTCCGAATTAGAATCACCAAATACCCATAGTCTTTTCATATAAAACAAATATACAAATAAAATTTAACATTACCAAATTATCGGCGGGGGTTGGGGGAACAAAGTCGTTTTTAAAGAAATTTTTTGGTATCCCTATTGATAGTCAACCATTCTTCATAATTAGACGCAACTATTACATTATGTTCTCCTCTCATCATCCTACCCAACCAAACATTATCCTTTTTCGCAATATCATAAAGAGGTTCACTTAAATTTTCAGGAATAGATTTTTTAATTTCATCCAAATTTTGTAATCCAATTAATTTTCTATGATTAAACGAATCCAAATCAATTTTATATCCATTGAACAAAGTAGACAAATCCTTTAATTCTACAAAATTAAATCCAATCTTATTCCATATAGGGTATAATTGGGTATACACTTCCGATTTCCAATGAGTTCCATTTCCACTTAGATAATTGTTTACAAGTTTAATTAAAGTAGTTCTTTTTGAATTTAGAATAAAATCAGTAATTAGGCCGGATTGTAAGTGTTGTATGGTATCTCTACATATGAAATAAGTTTTTTCGGTTAAGTTTTTTTCAATATCACAAAATTCAAAAGAAGTATGTTTTGTAATCTTATTATCCTTTTGTTGTAGTATGTATCTTGTACCACATTTAAGGGACGCAATGATATCCATTCCATTTTTAAATTTGAAACGATGAAAATAATAAGATGGGTTTGATTTTTTTTCTTTAGATGACATGTAACCTTTTCTTTGTTTAACCTCTTTTAAGACGCTTTAGATACCATATGGGAAAATATATCACCCAATACAAAGAAACTCCCATAATAGCAAAACAAATCACAGGTAACATCATTAAAACGATTAGAATGTCATACAATCTCTTTCTCATATAGATTATCTACCAGGGTTAGGAATTTTAGATGCAAGTTCGGAAGTTCTTTTGTTTGCAGCTTTTAATTCAGCGGCCAGTTGTCTTTGTGCTTCTGCGTCGCCGGCTTGAGCTCGTTTAAGATTTTCGTCTTGTCTATTCAATGCTTCTTGTGTAGTTGTCTTTGTATCTTGTAGTTCGGATTTTAATTCCGTAGTTTTAGTTGTAATAGTATTATCCAATGCGTCTCCTCTTTTATCCGAAGCATTTTTAGATACTTCTACTATCTCCGTTGACTTATATGTTACATTAGATGCATTTTCACCTTTTAATTCAGTTTCAGGTGCATTACTACCGATGGCACGAGATGTGTAGCGAGTTGATGTAATGGTATCGTCTTTGACTTTACCAGTATAGTATATTCTTTTAATGTCGTTAAAGTCTTTTCTTAGAGCAGTGATTCTTTTTTGAAGTTCTTCCAGATTTTTAGTAAGGAGAGTCTTATCTACGACAGCCTTATCAGTAGTAGGAGATAATACAGGCATTTGTTGAATAGTATAGTTAGCAGCAAGGTTTAAATCCCATAACTCCCATACATCCTCTGGTCTCTCTGTGTTATTAGTTAAAGAATAATTTAATTGTTGAATTAGTTTTCTAGATATAGGGATAGCAGGGTCATCGACATTATCTCTATCGTATATCCAATTAGTATCCTTTACACCTGAGAATGGTAACATAATACCTTCTATGTTAGCAGTTTCTTTGATTGCTTCTAAATCTAATTCAATAATAGGAATAGTGTTACCTATTTCTACTGAACCAGATAAGGTTTTTACATCCGTTACTCTATCATACCAAAAGTGGGGATTAATGTTCTTTGAGTCGTTAAGGTCCTGATAAATTTCCTCTGAGCAATAGTAATTATCTTCTATCTTTACTATACACACTACATCATTATCTAATACTGGATATAAAGTCAATTCTTTAGTAGCAGCTGGGAATGTGTAAGGTGTTGTAACCAAAGAACCCGATGTTGCGTCTACCGACCAAACATCACCTTCCCTAGAATATCTTTCCGGATTATAAACTTGTTGTAGTATCATACCAATTCATTATCTTTTTATATATTGTAACTCTTTTTGTTTTGCCATTTCTTTTTCTTTCTTCTACTAATACCTTACGCATGCATTTCTCATATGCTCCCTCTTCTATTAAGATATTGATTATATCGTTAATTATCATTTCATCGTCTACTTTCTTATAGGTTTCTTTGGGTATTGCATTCTTTTCTTCTTTTAATGTCGTATATCCTATAATCTTTGCTACACCTATTGAACAACCAAAGTCGAACGCTGTCTTTGTGAATGTATCTTGCTTTAACATTAATTTGTTTCTTTGTTAATAAATATCCTCTAAATTAAAAAACCCCCACTATGTAAGTGAGGGTTTCTTGCTTTATTTGTTTAGAAACTTTTTACCGAAATTAATAAGATGTGGTAATACCAACCATCCTACTACTACACCCACTACGAATTGTAATGAGAATACGAAATCTAATACTGCCATTTTCGTTTTGTTTTGGTTAGAAAATAAGTCAACCTATTCCGATATCGTATTAATAAGTATATCTTAACTAAAAGAAAATTACTTAATTTCACTTTGTGTATATCATATATCATGTCAAAATTGCGTCTATACACAAAAAAATTGACCCCGGTATTCGCACGTATCCGACCCGATTTTACACGCTCGTCTTTTTTCTAGCTACACGTAATTCAGTGCGCAGTGGTGGTGTGTGATTTTTTGCATGCGCAAGCACAAAGAAACCGATGGCTCGTTTATCTGCCATCGGCTCATCCTATGATTAGGAGCTCTTTGTAACCTTTAAATAAAAAATATATGAAACCAAACCAACCTTTAATATTGTCTTGCTACCCATTTAGGATAGTTAGTGTATTGTTGCATTAGTTCATTACTGCGGTAGTCTTTCACTTCTACTCTACTACCTATATGTAACTCTTTACACCAGTTTTGAAATGCTTCATCATTTAATACCTTTTCTCTTTCTTTCTCTATACTACTATACTTCTCTATGTCTATGTCTACTATACTATTGTTATTATACATAATTGAACTGAATTTATTTTTATTAAGATTGTCCGATTAAGCTTGTGCTTTAGGAGGACTCATTGCAAACACTTCCTTTAAGTATTCATCTTCATTCTCAATGTCAGCTTCCGTTATATCATTGTATCGCTCTAACAGTTTGATAGCGGACCTGATTTCATCTAATTGCTCCGATGCTGCCCACTTTGGTTTACCATCTTGCAATGACTTAATCTTCTTCATTAATACTATCTCGTCTTGTTTAAGTTTTTTGATTGCGTAATCCATTTGTTATTTTGTTTTATATGTTTCCAACACTCTTTTGTGTATATATCTTCGTTTCTGCGCGCTGCCCTCTCATATGGATTTCTACTATATGAGCCGGGAAATTTATAATATTTTGTTCTAATTGGTTGCAATTGATGAGTCCATTCGTGGATGCAAGTTTGTATTAACTCTCTCACATCACTACATTGGTCCCAGTATATCCATACTTCGTTATCGTCTGCGTCATATGCACCGCAATCATTATCACCATATCCTTTCACTATGGACCAGATTGGTTCAAACTTTTTTCTTTTGTTTACTCCTAAATGTCTCTTGCACCATCGCATAGCCATATTAGCAATACTCACAGCCGGAGCACGACCTAACCCTTGCACCTTCGTGTTTAAATAAATCATATTTGTTTGTTTGGTTAAAAAAAAGTGGCTCTATTGGGGAACCACTTCTATTAATATCAAAGCTTTGTTTGTAAAGTAAATCGGAGAATAACCATTTGTAAAGTAACCAATATGCTTTTGATATATAGAGCGGTGAGGCAGAGTCAAACTACCTCTTATAATCTGGAAGACTATCGTGCAACCCATGGGCTTTTACGTCCGTGTGGTAATCATTACACTTTCACCGCTACATTGATGTGAGGAACATTTATAACCATATTGCTATGGAATCTTTACGACCTCACATTAATTATTTTGTTGCAGTTGTATCTGCTACTGGAGCAACTACTGCTGTATCTACCTTTGTAGTATCTACTGCCGTTGAGTCAGCCTTAACTTCAGTCGATGCAGTTCCACATGCTACCATACCAACAGTTAACACTAATGCCATAGCACCTACTTTTGCTTTATTCAAAATAGATGATAAACGTTTTGCGTTGTAAAGAGCCTTAGTTGTATAAAAGTCTCTCTTTTGCTCACTAATAGTAGTAGCCGCTTCGTTTAAGTTGTTAACTAATTCTGTTACCTGATAGTTTACCTTTGTTGCAATTTTCTTTGCCATAATTGTTTTTTGCTTCCCATTAAGTTATTAATTGTTCAAACTCCATAAAGGCGGGTCGCTTTTACCTTTGCTTCGTTTGTAAGTTTATTTCGTTGTTGTTATATACAATATACGAAAAATATTTTGATTTGCCAAATTTATTTTATTATGATACCATATCCACCACTATTGGTATTAGTTCTAAACCAATTCCAATCTTCATCACTATAAAACCGGTCCCAATTAGGGCCTTTACTCAATCCCTTACGACCATTGTATTGGATAACTCCGATATCTTTTAAGTTCTTGCGTATCGTTGAATAGTATCCGTTTACTTTCACTTCATTCAATCTACCATCTTCAATTAACATTTCCCTAATGATTGCAGACCACGATGGTTTACTCATTAACTCCATTACAATGTAAAGGTGTTTATATACTTTTGCAATCATTCGTTTGTTTGCTGAATCATATCCCACTTTTGACTCCCATATTTCGTTTGGTGTATCAATCGGGTCAATTAAATGGTTTGGTGTGTTTGTTATTTTATTCATATTATAGTTTTAATGGTGTTTAATTATTTATCAGTATCTTCGCCGTTAGCAGTTGTGCTTTCAACATTAATACTACCGCCGTTATAGAATGTTGAATAGGCCGGGTCCAATGTTAGTTTGTCCGATACCAATGCACCCTCTAATACTTTTGATGCAATCAATTCTTTTTTATCCTTTTTAGATAGGACATTCTTAATCAAAGAGGTTTCTAACTTATCCATCTTTGCTTCGGTTTCAATTTCACCTACATACTTTCGTACTGACTCCTCGTCAACAAAGATACGAGGTTTATCCATTTTAGGACCTGATAACTCAATCACTTCATAGATATGCTTACCATCACCGAAATTGAATTTCTTATTCTTAACTACGGCTTTATAACCTCTTTTACCTAACTTGATTTCTTTTACTTTACTCTTACTCATATTAATATTTTAGTGTGTTGAATTTAATTCATAATGAAACTTTTGCAATTGCTTTGTTTCGTATTGGTGTGCCGCAGCTTTACCTCTTACTATCTTTACTATAAACAAATCGTATACCTCTTGTGCATACTCTCTCATATCGTTATACAATGCCCAGTTCTTATTCTCTTTACGAGCCCTACTGAAATGTTTTTGTAACCTTAACTTTGCAGAATAGTGGAAACGACGCCCTATTGCCGCAGTAACTCCGATATAAGACTTACCATTAATAGTATTGACTATTTCGTATATTATGTGGTTTCTATCGTTTCGTTTCTTTCTCATTCTATTTCTTTTTAAATGTGTCAATAATGGTTTTGATTAATGCGTATACAAATATACTCACAAACCCTATTACTACTAATTCACCTATTGTTATTGTATCATTCATATTATATTGTTTTAATTGGTAACTTCATTTGTTGTAATCGTTTGATTTCGTTAAACGCATCTACAATAGACATTTTGTTATTCGTTATCTTATTGACATATGCGGTGGCATCTTTACGACTACTGAAATACTTTACCTCTTTATTCGGACTAGTTACTTTATATAGTATGTAGTCAAACGGCTCATACTTATTTTCTTTTAACTTTAATTCTTTGGTAACTGATTTTATCTTATAGTTACTCTTTACATTTACTTTACTTTTCATACTTTACAATTTTAATGGTTATAAACTAAAATAGTGTTAGATTATCCTAACACTATATCAATTGCTCGTTTTGACAAACCGAACGCTTTTAATTCTCTTTTACATTCAGCAAGAAACTTTTTTTCAACTTTACCCATACTAATAGGATACGACAAAATAATTTCTTTAATAGTCAAAGACTCTTTTTTCAACTCTGCGAAAAACTTCATTTGTTTTTTCAATTCGGTATTATTGCGAACCGCAACTTTATGTTTTCTACCCATAAAGTCCGTAAACTCAACAATTGAATTAGGTTTAACCGCAGAACTCATTTTACTTGCGGCAAAGTTTCTATATTGAGGTTTTTCGTTACGGCTCGTATTAAACGCAGTTTCCGTATATTGGTTAAATTCATTTGTCATTTTCGTATTCATATATAACTTTTTTTTAATGTGAGGGGTCTTACTTTCAACCCAATACACTAAATTACGACAATTTCGGGAATCTACCAAATATTTTACAAAAAAAGTTCATTGATAATCAACGAGTTACGGGCATTATAAAAAAACATATATGTAACTGATTGATACTCAATAAAGAATTTTTGTTTCGTAACTCGTTGATTTTCAGTGCTTTACGCCGGCACATTGATTATCAATCAGTTATGCATTTAATAAATTTCTAATGAATCCAGTATATTTTAAAAATTATCTATTTCGAGTCCACGTTGAATTAAATAATATCTAATCAATCATTCAGTATGTTAGATGAAATCCAATGCCAGTAAGGATTTGGCAATGCCGATTATTTTTCGTATCTTAATATTACTTTTGCGCCTGTCCGGCAACTCAATGCCAGTAAGGGTTTTAGGGGAATAAAATTCACTTCGCAGTAAATAATTCGGTTAAATTTTGTATTGCAGAAAAAAATTCTCTCGGAGTGGACGCAGGTGGGATATGTGAACTGACCCTGACATACTTATATAGTGTTTATGGTTTATTGTAGTGTGTTAGTATATAATCGTTTCATATTGACATATACCAATAATTGACACACTTTAACACAATTTACCACTTTTACCCACAAATTAACACTAAATTATTTATTTTGACATAGTATTGTTTAACATACACATACTATCTTTGAATATTATCTAATAAAGACCTGATAATCGTTAAATAACTTCTAATGATTGTTTATATTCTTTATAATCTTCTATAATTGTTTTGTATGTAGTGGCATGATACTCTGTAAATTTATCCATCCATATTTTACAATTCAATTCTCCATTCTCTAATTTATTTTGTGGAGCATAGTTTTTATAGTGATTAAGTAATTTTATTTTATCTGGATTATTTAATGAATAACCTTGTGGAACTATATGTCCTAATATCCATACCTTACCATAGTTATCCATTGTCATATTGCCTGATAATTGTGATTTGATATATTCTACAAAGTATTCAACACTACATCCCAATATACTTTCAGTCTTATCCATTTTCCTAATAACCTTTTTACCCTTATCCGCTTTCTTAAATCCACCTATTATCAATTTTCTTATTCCATGATTAAGTTTAAACTCAGCGTTATCCTTATTCCTTAAAAAATAATTCCTTTTTTGTTCTTTATATCGTTGTAACTTAATCGGGTCATTATATATCTTTTGTAGTTTAATTCTATTCTTTTGATTAACGCATACCTTACATTCCTTTCGTATGTGGCCGTTTGAGGATGGGTGTTTATGATATTCACTTAAAGGTTTTACTTCATTGCATGTTTTACACTGCTGCGTTGGGTGGACTTCTATAACCTCTATTGGGTATGAAAAAAACTTACTCATAACTACTTACTCATTGTAACTCTTAACTCCTTTACATCCTTGCTCACCTCTTTTAATTCATACATCGCACATAGTAAGGTTATTATACTCAATACCATTAATACAAATCCTATTCCCTCTATTATGTTTTTATTCTTATTCATATTATCTTATTTATTCTTATTTTTAATTCTACTCCAGCTCTCAATGATTAATTCACCTATAATCAATAAAGCAAAGTAATCTTTCACTACGGGTATCTTATGCCAATCCTTTAATATAACAGATACAAAGATAGTTACTATTGCTATCCATTCTATTAATACTATCCATTTGTTTATACCTTTCATATTACTACTTACTTTATTAATTCTTTATCCTTTAATCTTTGTTCCCTTTCCTTATAGTATTCATTCAGTCTATTCTCTAATTCGTTTAACTTATTCTTTTGTTCGTTATACCTTTTGTTTATTATATAGACTAATACTATTATTATGATTATTATTGTACTCATATTTAGCTGAATTTATTTTATCTTACTTTTCAAAAATGCTTTACTTACTTATTAACTCTTTTATCCTATCCCATAAACTTAACTCCCTTAACTCAAAGTCATTTCCATTCCACCTCACTACTTTGCCCAACCCACTTTCTTTAAAGGTGCATATTCTACACTTACGGATTTTCTTTTTTGCTTCCGGTATTGTGTATTTCCGTATGTCAGTTTTATACATCCATAACGGGTAGTTTCTTTTACATTCAATACAATGCTTTGGCATACTCTTTATTGTTTATTTGTTTATTTTGGTTTTGCACTTACTTAATTGGTTTTGCATGACTATCAAAAAAAATTTCCTAAAACGACTCGCCCCCAACCCCCGCCCCTTCGGTTCGTGGTTTGTGGTTTCGTATTAATTCGGGCTTTTAATCTTTACTACATTAATATAATCGTTTACACTACTATCCCACAAATCAATCAATTCATTTAATTTATTCACTTCAAATAATTCACCTTTACCAGGCATTTTCATTTCAGTTTGTATTGTTTCTATTTTAGACTTTATATACCTTTCAAATTCAACTGCTCCGCCGGCTTGTAGTTTTTGCTCCTTTATTATTTCAATCAATTTAAAATCCTCTGCTCCGTTATATCTTTTTTCACTGAATCTTTGTTGAATTGTGTTTTTTGTATAACCTACTTTAATATAGTCTATTCCTTTATATTGTATCTTAATTAAATAAACTCTATGCTCACCATAAATACCCATTGCCGTAGTCCAAAGGTAGTCAATAGTTTCCGGGTGCGTTTCCATTAATTTATTTAAAAGATATTTTCTTTTGTTTATATCCCCACTACTCTGCCATTCATTATACAATTCAACTCGTATGTCCTTTATGTCATTAAACCAATTCATAATTTATTTTCTTTAACCTAATGCAACTAATCTTAATTTGTCAATGAATATATCCATATTACGAATATCTAATAAGGTTATATAAAGTATATGTCCTGTACTACTTTGTAATTTGTATGTATTGGTATTCCATTCACTCCTATTCAATAGAACTGTTATTGCATATTTCATATTAGATAATTCAAATTTATATTGGTATTCACTTGCAGCATAGTTTATATTATCAATATAAAATTGTTCCTCAACTCTTGCAACAAAAAAGTTTTTCTTACCCAATGTCTTATGGTTTAACTTATTTAAGTTCTTTATTGTAAGCATATATTAACTTTTAATTTTGAAATCGTTATTGTATATATTATTCTCTTTTATTTTATTAATAGCATATTCAATTCCTTTACTCAATCCCCTTGTATGAATGCCTGGCTCATCTTTTAATTCATCTGCGTATTCAATTAAATCTTCTAATACTTTCCTTTCAATTACAATAAATTCTTTGTAAACTCCAATTAACTGGTCCATAGTTTTTATTTGTTTTTCTTTTTAATGTATTCGGTATATAAATAAATTATGTATGCTGACATTATACATACTACATAGAATATAGTTTGCCTATCATACATTTTTATTGTCAATTTCGTTTTCAAATGCTTTGATTGCTTTCTTTACATTTTCCATTTCAGGTATGTCCAATTTTTCACCCGTTGAAACGAAACCTATTGTGAATATTGCAAAGACAATTCCAATACTAAATTCCACTACTCGTTCGTTATACAACCCGTCTGCTTCTGCGGAAACTCCATTGTGCGTTGTTAATTGTAACCCTAATAGGGTTTCTCTTTTACTTAATACACTCAATCCTAATTCTATTTTCATATTATTTGTTTTAAAACGGGCTATTGAAATTTATATTACCCTGTGTTTGCTGTGCTTTTGGTTTATTACTTACAATAAGTTTTTCGAATGTATCGGTTATCTTACTTATTTCAAATTTATCTTTTGTTATCCATTGTCTGCCGAATTGCACCATATCCATGCCATCCCTAACTACTATTTCATATTCTTTTGCAGCAGTTGCTTCTCTAAATATTTTTATTATATAAGGTGTCGAATTTGCTGCAACAGTAAAAGAATATAGTAGTGGTGTTTCATATATAGCTCCTACTCGTAAATCTTTATAGTGATGTGCCCAACCCTCAAGCTTTTTATAATTCTTTATTGTCAAACTCATATACTAAATAGTTTTGTTCTTTATGTGTTTCAACTCTTGTCGGTTTTGTATGTAGTAAACTATCTGCTGACAATTCAATTTCATTTTTAACAATCATTTCAATTGTCCTTTGCATGTATATTATTTTCACTATATAAATTTTATTATTGCTAAGTCTTTTTGTTTTGCTTCTACCATTATGTCCACTTTGTTATCATAAGTTTCAGGTATTCTTTGTATGTAATCACTATGCGCTTGTGGTTTTTTACCTATCGCACTTTCGGAATAGTGCACCGCTGGTATTATGTTTTTAGGCCACGTTGACATTGCTAACTCCAATGCTTGTTGCTCACTTAAATCACCTGTATTGAATGTGTGGTGGTGATAATCAAATACAATTGGTATTTTAATTTTATTGTGAATATACATTAAGTCTTTAACTGAATACATACTTGCTTTGTCATCATTTTCAATTGTTAGTCTTGTCTTAACTGAATTGGATAGTTTGTCAAAATTACTACAAAATCTATCCATTGCTGCAATCTTGTCACCATATACTCCGTTGCAATGTATATTAATTTTATTGTAAGGTGTTTTAGACAACCCCATTGCGTCCATTATTCTACCATGCACTTCTAAATCTTTTATAGTATTCAATACGACACTTTCTTTTGGTGAAACTAATACATTGAAAGGTCCTGGGTGAAATGATAATCTTTGTTTATATAACTCTGCCTTTGCACCACATCTTTGTAGTATTGTATGTATTGCTTTCCAATCTTTTAATTGTTCAAATTCATATTCAGTTGCCCACGGAAACATCTCGCTACTCATACGATACATTTTAATTCCGTTTTCCTCATTCCAATCTATAATTCGTTCGAGGTCTGCAACATTTTGCAATACTAAATCCGATACATAGTCAATTCCCTTTGCTATGAAAGTTCGTTTGACCATTGTCCTGTTAGTTGTAATCTTTTTACCTAATGAAAGGTTAATACATGCATATCCTATATTCATATATGTAATATACGAATAATTTTTCACTTTACCAAATTAGATAGTTTGCATGCAAATGATAATTTTATCTATTGTGTCAAACTCATTCGTATTTAACCAAAGGGTTTTACTATTGTATTCCATAACATACATTCCGTTATCGGTTTGTTCTCTATGTAGTAATATCGTTTCGTAATTCGGTTTACCAACTGTCGCATATCCTAATGTAAATTCATAATACGATTTTTCCTCTTTAACTCCAATAACATTAAATACTTCGTTGTAAGTTTCACCTATTATCTTTTGTGGGTTTTTAATTGTTAGCATCGTTAATTAATTATTTTTTAATTGCCCATTTATATTTTTTATCATTTGTATCATTTGCGCATATGGTATTGTAGTTCCACTATTGTTTACATG
>JACCEA010580290.1_pt1 | contig 13103 bp, 14 predicted proteins | sample 7449851 | NCBI WGS metagenome assembly JACCEA01 (sample SAMN15323453, study PRJNA562643) | freshwater metagenome | isolation source: river surface water | place: USA:Blue River Watershed | collected 2017-08-18 | reverse complement strand
ATGCTATTCGATATATAGATAATCCAAGTGAAGAAATTCAAAAATTAGCTGTCCAACGGAATGGATGGGCTATTCAATATATCAATAATCCAAGTGAAGAAGTTCAGAAGTTAGCTATTCAACAAAATGGTCATGCGATTCAATTTATAGATAACCCAAGTGAGGAAATTCAGAGATTAGCATCACGGAATAAAAGAAATTAAACTATTGTAATCTTTCAATAAATCTTCATTAACTAAAGAAAACAGATAATCGTATGAATATTTACAATCTCTAAATATTCTTCCATCACCATCCCATTCATGTAAATTTGAAGATATTTCATCTAGTATATAAGAATCTTCTTCAGTCTCTATAACAAACCCGTCTATTCCTATACTAGCATAATATGGACCATCATTCCAATCCATTCTGTTTTTTAACAAGTAATGAGCCAACTTTAAATATTTACATTTCGAGAGTATAGTTTCGATTATAACATCTTCTTCACATTCGAACGATATGTTATATTTAACTTTCAATACCGCAAGAAGCTTCTCGTGATTGATCTTATTTTCTTGCTTCAATTTTATATCATTCTCGGTTTTAATTTTGTCTATAGAATTATTATACCATTTAGTCAGACTTTCTTTAATAGTTTTGACCTTATTCTCTAAAGAAACTAATCCGTAATCAGTAGTCTTAATAACTCTTTCTATATCTTGTAAGTATCCAGCCCGTTTAGTGATATGTTTTGGAATCCTTGCACGAGACTTCGAATCAATCTCTGAATATGTATCAGAAATGCCAACTATCTTCATGAACTGTCTAATCTTACTAATCACTTTTTTATTGTGTTCAATGATTACTATATTATCATCTTTTATCTTATTCTTTTGAACATCAAATGACGACAACACTTTCATCAAGTCGTTATATCTTTTTTCTATTTGCTCAATAGTTTTACATTCATCATGTGATGAATATCTATATGAAACATATATTCCACTATTGCTAAGGGTCTCTCTGGAATATTTAAAGATATCATTTTTGAGTATTGATGAATAATCCAATAATTTTTGATGAGATGGAATTTCCCCATTAAGCTTATTTTGTAAATCATCTATATGGTTTTTTAGATATTCTAATGCATCATCAGGTTTCTTAATGAAAGTCATAGTTGATAATTCCATATAGTTTCATTTCCAGAAATTTCTGGAAGATATTTTCCGTCAACTTTGTCAGGATGAACATATTTTGTCATAAAATCAAATTCACCTTTTCGTTCAACTCGATATACCACGCCTTCAATAGTTTCAGTTGAACCATGTTTCCCAAGTTGGCCAAGATTACTTAAAGCATCATCTACGGAAATAGGATCACCTATTGAAACGCAATGAGGATTAATGATATCAAATTTATCACAACGCTGAACCATTTCATTATATGAAACTCTTTTACCATTTCTTGTTAAATCGAAAACGACAAATGGTTCATGTGGAAGATTATATACCGTTCCATGAGCTTGTAAAAGCCATTCTGCGTGAATAGCCTCTCCTTCACTTAATAGTTCATCCCAACGACTAACCTGCTTATTAACCCATTCATCGAACTTAATAAATTGCTCAAATGGACTAGTAGAGGCAGGATAACCTGCTCGTCCTAAAGCATAAATTTTATCATTTATTTTAGCAATAGCCACATTACCACCATCTAACTTTTCAGTTACAATGATGGTATCATGTTTATCCCTCTTCTTAATGGTGCAAATAGCTTCTTGTCCTACGTGACAATGATGATCTGCTGGACCCATCCTACTTCCCGGAAGATGGGGGATTGATCCATATGCTTTTCTTCCTAAAGGTTTAACTGGTTTCATAATATCCCTCCATAACACTTTCACATCTATTACACAACATGTTTTCATGGATTGAATCATATCTCCAGCATCTATTGCATTTATACTTAGATGTTTGATTGATACTCCATTTATTCGATTTTATGACTTGACTAACCATCAACCATTTTTTCAATTTTTCTTCGGAAACCTCTTTATCAAGAATCACTTCAAAGATTAATGAATCTGTTTTACCAGAATGAAGTTCTTTCAAATTAGCTCTTGCCTCAGTAACAAAGTTTTTAACCCAATGTCCAGAAGATGATATGTCAACATTAACTTGAATAGGCGACAATACACTATGAAGTTCATTGACCAGAGATGGTAAAACAGGCTTTATTAAATTGGATAATTCATCATAAAGATACATTACTACAGAACGATACATATGCCACTCTTGATCACCTTTTTGGCAATATAATAAATCCTTATGTATATCAAAATAAGTTGAGCTTATATACTCAAGGTATTCCCTGAATATTTTTAAAGCTTTTGATATATCATAATCATTCATCAACAAAGTATATTTTGATTTCATCTCAAGATATTCTTCAACTACTGAGGAATGTATGTCAGTAGTATTAACATTATCATATACTGGATAATGTAACAATACTCCTGTCATATATCTAAATGGATTTCTTAACTTATCATATAAAGATGATATGTTTTTTAATATTTCATCACTTATTGATATATCATTTGTGTAATCAACTGTTGCTACCCATAATCTTATGATATCACTATTGTATTTCTTTTGTATATCACTAGGAGACATTCCATTATTAGCCGATTTGGACATTTTAAATTTAGATTCATCTACCACAAAACCATGAGTTAAGACGGTTTTGAATGGAACATTATCTGTTAATATACCTTTTAGTAATGATGAAGAGAACCATCCTCGATGTTGATCGCTACCTTCCAGATATAAATCAGCTTCTCGTTGTTTATTCATATCTTGAACACATGATGAATCAAACCATACATCCAACACACCATCTACTTTTTCATATTCATGACTATCATTTCTATTAGCAAGGGAGAAATAATCAGCAGTAGTCATTGTATACCAAGCATTAACCCCATGATTCTGAACAACTTCACATAGATTACTATCCAGAAGAGGTAGTCCAGAAACTTTATGTTGGAATATACCTAAAGGAACCCCCCATAGACGTTGACGACTTACTAACCAATCGGGCCTAACTTCCAACATTGAACGGAATCTGTTTTTACTTCGTTCAGGAATAAACTTGATTGAATCATTATCAACGAGCAATAATGCTTTTTCTTTAGCAGATTTTATATCGATAAACCATTGACTGGTTGCTCTAGTTACAAGTAATCCATTTGACCGCCATGATTTCTTAACCGTAAGTTCCTGATCTTTTTTCCATAGTAAGAGATCATATTCTTTAAGCTTATTGATTACTAATTCAGAAGCATCTCCAAATTCACCTTTTTTAACTACAAATGCATCATTGAATAAAGGAACGTTGTCATATTTACCATATTGGTTAACTGGATTTGGAAATTCAGATTTGGGGAAATATTCTTCCCATACCATAAAGTCATCTTGACTATGCGCAGGACCAAGATGAACAAAACCTGTTCCTACGGTGTTTTTAACAAAATCATGATGAACTATGACGCATTTATCCACTACTAAAGGATAACCATCATTATGGAATGGATGCAATAGATTAAGTTTAGCTATTTCTGCTGTTGATATATCTCTACTAAATATCGAGTTTGGTAATGAGGATGACAATTCTTTTGAGCAGATTACTAACTTATCATTAACTTGATATACTCCATATTCTATATTATTATTGAATGCAACGCCTACGTTACCTACTAAGGACCATGGTGTAGTAGTCCATACCGCAAAGTATAGATTATCATTTGCTGGGAATAAACAGAGTATTTGAGAAACAGACTTCACAACATCATCAGTTTCAGCATCAGCCATAACTGTTTGTTCAACAGGTGGCCAATAAACTGGTTTGTATTTCTGATACACTTTCCCTTGTAGTAATATGTCATGAAATTGTTTCATGATTATTTTTTGATTTGAAGGATCAGAAGTTTTTATTTTTTCATCAGAATATGATACGTTAAGTTGTTTGAATTCCGCATCTTGTGTATCAACCCAACTACTTGCATATTCACTTAATGAAGAAAGAAAATCAGGAACGTCTTTATAATCTGACATTCTTGATTTAAACTTTGATTCTATAGGAAGACCATGACAATCCCACGATGGCACAAACGATGCTGATATATTATTTCTCCTCTTTTCACGAAGGATTATATCTTTGAGAATTTTATTTAAAGCATGGCCCATATGTATTGAGCCATTCGCATAGGGAGGTCCATCATGTAAGATAAAACTCTGGTTACTATCTTGTTCCACATAATCATCTGTGAATGTTTGTGTCCCACCTTTTAGTGGGAAAGGCGTGGATGGTAAAAATAAAGTTTCTTTCATTTTATGACTATATAATATTGAAGATTAGAAATCAAGGTATTCTTCGGCCATTTTCTGATACTTTTCTTCATATTCTTCATATTCTTGTATATAATCGTCAACAGAATTGATAAATGATACTGGTTTCATTCGTTGAATAACGAAATTACCATGACCTGATTTTTTTATATCATTCATAAACACATTCCGAAGTCATCTTCTTTTCGATAATAGAAACAGATTAACGGCCATGACTTTGTTTTTACAAATGTTATATCTCCATCATCATAAAGAGCATGGTTTATTAGACCAAATACACCCAGTGCACCACCGATATGAGAAAAACCAGATGCTATGTCTGAGTTTGAAAAAATAGAGTATGGATTATACTCCGAATTGATAATCCATTGGAAGAGTTTAATGGAATCTTTATTAGGTTCTGATTTCATAATTTCGATAAAAGACTGCTTATCTTTATCAAAGTTATTAATGTAATCTTCAAGTTTCATTATCTATCTCTAACCGAATAATCAAAACATATCAATTATTTTCGGACACATCAACATTCTTTTTATTCATATGTTCATCCACTACTTTATAAGCATTAACATCCTTACCAAGCTTAGGAGTGATACTGAATGTAGTTACGATTGGAAGAAGAATAGTTGCGGTTTCTTCATCCTTAGTAAAAACATCCGCAACACTATTCTCGTTAACGATATACTTAACCTTTTCTTCTTGCTTAAGAAAGAAATCAGCAGGAAGATTGAGATGAGAGATAGCATCACTGATTTTTGAAAGAATATCCATATCAGTCGCATATGCTGGATTGATGATGAATGTTTCTGGCACCATCACCGACTTATCATATGAAATTTGATGTTCGTCAAGAACTTCACGTTCTTCATCAGACAGGGCCGATGCTGAACTTCGATTACGCATTTGAAGAGATGCTGATGAAGTATTATCAATACCTTTATAATTATCAGGACGAGATTCGGTTTCACATCCCTTCTCAACCATATATTCACAAATGCTTTCCTTGATAGAAGCATCAACTACTGCAATTTCTGCTTCAATAGATTTTACTACGGTCTTCAATGCCGCAAGAATTTCAATATCCTTGGTAGGAACTTCGACAGTTTTTGATTTCTTACCTTCTTTAGTAGAACCAGAAACAACGGGGGCTTGTGTAAAAATGTTCATCAACTGTCTCCTTGTTGTCATCATCAATATAGCATTATATAATTATGTCAAGCAAAAAATTATTATTGACACGAATCACCTTATAAATATAGATTGAATTTAACATATATCACATGGGGGAAATATAAAGGGAATCCCACCCTTAAAGCTGCTGCTGCTGTGCTTGACAGGATTTATCCGTGCACCAGACAGAAATGGAATGTGACCGACCCGTTTAGTAAGTGCGGGGATATAAATCAGCTTACAAAAGATGATGGTAATGTTTATCCTAACAACCATCACTTAGTAAATGTCAAGGAAAATCGGCTATTTACTAAGGCTCCAATAATATTGGTAACCGTCGAGACGAAAGTCTGAGGAATGCAGCAGAGCAGGGTCTAGGGCGACCACCTGCGAGTTATAAACACTCAACGTTGCAGATTTCCCATCGATACTCATGGAAATGTATCTCAATCCTCCCCCTCTTAGTATGATTCTAGATTTAACGTCTTATCGTCCTGAGAGGGGGATTAAAGGAATCATCTTAATCTATGGAAATACATTAAAGGTTTAAAAAATTGTTTGAGCAAAGCGAAAACAGGGAGGTAACAAGGTTACTGACCATAAATAATTAATGAAGAAATTTGTAAAGAATAATTTAGGATTAAAAATTAAGACACCAAATGGATATAAAGATTTTGAAGGTGTTGCATATATGGGGGATAAAATTGTTTATGACTTATCTTTCTCTAATAGAAAAAAAATAAAGGCAACAGATAATCATAAATTTCTTACTGATAATGGATTAGTAGAGGTCAAAGATTTAAATATATCAGACAGAATAATGAGGTCTGATGGTAGATTTACTAAATTAGTAAGTAAGTCCAAATACAAAGAAATACCTGTTTATGACATAATAGAAGCTGACGGTAATATTGTTTCCTATAATGGTGTTTTTTCACATCAATGTAAGTTTATAACTGATGAAGAAACATTGATAAATCCATTATGTTTAACAAGATTGAAATCTTATGATCCTGTTTTTTATACTGAACAAGTGAGATGGTATATTGAACCTATACCTAATAAAGCTTATTTGGTAGCATTAGACCCTTCAATGGGAACAGGTGGAGATTTTGCAGCTATACAGGTTTTTGTATTGCCTGAATTAAAACAAGTAGCTGAATGGCAAAATAATAATTCTGATCCTCGTAAACAAGTTCTTCAACTGATGAAGATATTGAATACATTATTCTATGAATTATCAGATCATCCTGATCAATATCAAGACCCTGAAATTTATTGGACATTTGAGAATAATTCTTTAGGCGAGGCTATTTTACAGATTATAGATGATACAGGATTGGATAAATTTCCCGGACAAATAATCAACGAAAAGAAGAGAAAAGGGAAAGTTAGAAGATTTAGAAAAGGATTATGCACCACTACTACATCTAAGTTAGCATCATGCACTAAATTTAAATCATTGATTGAAAGTGATAGGATGATAGTTAATTCAAAACAATCATTGAAAGAGCTTAAGTCTTTTATATCTAAGGGTAAATCATATTCTGCTAAAAATGGAGAGCATGACGATTTGATATCGGCTTGTTTATTAATAGTGAGAATGTTAGAGACTGTTGGTAATTTCACAGAGATAGATGATTTAAAAGAAACTATTACTGATGAAGAAATATGGGGAATGCCTATTTTATAATTTCAATCGATTATTCCAAAATGCTTCACCATCTGGTTCTAGGTGATCAGATGATCTTACATAATATCCCTTATCTGTCATATAATCATACATAGCCGATGCTATACCCAATCTTCTATATTCTTTTCTTACTTCAATACCTCTGAAACTCATTTCATCAGATGAATATTTACCCCATCCTATTATTTTTCCATTTATTGACGCTGTTACATCAATAATCTCGTAATATTCTCCGTAATATTCTGATTCGCTCTCTGTTTCTTCTTGATTTATTTTATGTTTTATTTTAATGATATCACCACTTTTTGTTTTATATTTACTTTCATTCAAAATAATGTTGATAAATTTTCTCATAGTATGTATATTTATATTGTCAACACATATAATCTACAGACAGGTGGTTAATAAATGTTTTCATCTCTAAACCTGTGAGAGATGATGTGCTCTTCGGAGTCCATAAAGGCAAGGGTCCGTATGACATTTCATGTGTTGACAACTTTTCAATAATATTATACTGACTAACTATGAACAATTTTAAATATGTAATGTTTCCATTATCATTGGTGATTGGAGAGGAATAATATGGACGTATATTTACATAAGTGCGAACCAAGTGATAAAGAGCCTAAAGTGATTGAAGTCAGACCTTTTCATATTGAGTATGGGTTCACATGTGATTTTTGTAAACAACCTTTAGCAACACCAGAACAAATTATTGCTCATATATACAGTGAATTATTAGGAGAATAATCTATGATATTATTCATTGCATAAGATAGTCTTGGTAAAGCAGCACCTGTGCCATAACTATATAATTGATTATTGAATAATCTCTTTCCATAGCTTCCTAATTCAATATTATTATATTCGATATCATACCCTATATCAGTTGTTATGATATCTAAATCTCTATATGGGATATAATGAGAAAAAAAGTGTTTTGCACAATCAATAAAATCATCAACCTTATCTCCTTTGGAGAAGAGTTCTAACTTCATAAAATACGAAAAATGAAGTTTATCAGTAACAGGTTCATTTCTCCAACAAGGAGTCACTGAAAAATAATTATGATCACTAAGTTCATCGAACATACACAAAAAGCTTTGTTCAGCCGAACCAATCATGGACCCAAGCTGACATTTTATACTTTCGCCAGAAAAAGTCTCGTTGGTAAATTTGTCATCAACAACCCATGGTAGATTAATATTATCAAAATCTAATTCTTCATAATATTTAACTGCACTAGCAAGCAATCTGTAATCGATATTTGGAATATTATCTATATCCATTTTTAAAAGCCCTTTGTGTTATTCTACTCATAGTAATTAAATCTTCTATTGTCATATCTGGGAAATTAGCATTAAGATACAATTCTATTGAACCAATTAAGTCACTTAATTCAACTAATTGCATAATTTTACAATTTTGTTCTTCAGCGTCCTTAAGCTCATCCAACTCTTCTTGGATTTTACCGATTTCTCCAATTACACCTTTTATGATCTTATTTTTGTGGTATCCTATTTTACTCATGATCTATAATAAATATCTCTATGAGTATAGTCAATTTAAAAAACATAATAGAAAAAAACAGTTATTATTACCATGGTAGTGACATATTATTACCTGTAGGAACTGTATTAAAGCCAAATCTGGATTATGAAAAAAATTGGAGTAAAACTGACTTCTATAAACCTCTGGAACTTTATAGACCAAGTGGAATGTTAAGCCATTCAGAATCAGTTTTTATGTGTGATAATGAAGATGATATAGACCTATGCGGTGGTGCTACCGAATATCTATTTACTGTTTTCCCACATGGAATTATTCAGAAACATGATCTTAATTGGTCATCTGAAATCTCATGTTTGATTGGTGATGGATATGATATAGAATCTGAAGAAATAAAAAACTCAGCTAGTAATTATTGGAATGGTGTCCCCCATCGTGATGAAAACGTATGGGAATTCTTGACGCCATCAGCAATAATAATCAAAGCCGAAAAATATTGACAAATAGGTATTAATTGATAGATATACCGAATGATTTATAGCAAATTTTCATATCTGTATCCACCTCGTCCTGAAAATGTCATAGATAAGTCTCGTCTCAATTCATTTAATAGCAATTATGTTGCTCAACTCAAAATGAATGGAACATGTTCAATAGTTATGGTTAAACCATCAACTCAAGAACTGATCTGTATGAATAGACATAAAGAAGTTCATAAAGCATGGATACCTGATAATAATAAAATGAAATGGTTTCTTAATCTATCTGGTGATGGATGGTATGTTTTCGTAACAGAACTCCTCAATAATAAAGTTAAAGGATATAAGGATATTAATTATATTCATGATATGCTGGTATATAATGGAAATTATCTAGTTAATAAACCACAGTATGAAAGAATGAAACGTCTTAATGATCTTGTTGATAACAAGATTGATAAGGGATTATACTACACTATTGATCAATATACTTGGTTAACAAAGGAATTTTCGTCAGATTTTCTGGGAATTTTTAATAGTCTGAAAGAAGATATTCAAGAAGGTTTGGTTATCAAAAATAAGAATACCAAATTGAAATTATGTTTGAAATCAAATTCTAATAATAGTGATATGTTCAAATGTAGAAGACCGACTTCATTACATGCATGTTAAATAAATACATAATGCGATATAAACAACTCAATGAAAATGCATTCAATCAATACAAACCAATGTTTAATGATCTTATCAAATCAACTAACGTTGATGAGTATCAAGGAACTTATAAAATACAAGATGAAATTGATAGATATGCGGGAAAGGTTGTTTGGGGTGTTTTTAAAGGATTTAAACCAAGAATAATATGGGCTATGAAATGGGCACGTCTGGTGTTGATGAACAAATACTTGAAAACCGAGCAAGACGTAAATAATACAAAGGTTTTTGAGGATGCTGTCAGAGATGGAACATTCAAACATTTTTTCAACATTCCTTACGACAAAATAAAAAGATTTGATCCAACAGGATTGTTACCACCGCAATATTTAAAATCATTAATAGAATTAGAAGAACATTTTCAAAACAATACAAACCAACATGTCACATTGGAAGGCGGAGAAGAAATTATTCATGAATTTCCCGATGGTTTCGTATGGATGGATTTAAAGAAATCTGGATGTAATATAGAAGCTGGAGCTATGGGTCATTGTGGTAATGGTGAAGGGAAATCAGGAGAAACTATTCTATCGCTTAGGAAACATATTCATGATGATATATATCGTCCTGCTGTCACTTGTATTTTAGATAAAAATGGTCACTTGGGAGAAATGAAGGGGAGAAATAATAATAAACCTATTGAAAAGTATCATGTTTATATTGAATGGTTATTGAAAAATTATAGAGAGATAAGTGGAATAAAAGGCGGTGGCTATAAACCTGAGAATAATTTTGATATACATGATTTGAAAAATCCAGAAGATTATAAACATCTTCTTACGATAGAATATGAATTGAATAAATGGCAAGAGTCTAAACAAGATCATATCCCAAAGGAATTGATGAATTCTCTAAAAATACATTTTGCGAATAAAAATATAAAACAACTTAATTCATCAATATTGGTTGAGATTGAAAGACTAGATGTAGATGATTATCTATCATATTTTCAATTACCATCTAATCTGATATATGATGAAGATAAACTTTTTGATATGTTAGATAATAACAATTTCTATGGTATTGATGATAGCATCATTAAATCAGCAGCCGAGGAATATTCAAGAAAGAATAAAGTTATTATCACGAGGTTTATTCAAGAAAATTACCTGTTTGGTGCACCACAGTGTATTCATGTTGAACATGATGACGATAAGATAATATTATATGTAGATATACTTTATGAAAGTTATGACGAAGATGAGACTGAGACTGGTTTTGAGTTCATTAAAAATAATAGTGGTATAGATTGGTATAATATTGGTCAATATAGTGATCCATCTTCATATTGGACTGATTATGAGTTTACGGGTATATATCCATCTTATTACAAATTTTTATATGACATAGATCAGAATAAACAAATAAAAAACAATAAAAAGTTAGTAAGCAAGATATTAATATTTCAATATATTCATGATCATAACAGAGAAGATTATGAACAGTTAAGACGGGATGGTCAATTGGAGTTATTTAATGAAGTATAAAGAAATCATAGTAGAAAATGCTTTAACAAAGTATAAACCAATGCTTAATATTTTAGGTGATTTATATAATGATGAACCATATAATAATAAACTTAATGATATATTTAATATATGTAAAGGTAATTCTGATAGATTAACTTGGATACTAAAGTGGTTTAGATTATGGGTATTATATAATAATCATGATGAAAAATATTCAATGTTAAGAAACAAAGATTTTAAACATTTAGATGAACATGATATTAGTGATAGTTTATCTAGATTTGGCCGTCATGGTTTCTCTACTATATTAACTCACTTCTTATCATTACCAATTGATGAGATAAAAAATTATCAATATGGTAATAAGAGTTTAGAAGGTGTCATGAATGATTTTTCAACTATAGAAGGTAAATGGAAAACATCAAATGATCAAAGAGTAAGTCTTCAAGGTGATGAAGATATTGTAATGTCATTTCCTAATGGATTTGTGTGGATGAATTTAAATAGAGCAGGATGCCAAGATGAAGCAAGAGCAATGGGCCATTGTGGTAACGGTGTTGGTAGAGACGGTGAAACGATTTTATCTTTACGGAAGAAAATATCGAACAATGTATATAGACCTGTCACTACGTTTATTCTGGATAAAAATGGTATGTTAGGTGAAATGAAAGGTAGAGAGAATGACAAACCATCCGAGAAATATCATTCATATATTGTTGCTTTATTGAAGCATGATATTATTAAAGGAATAAAAGGTGGTGGTTACAAACCAGAGAATAATTTCTCCCTAATCGATTTAAATGATAATAAAGTAAGAGATGAATTATTGGATACTAAACCAGAATTACATGATCTCAGCACGTTATATTATAGATATAAAAAGTCACCAGAAGAAAAGTATAAAAAGGCTTTAGAAGATGCTATATATAATGAAATATCAGGAGTCCATGACGTTAATATTGATAAACATCATATAGATATATTCCTCACTGCGGGAAAGAATGCAGAAGATTTTCTTAAAGAGTTTTATATTAATCTTCCTGAAATATATGATAATGATAGAGATATGATATTAAAATATTCAAAAGAGAGATTTGAATTTGATGATAATGAGGCTATTAATTTCACAAATGATACTATGGAATTCATGAATTCAGTATTAGAAAGCATGATCAATAATATCAATCTTAAATGGTCAGCCGTTTATATTTATCATGATAATAAAAAAGATGAATATCAATTGATGCTAAATCTTGATGATTGGATTAATGACGAATATAGTAACAGAGAAACATTCGAATCTTCATATGGGAATTCTTTTGATGAGTTAGATGATTATCAGGATTATTATCAAGATATGACTGATGAAGAAGAAAAATTTCTCGAAATGAGAGATGAGGATAGTGAATTCGATTATCTATATGAACTCTGGTTAGGTAATTATAGTAAAGAAACTAATGATGACCAAATGGAATTTGGCTTCTAACTTAATCTGGACATCTGTTCCATTAATTCGTTAAGTTTAGAGGTTATTGATGTAATTTCATCTCGTGTTTTATGTCCAGAAATATTATTTAATTCTTGATAGCGGGATGCGCGTTTTATGGAACAGAGTATTGGCCGTGACGGAGAACTGGTGTCCGCAGCGGCACTCGTAATAGCGCGGTTTTGATTTGAGCTT
>JACCEA010102885.1_pt1 | contig 13111 bp, 10 predicted proteins | sample 7449851 | NCBI WGS metagenome assembly JACCEA01 (sample SAMN15323453, study PRJNA562643) | freshwater metagenome | isolation source: river surface water | place: USA:Blue River Watershed | collected 2017-08-18 | reverse complement strand
GTCACGCTGAGGCTGCCAAGCTCAACGCTTAGTTTGAATTCCTATTGCATACCCACTCTTTTCTATCCCACTCTCCTGGGCGTTCTGCAAAGACCAACCAAACAGTCCATTCCAATAGTTTTTTCATACAAACTCCTTTTAAGAGGAGTTAAGTATGTAGACTTACTAGCTCAATAGATGAGCTAGTAAGTCTTAAATTAATTAAGAGTTGGAAGCCAGGTAGCTAATTTTGGAAAAAGTAGCAAGAGGACAACAGCGATAACTTGGAGCACCATAAACTGTGACATTCCAGCATATATGTCGGTGATTTTCCAACTTGGGGCAACTCCCTTCAAAAAGTAGGCTGATAAGGCAACGGGCGGTGATAACCACGCTGTTTGCAGCGTTACGGCAACTAAGGTACTGAACCAAATTAAATCAATACCAGACGCTTTCACGATTGGTAAAAAGATCGGTATAACAATTAGAACAATTGGTACCCACTCTAAAGGCCAGCCCAGCAAAAATATCAGAATCAGAATCAAAATTAACATCACCATTGGTGAAACTGGTAAGGATGTCAATAAATTTGCAATTAGATCAGCGCTACCAAGTCGAGAAAATACAGCCCCAAACAAGTTAGAGGTTGTTACGAGAAGCAAAATCATGCTGGATATTTCTAAGGTCGACATAATGCATTTTTTTATCTTTTCAAAAGATAGGCGCCCCGACAGCATTGTTAAGATAAACGTCGCCACACATCCGACCGCGCCAGCATCTGTAGGTGTCGCTATGCCCAATAAGATAACACCCAGTGTAGCGAATAGAACCACAATAACCGGTGCGATACCAATAGCTAAATCAATTAGAACGGGCTTTAACGACTTAGCTCGCATTTCAACCGGCAAGGCGGGACCGAGGCTTGGATTTAGCCAGCAACGGACCATGCACCAAACCGCAAATAACAAGGACAACAGTAGTCCAGGTATAACTGCTGCGGCAAAAAGATCTGTTGCAGGAACCCCAACAACAGGCCCCATCACAATGAGCATCACAGAGGGTGGAATTAAGATGCCTAATGTACCTCCTGCGGTAATTGCCCCAGCTGACATCCTAGTGTCGTAGCCACTTTTGATCATTGATGGCGCAGCCATTACTCCAAGTAATGTGACGGATGAACCAACAATTCCGGTTGCAGCGGCAAAAATAGTAGCAGTAATAATAACGGCCAAATACAGTGAGCCACGAATTCCTGCAAATAATTGTTGAATGGAGTGAAAAAGTCGCTCCATCAAGCCAGATTGCTCTAGCAAGAAACCCATAAACAAGAAAAAAGGGATAGATGCGAGGATGCTATCTTGCATAACGGAGAATGTTTGCAAAATTGCAAGATCAAAAACTACAGGACCAAGAGCAATAAAACCAACAATTATGGCAACGGCGCCCAGAGTAAACGCAATTGGAAAGCCAATAAAAATAGCGCTGAGTAATAATGCCAGGCCAATCAGACCAAGAATTTGATCGCTCATGTGCTAGCCCTTTCTTCTGGCGCAATAGTTGTTGGCCAATGATTTGTTTGAATGGCTATTAAGCATTTAATAATTTCTGATAGTCCTTGTATGCTCAATAAAAACCCCGTTGTTGGTAATACCAACTTGAATGGCCAAGTGATCGCCATCCACGGACTCGAGACAAAACGCTCGTTTGTTGCAAACGCTTTTAAGAAATATTCCCAGCCAGTGAGCGTAAAAATTAAAACGAATGGGTAGAAAAAAACTAGATAGCAGGCTAAATCGACATAAGCTTGCTTTCGCGGCGACCATTTATCGTAGAACATATCTGTGCGTATATGGCCCTTTTTTCTTAGGGTATAGCTGGCACCTAACATAAAAAAAGATCCATAAAGCATGAAGGTCATGTCGTACGCCCAAATAGTAGGCTTACCAAAGGCATAACGCGCTACCACCTCATATGCCAAACTTAGAATCATGGGTATTAACATCCAACCCACGATATTTCCAACCCAGAGGGTTAGCTGATCAATCTTTGTTGATATTTTGTATAAGTTATTTTCTGAGTCACTCACCCTATTATTCCTATTTAAAAAAAGGGTGGCTTAGCCACCCTTTTGAGTCATTGAAATTATAAAGATCGTTATTATTTCTTTGGTGCTGGAACTGAAGTTCCAATGTTGTAATACAGACCATTAATCTTTGTCCAATAAGGCACAACTACACCAGCAAATTTACGCTGAGAATCTAATACTTCTTTGAAGAAAGGATTCTTCGCAGATTCACGATCATAAACAATTGTTGTTGCCTTTTGGAAAGCAGAGAAAAACTCTTTTGGGGTGTCATGAATAGTTACACCATGATCCTTTTTTAACTTTTCCATAGCAACTGCATTGCGATAAACGTTAAAGGTATATGTTTCAGCAATTGTTGCGGCAACAGAGGCTTCAACAATTGCCTTTAAATCTGCGGGTAATTTATTCCAAAACGTTTTATTAATTAACAACTCAGCCACGTCGGTCGACTGATGCAAACCTTGTAAATAATAATGTTTAAAGACAGTTTGGAAACCTAAAATCATGTCATCTGCGGGACCAATCCATTCTGCAGCATCAATTACGCCACGCTGTGCTGCTGGAACAATTTCAGCCCCAGGCATAGCCACAGTTGTGATGCCCATTTCCCTAAAGATCTCAGCAGTCAATCCGGGGGGTGACCGATACTTCATTGGTTTCATTTCTTCAATCGATTTAATTGGTTTTTTGAACCAGCCAAAAGGATCTGGGCCCATCGGTTGAATCATAAATGGCTTGATATTCGTCTTCAGAATTTCAGAATAGAGACGGTCATATAGCGCATCGCCACCACCATTTTTTAACCAAGACATGTGTGAAACTTGATCCATGCCTACGCCAACACCAGCTGCAGGATTTGAAAAGAGAGCGGCTGCAGAATTCTTGCCTGACCAATAGTGCGTCCAGGCAAAACCACCATCAACAACTCCTTTGTCAACCGCATCTAAGATACCAAATGCACCAACTACCGCACCATCAGGTAGTACCTCGACCTTGATGCGCCCATTTGACATTTTGTCGACTCGGTCGCCAAAATTTTTCATAAGCTCAAAATAAATACTTGCAGTTGGAACTGCGGTTTGTATTTTCATTTTGATTGGAGTGGTTTGTGCGATCGCAACACTACAGAATATGGTGCTGCTTGCTATAACTGCAAAAAAGCGTTTCAAAAATGTCGACGACATTATTGTCTCCTCTCTTGTTATTGAGTTTTTATTCTATTACACTAACCTGAACATAGTGTTTCAAATTAGCGTAAACACTTATATATTTACCTCTAATAATTTAGTTGTTCCAATAATAGGAACAAAATATGCAAATAAAATGAAATTTTTGGAACATCTTCATCGTTGTCCCTACAAAGAAGAGTATTTCAGTGGAAAGATTTTGTGGGCCTTCAATTTAGCCTGTGTTGTTTATGTTTGATTACATCATTGTTGGTGCGGGCTCAGCAGGGAGTGTTCTTGCAAATCGCCTGTCTGCAAACCCTAAAAATTTAGTTTGTTTAATTGAGGCCGGTCCACCCGATCGCTCCCCATGGATCCATCTACCAATTGGCTATGGCAAGACCATGTGGGATCCCAAGGTTAATTGGAAATTTAGTACCGAGCCTGATCCCGGTATGAATGGCCGACAAATTTTCTGGCCACGCGGCAAATGTTTGGGTGGTTCGAGTTCCATCAATGGTCTAATTTTTATTCGTGGCCAGAAAGAAGACTACGATCACTGGGCAGCTCTAGGAAATAGTGGCTGGTCGTGGGATGATGTGCTGCCCTACTTCAAAAAAGCAGAAGGTAATGACCGTTTGGGCTTACCACTGCATTCTCAAGATGGTCCACTGCGCGCTTCCTCCATTAAGAAAAAACACCCACTGGTTGAAGCTTTCATTGAATGCGCTAATCAATTAGGGGTTCCTAAAACAGAAGACTTTAATAATCTTGAACAAGAGGGCGTTGGTTATTATCAATTAAGCACACATAATGGATTGCGTTGTAGTGCCGCAGTTGCTTACTTAAAACCGATTCGGTCTCGTAAGAATTTAACTGTTATTACAGATGCCCAAGCTAGCAAAATTTTATTTGATGGCCGTAAGGCAGTCGGTATTGAGTATATAAAATCAGGTCATCGACAAAGCATTCGAGCGCATCGTGAAGTAATACTGAGTGCTGGCGCCATTCAAAGTCCTCAACTCTTACAATTATCAGGTATTGGACCCGCTTCTTTGCTCAAAGAGTTTGGTATTCCAGTATTGCAAGATTCCCCCGGCGTCGGCGAGAACTTACAAGACCATTTGCAATACCGTTTGATCTATGAGCTTAATCAAAATATTTCCACCAATGTTCAACTCTCTTCCCTCCTTGGGAAAATGAAAATTGGACTTGATTGGCTTCTATTTCGCGAAGGCCCCCTATCAATCGGCATTAATCAAGGCGGTCTCTTTACAAAGGTTATGCCACAATCAAAGACCCCCGATATTCAGTTTCATATGGCCACATTGTCAGCGGATATGGCAGGCGGTCAGGTGCACCCTTTTCCTGGATTTACGATGTCTGTATGTCAATTAAGACCGGAGTCAAGAGGCTATGTTCGTATCGCATCACCTGATCCCTTGGTACCACCCAAGATGATGGCCAATTATTTGTCTACTCAGTATGATTGCGAAACCAGTGTGGCGGCTGTTAAATTTGCTCGCAAATTGGCCCAAACAGCCCCATTGAAGAATTTAATTGAGTGTGAGATAAAGCCAGATAATCCACAATCTGATGAGGATTTGCTGCAGTTTTGTCGTAATAATGGCGCCACGATTTTTCATCCAACGGGTACCTGTCAGATGGGGCCTGATGACCAGCTTAATGCGGTTCTAGATTCACGGTTACGAGTTAGGGGTGTAATCGGATTGCGCGTGGTAGATTGCTCAGCAATGCCCACCATTCCATCGGGAAATACTAATTGGCCTGCAGTGATGTTGGGGGAAAAGGCGTCAGATCTTATTTTGAGTGAACGTAATCGAGATTAGGCATCGATTAAATCGATCAATTTTAGGCGCTGAACTTTGCCTGATGCTCCCCGGGGTAGATCTTTTACAAATTTGATGACTTTGGGAGTTCTGAATTTACCCAAGGTTTTTATGCAAAAGTCACGAATTTCTGTTTCATCACAAGCCACATCATCTTTCAAAATAATGCAGGCCATAATTTCTTGGCCATAATTCGCGTCGGGTATGCCAACCGCTGCTGCATCTAGAACTGCCGGATGTTTCAATAGCGCTTCATCAATTTCTCGAGGAGCTATATTTTCTCCTCCTTTAATGATTAACTCCTTAAGGCGTCCGGTAATAAAGTAAAAACCATCACTATCGCGCATACCAAGATCACCTGTTTTTAGCCAAGCATCTTCCCCAAATGCTTTTTGGGTTTCAGCCTCCCCTTTGTAATAGGCGTTCATGACATTATTACCACGCAAACATATTTCGCCAATCATTTGATCGCCCAGGGTTAATCCGCTAGGATCAACTACCTTCGCTTCAACTCCACAGGGCAAACCCGGACTTCCATAGCGACGTCGTTCATCGTGAGGGTTACAGAAAACCATTGAGGAAGACTCAGTCATGCCCATTGCCTCAATTACTGTAATACCAAAAAGATTTTCAAATTCTTTATGTTGCTCGGGTGGTAAAGGCGCCGATGCTGATCGTCCAAAACGAATTCGTTTTAATTCCTCACGACTTGGCTTCCTACCAGTTGATTTGGCTGCATTAATTAAGTAGGCGATGATGGTTGGCACCATATTGATCCAGGTGGCTTGATAGTGCTGCGCCAAATCCCACCATGCACTTACGGAGAAATGGTGTGGAGCAATAATTGCACCACCTGTATAAAACGGGGTAACAGTTGAAATGCATTGGCCATTAATATGGTAGATAGGTAAGGAACTCAGAACGACATCGTTTTGATCTAAAGAATGCCATTCCCCAATAGATTTGCCAGCATGCATCAAGTTACGATGACTTAATAAAACCCCCTTTGGCGTTCCCGTAGTTCCTGATGTGTACATTAATAATGCGGGATGATTCTCAGTAATTTCCGGAAGAGTGATGGCCTCTATGTGCATATATGGGCCAATAGCACCATCGGGATCTAGCTCAATGAGTGGAAATTTGCGTTTTACATAAGGCAGTGCAGCAAACAATGCATCTTTATTTTTGGGCGCATAAAAGAGTATCTCAATATCACTGTGGTCTAACGAGTACGCTAACTGCTCGGGTGGCGCCAGTAAATTAAAAGGCGTGATAACGCGCCCTCCGACCATAGTCCCTAGAAATAGGCCCGTTGTTTGTCGACCATTATGCATAAAAAGACCAATATGCCCTTGCCGGCTGATCTTTTGCTGATTAAACCAGGCATGCAAATGCTTAGCTTCATTCAGCAACTGTTCATAGCTAATACTCAACTTAGGTTCTGGTGCAAAAAGTAAAACCCGATCGGGTTGCTGCTGCACCCAATACTTTAAAACCTGCTGTAGATGAACCGCTTCCTTATGCAATCGACAAGACCAAAATTATTTAGGAAAGCGTTGAAAGTACTGCTCAAGTAAATCTTCCAACTTAGGAACCTTTTCGGGTATTAATCGGACAATCCTTGAGATGTTTAAGTAATGACGGTAGTTCATATTTTCAGAAAAGTTATTTTTGCCCCAGGTCCCACACCCCATCGACAATGAGAATGGCAGTCCGTTATCAAAACTACCGCCCGTCGCAATTGCATGGGCTTGATTCACGATCACCCGAGCTACAGGAAGTTCTTGTGCCAGCTGTGCAGCTCGATCTTCTAAAATTTCTCCTTTAGCTGCGGTATGAAGTCCCACCGAATGTCCTGCTCCCTGATACAAATAAATATTAGCAAGAAGTTCTTTGGCTTTCTTGAAATCGGTAACGCGCCAAACCGTTAGAACAGGACTTAATTTTTCTCCAGAAAATGGCGCAGATGGTCCATATCCAGTCTCAGCAACCATGAAGAACTTCGCATCCTTGGCTTTAGGATTTACAAAATTTGCTTTACTTGCAATATAGGAAGCGGACTGAGCTGTAAGCGTTGCGGTTAGCTTGCCATTTTGGAACATGATTTCTTGCAGACGCTGTTTATCTGCAGCATCAAGCATTACTCCACCAACTGCCTCGAGGGCTTTGATGCCAGCATCGTACACTGAGTCAATTAGTATCAGACCATTCTCGCTAGAGCAGCTGGTGGCGTTATCAAATGTTTTTGATACTAAAATTTTCTGTGCCGCCAAGGCAAGATCGGCATGCTCATCAATAATGACAGCCACATTACCGGCCCCTACCCCAAATGCAGGTGTACCACTTGTATACGCCGCACGAATATTCGCTTGCGAGCCTGTCGCCACTACCAAATCTGCCAAGCGCATTAACTCCTGCGTTGCTTCCTTTGTTATAGGTGCTGGTAAACATTGCACCAAATCGCGTGGGGCCCCTACCATCTCTAACTGAGCATGCACAAACTCTAATAATCGCGCACAAGTGCTTTGCCCCTTTGGCGATGGCGCCACAATAATGGCATTACGACCCTTAAGTGCATTCAGAATCTTATTAATGGGTGTTGCACCTGGATTTGTCGATGGTGTAATTGCAGCAACGACCCCTACGGGCCTGGCATATTCACTGATACCGGTTTGTGGGTTGTGAGCAATCAGCCCAACCGTCTTCGCAGCATTAAGATCGCGCAAGAGCCCCAAGGTCTTGCGAAAGTTCTTCTTAATCTTATCCTCAACGTCACCCAGGCCAGTATCAGCAACGGCAAGCTCCGCTAACTCACGATTGCGACCTGGCTCCAAAATCGCCCAGGCAACTGCTTGGGTAAGCAAATCAATTTGATCTTGGCTATATGAATCGAGCACTCTCTGTGCAGAGCGTGCTCGAGTAATTAGGTCAACGACTGGTGAGACTGTGCTGGTATTCATTATTCGGCTTTAATGCCATTCTCTTTTACAACTTTATCCCACTTTACAAGCTCTGCTTTCACAACTCTACCCAGAGCCTCCGATGAACCACCTACCGCTTCGGCGCCTTGATTCAGCAATTTTTCTTTAACGTCAGGCAGCGTTAATACCTTGTTCGCAGCTGCATTTAAGCGATCAACGGCAGCCTTGGGCGTATTAGCAGGAACAAACATGGCATACCAAGAGTCCACTTCAAAATCTTTAAAGCCAGATTCAATCATCGTTGGCACATCCGGAAATACAGCAGAACGTTTTGTTGTCGATACCGCTAGGGCTTTCAATTTTCCAGTCTTTACAAAATTAGCTGCTGCTGGAATTGAGACCCACAATAATGGCACCTGACCACCCATCACATCTGTTACGGCAGGACCGCCACCGCGATACGGAATATGTGTCATTTTCACATTAGCAGCTCCAGCCATCATCGCCCCTGCTAAGTGTCCAGGTGACCCGTTACCAACAGATGCGTAGGCAATCGTCCCCGGTTTTGCTCTCGCCATATCAATGACGTCTTTGACATTCTTGGCTGGAAAGTCTGGGTTAGCAACCAGTATTTGTGGCAATGAAGCAATGGTAACAACTGGCAGAAAATCCTTTTCAGTATTGAAGGATAACTTAGGATAAATTGCCGGATTGATGGTGTGCGAGGACAGGGTAAATAAAACGGTATAACCATCCGCTGGAGAACGAGCTGCGGCTTCACTGCCAATAGACCCCCCTGCTCCTCCACGGTTCTCAATAACCACCTGTTGACCCAGGTTTGAGCTCAATGGCTCTTGCACAATTCGGGCGATAACATCCGTACCACCTCCAGGAGGATACGGAACAATAAATTTAATAGGCTTATTCGGATAATTACCCGTCTGAGCAAGTGCCGCGCCTGCCCAGAGTGCTGTTGCTGCAATTAGAAACTTGAACCCTTTTTTATTTTGAATTGTACGCATCTATGTCTCCTTAAATGACTGTATCAATGGGTTTTAAACAAACGACTTATATTTATCTAAATGCCTTACAGGTTTACTTAAAGCGTCACGACGGAATGGATCTCCTAATTCCTTCGTAACCATCATTTCAATTACGGTTGTTTTACCTTCTGCTTGATTTCTTACGGCGGCCTGAATCGCTGCACCGATATCGCTAACTTTATCGACAGTTACACCCTCGCAACCAAACGATTTGGCAACGGCAGCCCAACTTGGATTAACAAGCTCAACACCTTGATATCGGCGTGAATAGAAATCGACGTGGTTCTTTTTCTCAGCGCCCCACTGCCCGTTGTTAAAGAGAATAACAGTGACACCAATTTTCTCTCGGGCACAGGTTAATAGCTCATTAAGACTAATGCCCCATGCGCCATCGCCTACATACGCGAAGACTGGACGATTTGGTGACGCAATCTTCGCGCCAACTGCTACAGGGAAGGCATAACCGCAGTTACCAAAGCTCATTGCTGCTAGCATTGATCTTGGCTCATCAAAACGCAGGTATGAATTAGAAACTGAGCAAATATTACCGATGTCTGTTGAAACAATTGAGTTCTTTGGTAATGCATTTTCAATCGCCCGCAACATCTCACGCGGATGCATTGCTTTGCTATCTTTAATCATATCGATTGAATAGGGATCTTTCTCATGGGTCCACGAGCTAAGCTCTTCCTCCCAGGCAGATTTTTCGCCCTTAATGGTGGCATCACGCTCACCTTTATTCTTGATACAGGCTACATCACGGGTCTTTAATTTGGCTAAGAGTGCAGCAGCAGCCTCTTTGGCGTCACCATTGATACCAACCGAGATTGGTTTCACTAAGCCAAGCATCTTGCCATCGGCATCAATCTGAATAATCTTGGCATTCTTAGGCCAGTAATCAAGACCATGTTGAGGTAATGTTCCAAACGGCCCAAGACGTGTTCCAAGAGCGAGTACTACGTCCGCCTTAGCAATTAACTTCATGGCCGCTTTTGATCCCTGATAGCCCAATGGACCTACCCATAAAGGATGTGAGGCGGGGAAGGAATCATTGTGCAAATAACTATTGGCTACTGGTGCATGTAAGTACTCAGCAAGCGCTACAGCCTCCTTGGTGCCGCCAGACATAATGACGCCACCGCCCGCCAGAATGACCGGGAACTTTGCTTTTGCCAATAAATCTGCTGCATCTTCCAAGGCTTTCTCACTTCCTGCACCCAGCTTTACACGAATTGGTTTTGGAATCTCGCACTCAATATCGCCGTAGAAGAAATCACGTGGGATGTTCACCTGAGTTGGGCCCATCTCGAGGAGTGCACGATCAAAGGCGCGAGCAGTCAGTTCTGCCATGCGTCGTGGGTTCATGATGTGAGCTTGGTATTTTGTAATTTTTGAGAAGATTGGTAATTGCTCTGTCTCCTGAAATCCCCCTAGACCCATGGTCATCGACCCAGTCTCGGGTGTAATCATGACTACTGGTGAGTGCGCCCAATAGGCAGCGGCAAGACCAGTTACAAAATTGGTGACACCGGGACCATTCTGACCAATACAAACACCATGACGACCTGAAACGCGCGCATAACCGTCGGCCATATGTACTGCACCCTGCTCGTGCGCGACTGGAATAAAACGAATACCGGCTGCGGGAAAAATATCAAGCGCATCCATGAATGCTGAGCCGACAATTCCAAATACATCAGTAACACCTTGCGAGACTAATGTTTCGATGAAAGCCTCAGAGGGTGTCATCTTTTGAACGCCTTCTACAACAATTCGATTGGGGTTAGACATTTGATTCATGAATGGCTCCTAAATTAGATGCGCGTTGATCTCACTATATTAATAGTACTGGTTCTGATAATAATATATCTCGCTAAACTGAACAACTTGTTTCATATTAGTACAAATACTAACTAATAATGCTATTTTTAAACAAATGTTCAGTTAAAATGAACAAATTCTATAATTTATCGGGATTAATTGAGACATGAATGATACTGATACTCTCGAGTTTGGAGAAGTTACCAAGAAAGAACTTGGTTCTGAAAACTCCTCTATGCTCCGTGGAATCTCCATCCTCGAATCCTTAGTCGGCCTCCGAGAGCCTGCTAGCTTGGCACAGCTGATGCAAATTACCAAAATGCCTAAGGCGTCTTTACATCGCACTTTGGCCATTTTCGAAGAAGCAGGTCTGGTGGTGCGTGAGCCTGGTGGAAAAACCTACGCCCCGGGAGAGCGCCTCTCTCGTTTGGCTTTAGAAACACTCTGCCACGATAGTGTTTCTGCAATTCGTCACAGTATTTTGCGCAAGCTAGTTACCGACCTAAAAGAAACCTGCAACTTAGCTATTCTCAGACGTGGTGAGCTCTTTTACTTAGATCGGGTAGAGGCTAATTGGCCATTGCGCTTACATCTACCCCCAGGTACAGTATTGCCACCACACTGTAGCGCAAGCGGTAAATTGCTTTTGGCTTATAAGCCAAAGGATGAGCGCTCTAAATTAGTAGATAACTTACCTCTTGAGCAATTTACACATCGCACCATTGTTGATCGTGATGTTCTTATGTCTGAGCTTGATCGAATTGCAGCCAATGGGTATGCAGTTGATAACGAGGAATATGTATTAGGCGTCTCTTGCGTTGCTGTTCCTGTAAAAGATCAGTCAGGTGAGGTCGTAGCAGCAATTGCGATTCATGCGGCTACTGCCCGACTACCTTTAAATCAAGCAATGGAGTACATCCCAAAGCTCTTGCTTGCTGCCGAGCAAATCAGTACCACCCTTCACTAGTATGACAAAGCCCTCCTATCCCCATCTACAAAAATTAATTGATGGCCTTAAAACTCAGACGAAGCTAGGGGTGGTTTATCCCCTGAGTGTTCCTGCGCTCGAGACCGTTGCGCATATCGCCGCTCATCAGCTTTGCATACCCGTTTTAATTGGCCCTCAATTGGAGATCGAACGACTTGCGAAAGAGGCCCAGATTAATCTCTCCGGTATTGAAATCATCAATACATCCTCGGATCCAATTGAGGCTGCCAAGAAATCGGTACAGCTCACTCGAGATGGTGTCTTTCGTGCTCTTATGAAAGGCTCTTTGCACACCGAAGAACTCATGGCGTCGGTTGTGAGTCGCGATGGCCTGCGGACCCAAAATCGGATTAGTCATCTATTTTTATTTGATATTAAAACGTATCCAAAGCTTCTGGGTATCAGTGATTGCGTGGTTAATATTGCTCCAGACCTTGCGCAGAAAAAACATATCTTGCGTAATAGCCTAGAGGCGCTTGATCAACTCTCTATTCGGCATGCAAAAGTAGCGATTGTGGCTGCAACAGAAGTGGTAAATCCAGCCATGCCTGCAACGACCGATGCCCGTGCATTAGTTGATGAGCACCATCGCAATGCTATATATCCAGGCGCTTTAATCGAAGGCCCTTTTGGGTTTGATAATGCAATCTCAACAGTTTCTGCCAAAACTAAGGGAATTAACTCTCCTGTATCCGGTGATCCCGACTTAATACTGGTACCCGATCTTCAGGTCGGAAATATTTTGTATAAGGCATTAGTTTATTTAGGTGGTGCTGAATGTGCGGGCGTTATTTTGGGTGCGAGTGTTCCCATTATCTTGACCTCACGCTCAGACTCTATCTTCTCGCGCCTTGCTTCTACCGCCCTTGCAATGCATCTAGCTAAAAAATAGGGAATAATGCCCTTTACGCCTATTTCAATTAACTATGTTCAAAATTTTCTCATCTGACCCTATTCACGATCCAGTGACCAAGGTCGGACCCACCTCTGAAATAAAGACTACTACGTGTTACATGTGCGCTTGCCGTTGTGGCATTCGAGCCCATTTGCGAGATGGTGAGCTGGTTTATATCGATGGCAATCCAGAGCACCCTCTCAATCAAGGAGTGATCTGCGCTAAGGGTTCATCCGGAATCATGAAGCAGAAATCACCTGCTCGCATAACGAAGCCGCTTTTACGTAAATCAGGTGCCGATCGGGGTACATCCGAGTTTGAGGAGATCAGTTGGGAAGCTGCGTTTGATCTTCTTGCTAACC
>JACCEA011212001.1_pt1 | contig 13114 bp, 9 predicted proteins | sample 7449851 | NCBI WGS metagenome assembly JACCEA01 (sample SAMN15323453, study PRJNA562643) | freshwater metagenome | isolation source: river surface water | place: USA:Blue River Watershed | collected 2017-08-18 | reverse complement strand
GGGGTGGTCATTAGATCCTACACAGTTGCATATTGGAATTGTTCGTTTGATGTATCCATTTTTTGCAGGTTTGTTGTTATTCCGCTTAGGAAAGTTAATCCAAGTGAAAAACGCCTTTTTATGGTGTAGTTTGTTAATTATTGTTTTGCTTTCTCTACCAAGAATAGGAGGAGAAGATCATTTCTGGATGAATGGTTTGTATGAGTCGTTGACTATTATTTTCTTTTTCCCTTTAGTGGTATTTTTAGGTGCAAGCGGGGAAGTTACGGGTAAATGGGCAAATAAAGTATGTCAATTTTTTGGCGATATTTCTTATCCGATATACATTACCCATTATCCTATTATTTATATCTACACGGCATGGGCGGTAGACAACAAATTATCAATTAGTGAAGCCTATCCTATCAGTATACTAACTGTAGCGGCTTGTGTAGCTTTAGGATATGCGTGTTTAAAATGGTATGACGAACCAGTACGTAAGTGGTTAGGGAAGCGAGTGTTTAATTCGAATTAAAGAATGGATAATTCATTTATGAGGTTTCCAATCACATAATGTTTAATACAAATGCTATAATAGTTTAGAAAGTGCTTATTTATAGTTACGGATATCTAAAACTAGAGCAATTAAAGCTGTGTTGAAAATAAACTTGATTTGATACAATCTTATTCTGAATAAAAACAGTAATTTTAACTGTTGTATTTAGGTATAATTATTAAAACACTTGATGTGTTTTCAAATTTTATTTTACAACTCTTCGACAATAAAGACTCCCTATGAAGAATCGAATAGCGTTAATTTTCTTTTTTTTATTAATTGTAGACATTTCATTTGGTCAGGAAAATGAAAAGTTAGCGCGCGCGTTTCGATATATAAAGGAACGACAACTAAATAAAAATACAAATTCTATTCTACCATCTTTATATGCTAAGGCGGAGTCCAAAAGAGTAAATCGTTCCACCGGAATAGCTGAGTCGGGCTACAATTGTATTATTTATACAAAATCCCCTGAAGTTTTAAAAACAAACGGGATAGCTATTCAAAGTACGCATTCTTCATTTGTTACTGCTTGGTTAAGTCTAGACCAGATTTCGAAAGTGGCGGCCTTACCCGAAGTCGATTTTGTGGATACCCCAAAATTTTTAAAAAATAATAATGATATTTCTGTAGCCTCAACAGGAGCATCCCTTTTACATGCCGGGAGATTAGACAATACAGCCTACAAAGGAGACGGAGTGATTGTGGCCATTATTGATACCGGAATTGACTGGGATCACCCAGATTTTAGAAATTCTATTGATCAAACTAAAAGCAGAATTTTACGTATTTGGGATCAGACATTAAATCCTTTGGCAGGAGAAAATTCTCCAACAGGTTTTTCTTTTGGAGTTGAGTATACTCAAGATCAAATTAATAACGAAATTGATGGAACCCCAGCTGGATTTGTCCGTGAAAAAGACATTGATGGACACGGAACTCATGTGGCAGGAATTGCAGTAGGAAATGGAGCTGCATTAAGCACAAAATATGCTGGTTTAGCACCTAATTCAGATATTGTTATAATTAAAGCTGGAGATGGTTCTTTTGACACTTCCAATATAATTGTCGCCTTTGATTATCTAAAAAATTTAGCCACAAGTTTGGGCAAACCTATAGTAGTAAATTTAAGTTTGGGCTCACAAACAGGTGCGCATGACGGTACAGATCCCTTAGAGTTAGCTATAGACAGTTTTACAGATACTGCTGCGGGACGAATAGTAGTAGTTGCTTCTGGGAATGAAAACGGAGAAAATATTCATAAACAAATTGTTTTGACAGGTACTACTAACGCAACGGTTAATATGCAAGTTGCAACAGCTTCTGCTAGTACTTCACAAGATGTTTTTCAATTTACAGCTTATGCAAATGATACTAGTGCGGTAACGGCTTTAATCACAGCACCTGATGGAACTCAAGCTAGTTCATTATCCAATAGCGGAACTAGTGTTATGAGCGGAAATGCACGTGTATATATGTCAAATTTTATTGATCCAGAAAGTGGTGATAGAAAAATACAAGTGTATGTTACAAGAACTACTACATCTACTGATGTAGCTGGAACCTGGGCGATAACCTTTTCCAACACGACATCAAATACAGTAACAATAGATGGATGGTTAGACACCAAAGGGGATGATTTTTCTAGTATGGCGCTAACGGGAGGGGATAGTAATTATTTAGTTACCATTCCGGGATGTGCTACTAAAGCGATAACAGTAGGAGCTTATATGGCTAAAATTGATTGGTATTCTTCTTCAGGTAGCGGGTATAATTATACCAATGGGACTCAAGATGGAATAGCGGGATTTAGTGCAATAGGCCCGAGAAGAGATAATGTGCAAAAACCCGATATTACTGCTAATGGTCAAGCAGTGGTTTCTTGTTTGTCTTCTGATTCAGGTTTAGCTAACGATTCACCCTATATGGTAGTAAATGGTTTGTATCGAGTGGAACAAGGTACAAGTATGGCAACACCAGCAGTGGCAGGTTGTGTTGCATTGTTACTGCAAAAAAAACCAAGCGCAACATTTGCTCAAATAAAAAATGCAATTACTACCACCGCAACAAAGGATTCCTTTACTGGATCAACTGACAACAATACTTGGGGTAGCGGAAAAATAGATGTGTTTAAGGCGGCGTCTAGTTTTTCGTACTGTCAACCCTTAACTAGAACCACCTATAACTACGAACAAGCCTACACAAGTGCTACGAATTATTCTTATGATTTAAGTTCAAAAAGAGCTGCAATTCGTTTCACAGCTACATCATCAGGTAATTTAGGAGGTGTTTATTTAAAAACGGTACGAACACAAACTCTAACCAATCTTACTATAGAAGTAAGAGCTACTAACGCAGGGATTCCAGGAACACTCTTAGGTTCGATAGCCGTAAATCCTAACAAGATTGTTAAAAATACTTGGAATTATGTCGATTTAAGTTCGTTAGGAATAGCGATTACTAATGCTGCGGAGTATTTTATAGTTATTTTGCCTGGAGTAACAGATACTTTTGGATTGGGACAGGAAAATGCTAATAATGCCAGATCTTTTATTTCATCTAATGGTACAACTTGGACTTCGGTATTGAATTTAAGACTTCGCCCAGTTGTATATGGCAATCCAGTTGGCGCGCCTACCATAGCACTTACTTCAGCCGTAGGAACAGATACACAAGTACAATGCGTTGGGACTGCAATAACACCTATTACCTATACTACTACAGGTGTTACAGGAGCCACTTTTATAGGTTTGCCAACCGGAATAAATGGAAATTGGGCGTCTAACGTTGCCACAATAAGTGGTGGTACTACCACTCCAGCAGGAACATACGCTTATACTATTCAAATAACATCAGGTTGCGATACGGCTACAGCTACAGGAACAATAGTCATTGGCGGAGTACCAACTATCAGTAGTGTTTTGGTTGCTTCTGGAACATCGGGAACAAATGTTACTATTAATGGAACAAATTTAGTTGTTAATTCTGCTTCAACGGTTACAATTGGAGGAATCTCAGCAACAGTAAATAGTGCTACACGTACTACTATTGTTGCACAACTTCCTTCAGGTAGTAATGGGGGAAACATAGTAGTTACTAATTCGTGCGGATTGAGTTCGACACCTTTTGCATATCCTTATTCTCCTCCTTCCAATATTATTTTAAGCACGACTTTTACCAATGAAAGTAATGCTATTGGCGATACAGTAGCAACTTTAAGCGCTACAGATTTGGATGTAAATGATACATTTATGTACGCATTAGTGAGTGGAACGGGAGGTGCAGATAATTCTAACTTTACTATTGTAAACAATATTTTAAAAGCAGCAATTGTCTTTAATGCTCAGACCAAATCTACCTACAACATACGTATACGCGTTACCGATGCGGGAGGGTTGAGTTTTGAAAAAGCATTTGTAATCACAATAATTACGGATACCGATTTAGATGGGGTGCGAGATGAAATAGACCTTTGTCCTAATTCAACTCCAGGGGTAACGGTTGATTTTAATGGCTGCGAAATATTTCTATTACCCGCTAATAATTATGCGGTAATGGCAACTGCTACATCTTGTGTAGGACAACAAAATGGAGCTATTAGTATAAGCGCAACCAACACAAATTATACCTACACAGTCACAATAAATGGCCAAACAGGCTTTCAATTAAATTCGGCTAATGGCTTCAAAAACCAAGCACAGAATTTAGCCCCAGGCAATTATGAAATTTGTATTAGTATCACAGGAAAAACTAATTATTTGCAATGCTATAACTTAAAAGTAACCGAGCCAACACCTTTATCAGCCACAAATAAAATAAGTAGTAACGGCAAACAAGTTACCTACACTTTAAGTGGAGCAACAAGCTATACGGTTATCTTTAATGGGGTTACTCAGACGTATACTTCGAATGTAATTACGTTAGATTTAGTGTCGGAAAAAAACAGTATTAGTATTGCTACCGATTTATATTGTCAAGGAAAAATCGTAGATAGTATTTTTGTGAGTGAAAAAGTGATTTTTTATCCAAATCCTACATCTGATTATGCACACCTATATGTGCCGGGAACTGAGGATACAATTACTGTAAAACTAACCAATCTTTCAGGGCAAATTTTAGAAAACACTTCCAAATTAATTTCCGAAGGAAGAATGATAGAGTTGGATTTAACCCCCTTCCCACTAGGCTTGTATATAGTTCATTTAGAAGGGAAAACGGTAAATGAAACCATTAAAGTAATTAAACAATAATAGTATGAAAAGAGCAATTACTTCAATCGGTCTATTCATTTTGATCCTAATAACGTCCTGTGGAGGGAGTGACTCAGGGCCTGCTACTCCAGTTATCAACACCCCTGGGAAATCCGTTTTGATAGCTCCTATAAATAATAAAACGTGTGAAAATGGAACCAATAGTTCTACCACTCAAAGTACAGTTTCTTTTAGTTGGAACAGCGCTTCAGATACAGACACTTATGATTTAAAAATCACTAATTTAAACACTCAGGAAGTTACTACACAAGCGGGAATTACAACTACAATGAAAGATGTTACTCTTACTAGAGGAGTACCGTATTCATGGACTATTACATCTAAAAATAAAGGAACAACTACAACAGCTAGCGATACGTGGAAATTTTATTTAGCAGGCAATGGAGTAACTAATTATGCTCCTTTTCCTGCTTCTGCAGTGAGTCCACTACCAGGCGTTGTTGTTACTCCAACTAATGGCAATGTAACCCTAACTTGGGAAACAAGTGATGTAGAAGGTAGTGCATTGACTTATACTTTGTATTTTGACACTATTGATGGAAAACAAACCCCATTAGATGCTAATAAAAATTTAACAACCAAGTCCAAAGCAGTTGCGGTCAACGCCAATACGGTTTACTATTGGAGAGTAATCGCTAGCGATGGAAATAATACATCTACAAGTGTGGTGTACACTTTTAAAACCAACTAACTATAAACCAATGAAAAACAATTTACTATTAAAAGCTGGAATTCTTTTTTTTAGCACACTAGGATGTATTTCGTATTCCCAAGAAAAAACAAGTTGTAATGTATTAACAGATGCTGAAAAACAAGCAGGTTGGACATTGCTTTTTGATGGTAAAACCACCAATGGATGGCATTTGTATAACGAAGGCAATATCAAATCGGCTTGGTCTGTTCAAAATGGCGAATTGATTTGTGATCCAAATACAGATAAAGTACAACGTGGCGATTTGGTTTCGGATAACCAATATGAAAATTTTGATTTTACTTTTGAATGGAAAATTTCAGAAGCAGGAAATAGTGGGGTGTTTATCAATGTACAAGAAGCACCTGAATTTCCAACGGCTTGGACAACAGGACCAGAATACCAGCTATTAGACAATGCCAATATGCCTAAAGATTATTTGCAAGATGGTAAACATGCGGCAGGATGTGTATATAGTTTATCTCCCTTGTTACACGAAGTGCAGCCAAAACCTTCAGGTCAATGGAACAGCTCTAGAATTGTACAACAAAATGGGGTTATTACCTTTTGGTTGAATGGTGTCGAAACAGGGCATGAGGATATGAAAACCGAACGTTGGAAACAACTAATTGCCGGAAGTAAATTAGGAAATTTTCCTTCTTTTGGGAAAGCAGTTCGCGGAAAAATTGCCTTTCAGGATTGGGCAAAAGGAGTGTCACTTCGCAATATTAAGATAAAAGAAATACAGCAATAAGACTGTTATTTTCTATAATCCAGAGCTGGTTTTCGGTCGCCCAATAGCGGCGTGTATTTAAAATCGCTTCCCCTTTTTTGATTGAGTTCTTCTTTGGCTTTCAAAATAACACTAGGATTTAAATACAAATCAATAGCCGTTAACGCTATTGTTTTTGCGGCCACCATCATGCCTTTGTTACCAATATCAGTGCCGCCAGCTGCAACGGCTTGCCAGCTATGTGCTGGAGTTCCAGGAACCCATGTAGCACTTCCCATTCCCGCCGTTGGAACGGTAAAACTCACATCACCCACATCAGTCGAACCAAAACTAAGATCTAATGTTTTATAAGGTTGGATTATATTCGCTTTTTCAAGATTTTCATTTTGAATGCCGAGGCTTTTTATAATGGCTTTTCCAAATGTTTTTTCTTCTTCGGTATAATTCACACCGCCCACTTTAATCAAATTAGTATACATTAGTTGTTGAAGCGTTGTATTAGGAAGTAATTCGTGCGTGCCTCCAATAAGTTCATAGTCCATTCGAGTACCTGTTCCCAAAGCAGCTCCTTCTGCTGCTTTAGTAATGCGATCAAAAATTTCTACCACCGTTTTTCGATTACCGTGTCTCACATAATAATAGACTTCGGCAAAATCAGGTACAACATTGGGTGCTTTTCCACCATTGGTAATCACATAATGTATACGCGCATCAGACGGAATGTGTTCGCGCATCATATTCACCATTATGTCCATAGCTTCTACGCCGTCTAAGGCTGAACGACCTTTTTCAGGAGCCATTCCTGCATGAGAAGCCACTCCGTAGAACCTAAATTTAGCCGATTTATTAGCCAAAGCTGATCCCGGATTAGCATCATTAGCATCAGCGGGATGCCAATGTAAAGCGGTGTCCACATCATTAAATAAACCTTCGCGCACTAAATATACTTTTCCTGAACCCCCTTCTTCGGCGGGACAACCATAGAAACGAATGGTTCCTTTTTTCTTGTTGGCTTTCAGCCAGTTTTTTACTTCAATGGCCGCTGCCATAGATGCAGTGCCAAATAGGTGATGACCACAAGCGTGACCAGCTGTTTTTCCTGTCGATTTCTTCTCCGGAACAGCCTCTTGAGATAATCCAGGAAGCGCATCGTATTCTCCTAAAATGGCAATAAAAGGTTTTCCTTCTCCATACTCGGCAATAAAAGCGGTGGGGATTCCAGCGACTCCTTTGGTTATGGTAAATCCTTCATTGCGCAATGTTTCTTGTAATATTGCTGCACTTTTTTCTTCTTGAAAGCCCATTTCGGCATACCCCCATATTTTTTGAGCGATGCTGCTATAAAAGTCTTTTTTGGAGTTTAAATTAGCAATTGTTTGCTCAGGTTTTTGACCAAAAACAATAGTGGAAAGTAATAGAATAACAGGTAGTATATTTTTGTTAATATCCATTTTGATGGTTAGTTTGAATTCGATTGTTTGATATACGACGAAGGAACAACACCTTTTCGTTCTTTAAAGGCATCAATGAATTTTGACCTTGAAGAGAACCCAACATTAAGCGAAATTCCTTCAACGGTAAGCTTGTCTGCTTTCCCTTCGTCAATCAATTTACACGCATAATCGATTCGTTGATTGTTTTTCCATTCGCTAAACGAAACAGCTAGTTCAGTATTAAAATAATTGGACAAAACTCTTTCAGAGAGTTGTAAATCCAATGCCATTTTAGACAAGCTGAATCCAGGCACTAAAAAAGGGGTATTTCCAAGATACGTTTCTAATTGAACTGTAATATTTTGATTGATTTCTTGGGTGTTGTTTTTTTTCAATTGAGCAGCTCTATTTTTAGCTAAAGAAGGATCGGGATAAGAAATAGAATCAAATAATATTTTAGGAAATAAAAACAAAACTATATTTTGAAGAAAAAAAGTACCTCCAACGGCTCTAAAATAGTTTTGGTAGCTGAAAATCCCCAATTCATTTTTTAGAATAAAGGCGGCAAATGTATCTAAAAAACAATAGGTAGAAATAAATAATTGGAGTCCAACTAATGCATAAATCCATCGTTGAATAGTAGTATGGTTGGAAGGAAGAATTCCAAATTGATTTAGCCTTTTTTGTGTCGCTTTTTTAAAGTATACTAAGCTTGCTACGCAATAAATAAAAAGATGTAATGGACGCAAAAACATCATTTGTTTCAAAGAAAAAATGGATATTTTAAAATCATAGTCTTGAGTGACCGCTTGGATATGATGTGCAATTGCTACTTTTTTAGAAAAAGGCAGTGTGGTATAGGGTAGGCTAATGATAACTACAATTAAAGCGGGAACTAAATGCAGGTAATCTTTAGGAACAATATTTTTGTTTTCTGCAACCGCATATTTAACATAGTAAAATAAAAGCGGACCGATGACAAATGACAGCGGCATAAAATTGACGAAAAACACCCCCTCCCAAAAAGGATTTTTGGTAAAATGCAACCCAAAATATACTAAAACGATGAGGTTACTACACAAATAAAACAAGGCTAAATACAAATTTGACCGATTAAAGTCCTTTCGGTAATAAAAAAGGACAAACGAAGTAAATAATCCGAAAAAAGGCGTAAGCATTTCCATAAAACGCTGATAAATAGGTTGTGTTAGTGCGAATATAGGGCTTTTTTAAAAACCGCTCTGTTTTTTTTAATGATTAATAAAAACCGCAAAGTGTTCCCTAATGCTAAAACGGAACAGATTTTACTTACGATTTACCACTTACAAACGATTGGGGTTCTACTTTTGAAATCAAACCAAAAACCCCACAGTATGAAAAAAGTAATTTTATCTATTGCACTTGCAACAGTTTTATTTTCTTGTAACAAAGCAACCGAAACTAAACCCGAATTTGATTTGGCGAATGCCAAAAAAGAAATCGAAGCTGCCAATAAAAATGTAGCTGAATTACTAGCGAAAAGTGATTCGGTTGGTTTTGCCAATTCGTATACAGAGGATGCTAAATTTATGGAGCACAATTTACCTGCATTAGAAGGGCGCGCTGCCATTCAATCGTTTTGGTCAAAATTTATGAATGCAGGGGCCAACGATATTAAATTAACCACACTAGAGGTTTGGGGAGATGCGTCTACAATTACTGAAGAAGGGTTGTATGAGCTTAAATCAAATCAAGGAGTTTCTTTGGGGAAAGGGAAATACATAGTGATTTGGAAATACATTAATGGAAAATGGATGATTCACAGAGATATTTCAAATTCTGATTTACCAGCTACTAAATAATATTAAAATGAAACAGTATATTTTACTTTTTGTAGCCTGTATCAGTTTTTTAGGGTTACAAGCACAACATAATCCAACACTAACTTATAATAAAGTGATGGACAGTATTTCAAAAAATAATCCATTGCCAACTTTCATTGTAGGAGGATTGAACAAAAATGGATTTTTTTACGAATACCATCATGGAAACAAATTGTGGGAGGGTAAAGAACCTATAACTGATAATCATATTTTCAGAATTTATTCAATGACTAAGGCCGTTACCTCTGTAGCTGCCATGCAATTAGTAGAAAGAGGGAAGATTACTTTAGATGAACCTTTGGATAATTTAATGCCAGAGATGGCTGAAATTCCAATTTTGACTAAAGATGGAAAATTAGTTAAAGCTACTAAGTCCATTACGTTACGTCAATTATTAACTCACACGGCAGGATTTGCCTATCCATTTTTGCATAACGGTCTCAATAAATTCCAAAAGCCAGCCGATTGGAAATACCAGGATTTTCCAAGGGTGTATGAAGCAGGCGAAAAATGGCAATACGGAACCAATATTGATTGGGTAGGTAAAATAGTAGAAAAAATAAGTGGCCAAACGCTAGAGGTGTATTTTAAAGAAAATATTACCGGTCCGCTTGGAATGAAACGAACTTTTTTCAGTGTTCCCGATGAATTGGTAAGTGAAATCACCTCGTTTGGACATCTGAAAGACAATCAATTTGTACAAGATAAAGAATGGCAATACAAAGACTTAAAAACCACCAAATATGAAGGTGGAGGAGGTTTGTTCAGTACGTTTCACGATTACGGGAAATTTATTCAATGCATACTCAACGATGGGACTTTGAACGGCAAACATATCCTTAAAAAAGAAACTATTGATTTAATGTTTACCAATAATATGGGCGAACTTTTTACAGTCTATGACGACCCTTGTCTTGAACATACTTATTTATTTAACATGAGCGCAAAAAATGTAGGGGTAAATAAATTTGGATTGGGATGGGCAGTAGATCAAACGGGTCGAAAAGGTATTAGAGCAGCTGGATCGGTGTATTGGTCGGGAGCGGCTTGTACATTTTACAGTATTGATCGTAAAAACGGCAAAGCTGTATTGTTCTTTTCTAATGTTTTGCCTTGGTCTAACATCCATGCAGAATCCGCCTATATGAAATCAGAATCCATTTTGTATGGAACAAAATAGAAGTTCAAAATTCTTGAAACCAAGTATAAAAATCACAAGTCTATTTTAAGCATTCCATGAAAAACTCAAATATAAACCATTTAAAAAAAGCTCTTGGCGTAGGATTTGGTATCGCCATTTTAATTGGCGGAACCATTGGTGTTGGTATTCTAAGAACACCTGGAACCATTGCTGGAATGTTAAATAACCACTTGCTTATAATAATGTGTTGGATTTTGGGAGGAGTCTATGTTTTAATTGGTGCAGGTTGCTATGCAGAACTTGCTACAATGTTACCTAAAGCGGGAGGTTCATATAATTATGTTAAAAGAGCTTTTGGAGATTATGCGGGTTTTATAATAGGCTGGTTTGATTATTTAACTAATGCAATAGCTCCAGCTTTCTTATGTATTGTGATTAGTGAATATGTAATAGTTATACTCCCGTTTTTAAAAAATCAATCGACACTTCTTTCTATTGGATTTTTAATGGCATTTACAGTGCTTCATGCACAAGGAGTAAAAAGCGGTAGTATCATGCAGCAGATAACAAGTGTAATTAAAGTACTTTTTTTTGCGGGTTTTATATCTGCATGTTTTATGTATTCAGGTGTACGATTTGCTCCTTTAGAAAAAGAGAATTCAATTTTTGAAACAGGAGTGATAATAGGATTTTTTAAATCACTTCAGATGGTTTTAGGAAGTTATGACGGTTGGAATGCAGGATGTTTTTTTGCCGAAGAAGATGAAAACCCCACAAAAAATATCCCAAAAGCACTGTATACAGGAGCTGTAATTGTAATTGCGATATACGTAATAATTAATATGGCATTTTTATATGTATTGCCTGTATCAGCTATTGCTAACTCATCACTCGTGGCTTCAGATGTAGCAAAAATAATTTTTGGAAACCAAGGGGCTTTTATTGTGACTCTAATCGCCATATTTTCAATTATTAGCATTCTAAATGCTTTTATGATGATTACTCCACGAATTCTTTATGGTATGAGTCGGGATGGATTTTTTATTCAGAAAGGCACCATTGTAAATAAAGGTGGTACTCCAATTGTTTCACTTTTAGTTTCTAGCTCATTTGCATTTGTCTTGATATTAATAGGGTCGTTTGAAGTGTTATTTTCCTTAGCAACGTTCATGTCCGTTATTGTATGGGGATTTGCCTATTGTGCCTTAATTAAATTATGAAAGAGCGAGCCTAATTTGCCAAGGCCTTATAAATCTTGGGGCTATCCATGGACAACATTTATAATGATTGGCTGTTCCATAGCCTTATTTATTGGCTTTGCCTACAGTGATCAAAAAAGTTTGTTAGTCATCAGCAGTATAACACTATTATCGTATCCAATTTTTTTAACCTTAAATAAAATAAATAATAATTCTTAACAATTAAAAACCCCACAAATTATGAAAAAAACAATGGTATTTGCTTTAGCGTGTCTAAGCACTTTTGGAATGAATGCTCAGAAAAAAGCGAACGGAACAATTTTTATTGATCATCCCGCTATAGCAGTAGTTGAAAGCTTTAATAAAGCTTTTGCAAACGGAGATGTAGATAAGGTGGCATCTTATGTTACCGACGATTTTAAATCTTACGATACTTCAGAAAGTTATCCGGTTGAGGAAAATAAAGCTAGTCTTTTAAAAGATGTTGCTTCTTGGAGAGACAATTATGAGTATACTAGTTTGACCAAACAAAATGGGGCTTATCCCGATGCGTTAGAATATAAAGAAGATCTTGAAAAAGGAGAAGTTTGGGTGCAAACTTGGGAACGTTTGAAAGGAACAGAAAAGCAAACAGGAATTAAGATAGACCTACTCTTGCACAGATCGTATATTGTAACTAAAGATTTAAAAATCAAAACCGTAATATTATATTTAGACTCACGTCCATTTGACCGAATCAAATACAGCAAAACGGAGCGAAAAAATGGCGAAATCTACATGACCCATGAAAACATCAATACGGTACGCAAAGTAATGGCGGCTTTTGAAAACAAAGATTTTGATAAGTATTCACTTTATTATGATGAAAGCTTAAAAGTATTTGACATCAACAATGCCGATTTTAATAAATCGACATCATTAAAAGAACTGATTGCTAATGATAAAAATTTTCATCAAAATTTCGAAATAGTTCGAATTGAACAAGTAGGATATCCAGATTATTTGCATTTTGAATTGATGGATGCAAGAGTAGTAAATTCTTGGTGGAATGTTGTTTTAATCAGAAAATCAGATAAGAAAAAGATGAGTTTGCCTTTGATGTTGAGTAACGATTTTAACGCAAAAGGAAAAATCATAGCTGAGACGATGTACTACAGTCAAAAAACCCTAGAGGCCAAATAATAACAAACTTAAAACCCCACAAATTATGAAAAAAGTACTTTTTATTATCGCTATGGCGGTATCAATG
>JACCEA012522345.1_pt1 | contig 13115 bp, 10 predicted proteins | sample 7449851 | NCBI WGS metagenome assembly JACCEA01 (sample SAMN15323453, study PRJNA562643) | freshwater metagenome | isolation source: river surface water | place: USA:Blue River Watershed | collected 2017-08-18 | reverse complement strand
GTATCGGAGTTTTGGAGGAGATGCTGAGGCATTGAAAGCGAGGTCGAATGCTCATTCATTCAAACTTCAACCCATATTTCGAAATGGAAGTCGTGATGATGTACCCCATGAGAATTCACCATCATCTAAAAAGAAGAAAGCATCAGATGCTGACCTACCACACATATCAAAGGTATCCAAACTCGAGAAGAAAAAGCCGCGAAAAGAGAATCCTGATGACTTTAATAGTGAGGATGATGATAATTTAACTCCTGAAGAGAGACGATTTCTTCGTCAAGTTGCCACAGGTAATGAAGATGGTGCACTGGATAGCGTGGAGCGCGGTGTCAATATACATGTGAAAAATACTTTTGAAAGGTAGGGTTCGACATGCACATATTCTTCGTTGTTTGAGAATGATTTACCTTTTTCTCCTTTCCAGGGATGCGATGCAGATTGCAGCGCGGAATGGCAATAATTCAATGCTTAGGATGCTTTACTCGCATGGTGCTTCACTTAATAGTCGCGGTTTGCGAGGTGATACATTGTTTCATCTTGCTTGCTATAATGGACACATTGATACAATGCGTTGGCTGCATCGAATGGGTGCGCTCCCAGAGGCCGTGGATATGTATGGCCAGACAGCGATCCATATCGCTGCAAGGCGAGGAGAATTAGCAGTTTTAAGATATCTGCGAGAAGATCTGAATATGGATGGATTTCAACAAGAAGATTTTGATGGAAGAACACCGATCGACTGTATACCTAGGAGGGGTCCTCCAGAATTGGAGCTGTGCCGGGAATATCTTACTGATATTTATAATGAAGATTTCGCGGATGATCCATAAAAATTTGTGTTTGTGTACTCTTATTCTGTTGAATATTGTATTGTCCCAGTACATCCATCAGTATGGGATCTTTTCTTGTGTATTTTTGTATTTTTTCAACTGAAACACTGATGAATGTTATTACATTATTGTTTTTTCGCAAATAATAATTATTTTGCACTTTTGCACTTTCAACGTGAAATTCTTTGTTAATACGATGCCAGATGGTAATTTAGTTTAGTAAGAATTTGAAACTATAGATGTAGATTTAGAATGGGATTCTGTTTGTTCTTAAATCTAGCATTGGTGAGGGAAAACGTTATAGTTTACATATCTGATAAAGTCTTGTTTTAAATAATATTTATATTACACCCTTCGAAAATATTTTCAGTGAGAATAGATAAAAGAACTGAGAAAATAATTCATATTCTATATACAGTGATACAATTTACAAAAGCATACGACGGATTAGACTACAACTGTTGGATGTCATGAGTTGCAATCATAAAATCTTCAATTCGCATCACCAAGCGATTTCTCTCGTGAAAGATGGGGCATTCAATGGATTCACATGCGTTGGGGCCAATCATTTCATTTTTAACAAATAACAAGCTTTCTTGATGAAAATGCGCACATGCTTGGCAAATACTTTCTAAATGCTTCTCTTTCTCTTTTGTCATATTGAGTCGCTGCATTAACACTACAAGAGAATCCAAAGGTTGTTCGAAACATTCATGACAAAGGTTCCGTTGAGGCATCGCATCATTTGGGCAAAGCTCACATTTTGTTTGTGTTGTGAAACGATCCATTGTAGTTTGCTGTCTTTGTTGCTGTTGACGCTTTTGGTCAAAGAAGAATGAACTTATTCCATTACCAAGTTGCAAACGCTGTGCCTGTTGTAGTTGTGGTGGATGATATTGTAGCACCAAAGGATTTGTTTCATAATTAATATGACGAATCTTCATCTTTGGTCTGCTAACTTCTCGATACCACCCTGCAACATCCACTCCGCAAAGGGACAAAACTCGATCCAATGCTGGATTGATACATTTCGTCAAATAGTATATTACATTCAAACGTAATGATGATCCTCGTTTCAAAATTTCTTTCGGATCATATACAAGATTTTTTAAAGGAGCATTTGGTAAACCTTGTACGACGAGGTAAGGTACTCGCCAATTATATGGAGGTACCTCCATTTCATCATGCAATACTGCTTTGGTTGCAACAATAGCACCAGGTGGTTGAGAACTAACGGATGCATAATATCCAAATTTGACTTCTTTATAAAAAATAAAATCATCAAGTAATAATGAATCACTATGATGACCACTTGTCATCAGAATTTTCTGATATTGACGATGTAAATATGACTTGCATAGAGATAAATCCCTTGTTTCGAACAATAACCTCAAGACCTTTTCTTGAAGTTTCTTTACAACAAAACATTGATCTCTGCGAATCATTTCAATACCTTTTGCATCCAAATGAGCTTTTGTCTGTTGTGGGATATATGGTGGTTCGAAACAACGTCCAACATAACGTTTCTTTGTAAGCAGAATGCAAGGGTAATAAACTTTTTCAAATTTTAGCACAACATCTTCCGGCTGACGACAAGTGATTTCTTTTGCAATTTCATCACCAATAACAAATGCATCATCCAAAGAACGACCTGGAAGTTGAACAAAGACAGAATCTGTATCACCATAAATTACTTTTGCTTTCCAAGCAGGATGATTATTAATGAAATGCATTGTCCATTCTAGAGTGGATCGTCCACTTTGTACTATAGCATCCGCCAACTCCGCCATTGGCATTCGTCCACTAAATCCTGCTGCAGCATACCCATCTTTAAAGGAAGACAGAAAGTGTTAATAATTCATAAAAGAAATAATTAGCTGAAAATTTACTAACATGTTACATTAGAAAGTAATTTGACCGCAAGCTGTCGTGCATCAAGAACCTTCTCTAGTACTTTAGAACTACTACCACTACCATTGCTTCCACAATGACGCTTCATGGAACGTTTTATCATGATACGAGTATTTAACATCTCTTTTACCATCATTGGCAAAATACCAGGGCGAACATCTTTAGAGCAAAATACTGAACCATTTGGTGAAACGTACGGTGCACCGATTGAACTTGTTGATCCACCTCTACCAGATTGAATATTGTCAGAATGGATGTGAATTGTTGCATTTATCGCAGAAATTGGTTCCGGATAAGAAATTACACCAAGTTTACCAGTGGTTTCACCATCACCATAGGTCGGATTGGTATTTAACTTTGCATTGAATCTACTATCTTGAGTAGGTGAAGGGAGTATGACATCTTCACCTTCAAATGAAATATCCTCCATTGGATTTTTCAGGTTCGTGGTGGATCCTTTTTCAGAAATTTTCCCACTTCCTGGTAACAGCTTTCCAAGACACGTAGAGAAACAGAGATTGTAAGCGATCATCATGGATGGATATAACGATTGAAAATCCAAAACAAGTACTGGATCAGCATAGAATCCACTTTCAGGCTCCATTACCAAAGGAATTACTTCCATCGCTGCTTGAGCAGCAACTTTGTATTTTGATGGACTGAGAAGAACATAGTCCAAAGCATGGGCTTTCAAAAGCAGAGCTGCTTCCACACGGTACTGAGACCCCCGATGCAACACAGAATAAAAATCAATACCATATAATCTTGCAGACTCAGATATTTTCCTCATTAAGTCCAATTTCTCAAGTAAAAGCAAATTGGCAACAGTCAAAGTGTGCAAAAATGAAATTGTGCGGAAACGAGACGTTGACGACTTAAACCAACGAGTCAGCTGCTGAGAAGTAAATACTGGAATACGCTTGTGGAGAACTTCTTCCACAACATATGGTAATGAAGAATTACACAACTTTACCTCAGAGCGCATGATTTGCCACACATTCAAAAGTGTGCGACCAGTGATATATATGCCAGGATCACCGGCATCAATTGCTCCATCCACACCTTCACCAGAATTACCATTGCCACCATCACCGTTGCCCTTACTGATATTGATGTCACCGGCTGCCTTCCCTACCTCTCCCGAGAACTCATAGCTATTGCGAAAGGAAGGTCTTTCTAATGGAATTCGACTTAGCAACTGCAATATGTTAGTTATTTGAATATTTTTGCCACGTCGAATAAAATAGCCAAATGATTGATGCTGGTTTTCATATCCAGTAATAAAATCAGGATCAATATCTCTCACAATATCTATAAATTTTTGAAAAAGGTCTTGCTCATTTTCCACCATAGTGAGATGTGTCGTCTTTGGAATATTTTGAAGATCTGAAGCTGAAGTATTTGTAAAACACGAATAAATGCTGTTGCGGACTTCCTCTTGTAATGAATTCAGGGGCGAAACGGTAGTAGGAGCATCAATATTATTACATAGCGCCGGAGGGGTTGCAAGAATTACCCCCTCGACACTCTGGAGTGGATATTTCGCTGTATCAACATCATCAATTGAAGGATTTATTGATTTAGTTTGAACTGGAACTTCTTCAGATCTCTTAGTCAAATTGGAATGTTGCTGCTTCGTGACATTTTTAACAGCAGAGTTAACCTTGGAGAGTAAACCACCTGTAGAAACTACCATTCCCGTAATACGATTGCTAATCTCTGATTCAGCATTTGTCATAACATCATCAACAATCCAACAAATCACTTGAATCGCATCGTACTTTGGATTCGGTCGAAGATCTTTCCTTGTAATGCAAAATAGCTCCATGCTCATGGTCACAATACGTTGCATTTTATTCAAATCCTTTGCGCCATCCCCTATTTTGTTAGTGCAATTTGCTATTCCAGGATCACTGCTTGATGTATTCTCCAACGAATGGGCTGTTTGAGTCGGAGTAGCAATTTGAGAAGTATTTTGATCTAAAGCAATTTTGGTGGCTGGATGGTATTCAATCTTTGAAGGAAGTGAACAAATAGGCGGTTGGAACGTTGGAATCAAGCATCTCCATCTGGGATACTGCAAATGACTTGTGGAATTCATTGTTGCGATGCTGTCTGACGTAATTACGTTAGGCGTATTTACATAATTGCTTACATTTGATAAAGCACTTCCAGGATATCCACCATCGAAATAATCGTTGTCATGCTCATACTTTACTGGATGCTTTTCCAACATGTATGCTGCATACGCAGCTGAAGCACGAGAAGTGGGAACATCATTGGAATCACTGTATACTGCTGGTCTGTTTATCACACGAGGTAAATTAAATTCCATTAGGTCCTTCAGTTTACTCCGTTTAGGTGGAAAAAAGGTAGGAAATAACACCAGAGGTTGATTCAATACAGTTGAAACAACGCTCTCAACTTTTTTAGCAGCAATAGAAAATATTGGGGATGTTACCTGGTTTGCGGCAGAAGTTACTAATGTCGGGGATACGCAACGGTCATGAGTTTCTAAACTTTGGAGTTCGGGACTTTGTACATACATGGATGGCGAATGATGAACATTTTGACTCACAAATGTATCACTCATTGAAGACTGCAGCGGCCCAACAATATCAACTTGCGTGTTATCCAGACAAGGAATTCGTTTTTCGGATTCTATATAAGGACCAGGTGGAACACCGCTACTTTCATTTGTGGGAAAATCAGCAAACATAACAGACCTCTTAGGCGGAAAGAAATCTTTTCCATGGTTATGGCTGGGAGATTCAGCAAATCTGACACCCAACGAATTTCCCTCGACACTACCATGGTCGTTTTTACCATTCGAGAGTTTTCTCTTTTTAAATGCAGAAGTTAGCCTATTTAAATCGTTCGACCGCTTTTTTATTGATGGAATAAGCGTTTCATATTGTTCTACCTCCACTGACTCTGCAATTCCTGAAACAGAATTGAGTTTGGTATTTTGCATGGACACTAAACTTGCATGATCAATCGGCTCTACAACAGAAGCGTTGTTCATTGAACAAACATTTTGTGATGGTATTTCAGACGGAGGAGTAGAGTAAGTCCAACTGGCCTGCAATATTTTCTCATTCTCAGATTTAGAATTGTAAGCAATGACTTTTTCATCAATTCGTAATAGTAAATTCTGGGCAGGAGGACTTGTTAAATCAACAATTCCAACTGACGGAGAGATATTTTTATCCTTGGTAGTATCCATATCGTGAAGACAAACGGAGTGATTTAAACGCTCTTTGGTATCTTGCGGATGATCAACCCCAAGATCGTTCACTTGGGTAGAGGTGAGAATATCCAATGTTTCTTTCTCAATATCCTCTTGAGTTTGGTCTTCTTCATCACCGTTGTCCTTCTCTCCACTCCCAAGAATGCTCTCTGTACGTTTGGGGGTATTTCTAATCAAATCAGCATTGTGAGCATGAACGGAAGATCCCATAGATGCGTATTGTGTCATTTGAGATTTCAAATATTCCTCAACAATCAATTCTGAATCAACACGTGTGTTATCCAATGAAAGACATTCACTATCTAAATCTTTGCTTTGAATTGTTTGTCGAATAACATCTGCTGCCCAAGAACGTAACTCTTGATCATCATCGTGTATGTCATTAACAGAGTTAGATTGAGGAGAAAGTCCAGTTTCCAACCTATCATGAAGAAAGGACCTACGCAAAGGAGTGCGCTTCAAAGGCTCATAACTGTTTTCATCTCTATGGTCTATCATTTCATCCACCCCTATATTCAAATTTCGCGACCCCGATGAACGAAATTCAGGATCCAAATACTGTGAAAGCTTTTCCGCAACATCCTCGGGATCTCCACTTTCTTTGCACCCCCGGACAAATGAAGTAGACATCCGCTTTAATGTCATTCCTTTTTTTTGCAAACGTTTCAGTCGCTGGCGAAATTCCAATTCACTAGGCTGGAGACCTCGATGGTTAGTTTGAGAGAAAGGTGGGTTTGGTAGCTCATCTGGTGGGAGACCCTTTTTCTCACATCGCAGTTTCTCCTCCTCCCACAATTCTGCACCAAACGCTACGCGCTTCATTAACTTATTTACTATGTGCACTTCATGAACATCCAACTCAAGTTCACATGTTGACTCTTTAACTCGATTGTTATTATATTTCGATATCGGCTTCGATGGCAAGGCAGGATTTATAACCGTCGTCAGAGCGTTTATCACATCTTTATGGGTTGTCAACACCGTGGCCGGTTGGGTCCACACCAAATCCTCGGGCTTGAGACCATCAAATAATTCAATTAAATCTTCGCTAATCAAACCTTTGACTTTAATACCATTGATAATCATAAAATCTTCAGAATTACATTGTTCCTCCTCTTTGTTTTGAATCTTTGCCCAAACCATTTCTGTGGGGACAGTAGATTGAGTGAAATACCCAGAAAGTACAGGGGTCGTACTCTTTCCATCGTATGTAAAATGTTTTGAAGCTTTAGCAGGACTGAGAGGGCTAAACCACTGGGATGTAGGTTTTGATGGTGAAGTGAATGTTTTTCCATCATCTATACCATTGACGCCCTTTTCACTTTTAAAAATAGATATATCTGGCAACGGAGGTCGAAACTAAAATTGAAAATGTATAACTCTGATGGAAACTAAAGAAGGCTCTTTCTTACCTTCACACGAGACAGATGAATCCATCCCATAGGAGAAATATTGTAATCAGACGTAAATTTCAAGATGTAAGGAATGTGTGACTCAAAAGTTTGCATCTGAATGCCTGCTAGCAGCCCTTCCTGACCAACAACATAAAATTATTCAAGCATGACGCATCCAACATCAACGGACTCACATCCAACGTATGGGCCAATCGTGTTATATCACCCGGATCATACAGATATGCCTTGATAAACAATATTGGTTCTATCCACATGCCATAAATGGATTTCTTCTTCACGATCTCCAACTTATTAAGATGTTTGCGCTTAGATACAGGCTGTCCTTGCTTGTTGGTTTCACCAATTTTGGCCACTCTTCTCATATGCATAAGTTCTTCTATGCTAGATTCCAGTACTGGAAGCAATCTGCAGGCGTTAGATATCACAAGTCAAAAATATTTCCTAAACTTTTCATATCTTGTATCATGGAACCAACCTCCGGAGCTTTTCTTCATTCTCGAAAGCAGCATGAGAAAAATTATCAGCTCGAAAGTAGATGTAAGGGAGAAATCCGTGAATGTGAACACATGCGCGCTGACCCAATGCGGTTGATCCATAAATTCGAATGACTGGCATAAGAATTCCTTTCGGCATCGGTCCATATTCGGCATTAACACTGATTCTTGACATGTAAAAATCAATATTTACCACCAAAACGGAAATAGTGGATTGTTCATCCCATGAAAAAATTCCCTCCGAGCCATCCTGCTTAGTTGCCATCTTCTATCAACCATTTACTCACTTGAATTCTCAAGGCGTGTTTCATCCCGATTCCATCGCAAAGCATTTATCAAACGCTTTCTGCAGCAGCCATTATGTATTTAATTTATGATGACAAAATTGGATCATTTTCCAAAATGCTATTTTACATTTTACATGTGAATGTATGGAAAGACACAATATTCAGAATGTATGAAACGTCGAGGCGCGCCATGATTTCAATCAAACATGTATAGAATACCAGCCAAAGAATTTATTAAAACGGAGGTGCTTTCCACAATTTTTCATCGATAACAACCAGACAGTAAGACAAGGTTTAAAATGCACTGTCTTGTTTCAGTCATTTAATTGACTTTCCTTTCTAGATGTCATCGGAAGAACAAGTAGCACCACCTCAACCACCGGCTGAAGAAGTTTCTCAGGCGGATCAACTGAAAAAGTAAGAGCACCTTATTACGGAAGGTGAAAGACTATGCATCTCATCAAAATTATTTAAGGCTTGGGAATGACGCTTTTATTGCTAAGAACTTCAAGGAAGCTATCGATCATTACACAAATGCTTTGAAGCTTGATCCCAACAATGCCGTGTACTATGCAAATAGAAGGTATGAGATAGAGCATTTGTTGAAATAACTGATTTGATTCTCTCTTCCAGTGCATGTCATGCTTCACTCAAGGATTGGCAAAAGTCTTTGGAAGATGCGCTGTTGAGTGTCTCCAAGGATCCTAAATACATTAAGGGCTATTACCGTTTGTCTTCTGCTCAAGCCGAGTTGCAATTATTTGATGATGCTGAAACAACTCTTAGAGCTGCTTTGACAATGGAGCCAGAAAACGAAGTGATCATGAGACAAATTAAGGCACTTAAGGCAAAAAAGACTGCTGCTGCCAACGCTGCTGCTGCTGCAAAGCGAGGTAATTACAAGAAGTTGGACGAAGCTCAAATGAAAGAGGTATTATCATTAAAATATCCCATTATAAAAGATGAATAATTGCAATTGCCACTATTTTTATTAGTTTGCTGAATTACAAGAGCAAATTGGTGCCTACAATCGAGATTTGAGAGCTGTGAAGGTGAAGCTCGCCAATTCACAAAGAGAGAGTCGCGTAAACAGCATGACTGCTAATCATATTGAGTCATTGGAGCGAACTGTTCCTTTATATAGAAGTGTAGGAAAAGCGTTTGTATTTTGCGAAAGGTCTGAAATTGAGAAGAGATTGGAAGATGAAATTGCAGACTTGACGAAGTTGCAGAGAGATCTCACCGATCGACAGGAATATTTGGAGAGAAGAATCACCTCAACCTCCGCTAACCTGCAAGATTTAATTAAGGCTTAACTATAAAGTGCATGTGTATACACGTTATGAGATGTAATATATATTAACTGATAGATATTGTTATTTGTCACTTTACTAGCACACTTACAATCGTTTTGGTACAAACATGAACTTAGCACTCAATAAATGCAAATATGCTTGCTGCAACGCCAACTGCAACTGTTTTAAGTCCAATCGAATGTTACAATTTCGAACACCTAGGCAATTCAAAGCATTTCCATCAATCACAGACCCTTCAACGCATGTTGCGTTGTGCTTTTCGCAATTTTTAGTTTGTTCACCATGATTCATGACAGGAAGTGGAATTAACTTTACACCAATCTCTCGAAGCATGGGATCAAAGTAAAATTCATAAAATCCGCCGTTGAAAATATCTATAACAACTGAACCTGACCGGAGAAATAGCCCATTCATGACTTCTGCACCATGAGCAGTAATGAATATATCTGTTTCAGCCAATGCTTCAGCTTGTTGTTGTAACGTAAGCGCACCTGCATAGAAAATATGATTTTCAAACCATTCCATGTCAATTGGAACGCTCAATAGATCAACTGAAAGTTTATTTTTCTTGATCATGTCTTGTAAAGCGTAGATATTCAAATAGTTGCGGCGAATACCTGAACGAACAGTCATTGTAATTTTTATTTTTCGATTTCGTGGATGGACAAATAACGTTTGGTTCAAAATTGATGGCAGAACATTCAATTTATTGAGAGGACAAAGTTTTAGAAAATTTATCTCTCTCATCGTAGAGGAAGTATGATGCAAACTTTCAACTTTTAGAGAAAGTTTCTCATACACATGACATTTTAAGTCATGTCCTACTAATTCAGAAGTAAAATAAGTAACGTGACCATTACTTCTCCCAATTAAAGCCAATTTTTCAAAACACAAATCATTTACAACACCAAAGACGGAGTCATGGTATAGTAGTCTAGGAAGCGACAACTTTTTGATCAGTGGCAAGATTCGCTTCTCATTAATTGATGAAGTTGGTGGAATTGCTCCATGTGATGGAATATTTAATGCAGCGCTTGAAAGAATTTCCAAACCACGCAAAGTGCGATCGTAGTAGTAGTCGATAAAAATGCTAACCATACGTCGAATCCAATCAACAGCTTTATATGACAACGACTTTGCCATTACAAAACGGTGTATAATAGGTTCAATGAAATGATCAAAATTATTCGAATACTGCGAACAAGTTCGTAACCGATACTCTACATTGTCACTGTGAATTGAAGAGGGATCTGTTACACTGTCAAGTATACAATCGTAATATTCTTTCGCAATTGTCACAAAATGCACGAAAATTTCACTATCATGTGATAAATGATCAGGAGAGACACTCATAATCCAAGCGGTTGTTCCCCGTAACCAAGATTTTGAAGTTTGCAAATGAAGCATTTTCATTTCAGCATCACTCAGGTGACGATTTCGAACAAGGAATTTATCTTCTATTTCCTCATTCAGTGTCAACATCCCTGGTCGAATTTGAACAAGGCGAGCCCCAGTGTAGAGGAACCCTTTATCTTCACTCAAATAATCATTCCAATCGACAAGTAGAGTTGTTGAATTTATCGGACTGAAAGTAATGAGTTGATGCTTTCCAGTCATTATTAAAGAATTTACGAATGGAACTTCAACAGCATCATATGATGCGCAAACATTTGAGATTAATATGAATGATTTGCCAACTGAATCATCTTTTCCTAGTACTTCACTATATCGAATTTGCTGTGGGTCTTGGAAAATGACATCATTCGAAGAATTTGAAAATAAAGTTTGCGTTGACATCGCCTGATCGTACTCACCATGATGACAGGGTTCCAAATCCATCCAGTTTGTTACATCCAATAACCAGATCTCCATATCATCGAACCAAATGTGGGACTTATCGTCCGCATCAACACCAAACTTTAAACGCTTGAATCGACAAACATTTGGTTGATTTTCTTGCTCAAAATATAACCAACTTTTATCGAAGCCTTTGCGAGCAGCGCGATCCGCAAAAATTTCAGTCATTGCTGAAATGAATTGACGACATGACTTAGTAGTAAAAAGAGTGACTGTCTTAAGTGAGAATTGAACAGTTTTGGCGACAAAAAGATGAACTAAGGTAATGATGTCCATCAGTATGTCAAACTCTTTATTGCGTTGATTTTGAAGAATCGACCGATCGAGAAAATGCCTCTGGATATATTGCAGCAACGGTTTGGGACCACAATCATCCATACCTCTGACTTTCCATGCTCTCATGCAAGTATATCTTACTATCATATCTAAATGAATCATTGAAATATGGTGAGATCCCGTGGTATCGAAAACATCGAACATGCTTTCTAATGAATCCAATAACCATAGGTTCAAATAGTTGTTATTTATAATTGAACTGCTTGGTTGGTTCATATTTCTAGCAAGATAGGAGGTCGGACACCAATAATCCCTTTGAAAAGAAGAGACTCTCGTAGGAATGTGATCATCCATGGCTAAAACCTCGTAGCGTTGAGCGTTTAGATTTGCCAAGTACGGCAAATTACATCTATGAAATCCAGCAAGAAACGCAGAATAACGCTCGAAATAATTCTTGGAACTGATAAGATGTATATATGCTTCAATTTTATCGTCTCCTTGTAGATTGTATAATGACACTTTCTCCATATGATATTCTATGCGTAAGGGGTCCTTCATGGTGATCATGGGATTCCCATCGAAGGGAGTCCAAGATAATGAAGGAATAACCAGCTTAAATAAAATCTCAACATGATTCACAGCTTTTATTTCACTGTAATCTACAGAAATCAACAACGGCAAATACCTGGCATAATGTGGTTGCTTCCCATTGAAGAGTTGTTCATACTCCTGATAAAGCTTGCCGGTTGTGCGGCCTTCACCGAAAATTATTTTTTGCGTGTTTATATTAAGACCGTCAGTTCTCAACTCTTCATGGATTTCATCCGGTTGGAAATCACGATCATGGGTGGAATAAAGTTTATTGTTGATCTTAACTCCAATGTAATATGGGAAATTAATGTTCTCTTGATAGAAAGATCCATCTCCTTTGACGTAATGCTCAACGATGATTGAAACAAACAGAGTATTCGACATATAAGACTCTGATATTGGTTGTATCAGAGTGAAGCGATAATGAGATTTACTGTCCACATGTGTTGGCAAAGTGAAAGAAACATTGCTTGGAGACACCGTCATAGTTTGAACAAAAGAGAGCCCCACGAGCAATCCTGACCAAATGACCCAAAACCACCATCTATGGAACATTGCAAACCCCAAACAAGAACTCGAGATACCGCAATGAATTTCATTTTAGAAACTATACTGTACAATTTGGAATTTATTAGTCTGTGCGCTGCTGGCGCGCGCTGCTGCGCCTGCTGTGCGCTGGTCCGGCATCTGTGCCGTGGTTGTTCCTCTTCTTGTTGTTGGTGTGGCTGTTATCAGCATAATATGTAACAAATATAATAAGTAAGAAGGCCTTATTCTTGGTACGATTGTATTGTTCTACAATACAATAGCATGACTATTCTGGATCTGGGATCTAAATTTACCAGCCCACCTCATAACGATAATTCAAGTTGGAAGAGTTGATTGTCCCGG
>JACCEA010253107.1_pt1 | contig 13122 bp, 16 predicted proteins | sample 7449851 | NCBI WGS metagenome assembly JACCEA01 (sample SAMN15323453, study PRJNA562643) | freshwater metagenome | isolation source: river surface water | place: USA:Blue River Watershed | collected 2017-08-18 | reverse complement strand
ATGAATGTCTATAAAGATGTTTATAATGAAGTTAGTGGCGTTGGTGACCCAATTGCTGCATCAGGTGATCTTTCAAATGTGTTGTTCGGTGCGCAGAAGCTAACTGATAATTTAGCCCCTGCCTCTCAACGTGCTTTAAATATGAACACAAAAGATAATGCAACTTTAGTAAACCAACTAAAAGGATTGTTCAATGATCCGGCTAAGATTGCTAAGAATTATAGAGAAGGTATGGTTGCTAATCAATTCTTAGGTTATGCCGATGTTTTTGAGAATACTTTATGGCCAACTCATCAAACTGGCTCTTCCGACAATGCGTATTTATATAACGCAGCCGGCGGCCAAGATGGATCAGCTGGTCTATTAAGTGTTGACACAGGCAGTGGCACCTTCAAGAAAGGTGACATTTTGATGATAGGTGGAGTATACCGCGTGCATCCTGAGACGAAAGGTAACACAGGATACTTACAACAAGTTGTTGTAACTGCTGATTACGCAGGCGGCGCCGGCAATATTTCGATTGCTCCAAACCTGATCGCGTCAGGTGCTAGGCAAACCGTCAATGCAGCACCAGTTGATAACGTGACTGTTAGAAAACTCGAGTCTGATGAGACAACGCTAATTCCGGCTAACGCGGATTACCGTATTTCAATGGGGTATCATAGAGATGCTTTCGCTTTTGTCTCTGCGGATCTAGTTATGCCTCAGGGTGTTGATTTCAGCGCACGTGAAGTCATGGACAATATCTCTATGCGTATTGTTAGACAATATGACATAAATAACGACAAGTTCCCTTGCCGTATTGATGTTCTGTATGGTTACAAATGTATACGTCCTGAACTCGCTGTACGTTATGGTTTCAATTAATAGTTATTCAAAATTAATGGGAGAGATTATTCTCTCCCATTTTATCCAAATAATAGGTTTAAAATGGCTATTCCAACAAATTATGCAGAACTCCAGACTGAGATAGCTAACTGGTTAAAAAGGAATGATCTAACCAATGATATCCCAGGTTTCATTAGTTTGGCGGAACAGCGAATTAATAATGAAGATGCTATAATTTTTCAGGAGGCGACCTCTAATATTACAACCACTATCGGGCAGGACTTTACAGCCTTACCGTCTGGTTTTAAGGAGGTGCGCAGCCTAACATACACGACAAGCAATTTCGAGAATCCTACGAAAGTAGATCTTGCTAGTCTAGAGAATTATAGGAATGTAAATATATCGGGAGTTCCCAGATTCTTTGCGATCTCGAAGTCAAATTTTGAGTGGGATGTATTGGCGACTAGCGCTTTTAATATGACATGCAAATACTATAAAGAGTGGGATATTGCGGCTGATAATACCAACTTTCTTCTAACGAATTATTATGGGGTTTATTTATTTGCAGCTCTGGAAGAAGCAGCAATATTTATTAGACACCCGCAGCTCGTAGTTTGGGAAAGAAAGGCGCAAAAATCTATCGATAGATTGCGTAGAAATAGTGCGGTGCGTGAGAAAGCACCATTAGCAATTGATCCGGCACTAGTTACCCAGCACGGCACATATAATATTAACTCAGGTTATTAAATAATGCCAAAGAATATAAGATTATTAGGCTTTGCACCAGACCTTGATCCGACCACACCTGGGGTAATTCGTGATGGGATTAGATTTGTGCCATCCTCATCAGGATTTAGGCCGATGAGATCGCCACAGGCTACTACATTACCCCCCTTAGCCTCAACGTGTATTGGGGCGAGGGTGATAAGAAAGATTGACGGCACTGCAAGAATATTAGCTGGAACTAGAACACACATATATGAAGCGATCGGTGGTAACACTTGGGATGATGTTTCGGGGGCAACTTACCTTTCCGGGGCGGATAGTAGGTGGAGGTTTGCTCAGTTCGGTGATACAACATATGCAACGAATAAAGCAGATACACTACAATCATCATCCGCTGGTGCATTTGCGAGTGTCGTAGGAGCGCCGAAAGCTAGTATTATTGAGCAAGTATGGCCTGGTTTCATTATGGCCTTTAACTATAATGACGGCACGGAATATCTCGATGGGTGGTATTGTTCAGCATTAAATAACCCAACTAGTTGGACGCCATCGATCGCAACACAGTGCGCGAATGGGCGTTTGCGTGATACACCTGGCCAGATAACTGCAGGTAAAAGTTTAGGTTTAGATGTTGTGGCTTATAAAGATAGATCAATGTATCTTGGTCGTTATATAGGCGCGCCATTAGTATGGGATTGGCAATTAATATCTAGCGAAATAGGTACGCCTTGTCAAGAATCAGTGGTGAATATTGGCACGGAACATATCTTCGCTGGTTACGATGGGTTTTATCGTTATGATGGCTCGCGCCCTACTCCTATTGGTAACCCGCTCAAAGAATGGTACAACATTAACGTATCTAAGTCGAATCGCAGCAGAATGTTATCAGTGCATGATCGTGACCAATCAAATATTTATTTCTTCTACGCCGACTCAACTGATATAGTCAAACAGGCATTGGTATATAATTATAAGAATGATAATTGGGGAAAAGCATCACTTTATGAGGATATGTCTCTTGAAGCTTCAATGGAATATGAGCCTGGTTCTATTTATATTTATGATACATTTGGTGATTTTTGGCCTACATACGATGTCTTGCCAGATATAACATATGATAGCACATTTTGGAATTCTGCCTCGCCATTACCAGCAATCTTCCAGAATGATCATATATTATATTCAATGACTTCACCACCCGATGGACTAGAAGGACATGAAAGTTCAATTGTATGTAACTTTATCGGTGATGATAATATTTACACATTTTTGGACAGAATTAGAGTCCAATTCAACTCACAAGATCTAAGTTCTGCATCACTAGAAATAGGAGTATGTGATTTTGTAGGTGGGACTCTGTCGACCACTACTGATTTCTTTTTACAGAATAACAAGTTCGATATTCTTTTAACATCAAAATGGTTTACTCCTACATTCACTTTTAATGGCGATTATGAAATCACAGGATTTAGTATTAATTTAACAGTTGAAGGTTCTGACTGATGGCAAGACTACCGGACAACCCAACATTACCGGTCATTCCAAGTAATAGCGATTCTTACGGCAGAAACCTAAACTTTACTTTAAATAAACTTTTGCGTGATACATCCCAACAGGTAAACGCGTTAGCTGAGGGGAGAATCGTTGCTACAAACAATGCGAGTACAGGGACACCTACAACCGGTAAATATACGCAAGGCGATTTTATAAAGAATTCGCAACCAGTAGAGTTGGGTATAGCGCTCTCAAAATATATCATCATAGGCTGGGTATGTGTTGTTAGCGGTGAGCCAGGTACATGGGTTCAATGTAGATTTTTAACGGGCAATTAATAGGTATAATATGGGTATATTTAGTTCTTTATTCGGTGGTTCCAACAAATCGACTAGCACTAGCTCAACCGAGCCATGGTCAGTACAGCAACCATTTTATAAACAAATATTCGGTGATGCACAAAATTTATATAATCAAGGTAAGTTATCTCCAAACTCGTATCCCGGTTCTCAGGTAGCGCCCCAATCTCAAGCCACATTAATGGCTAGGCAAGGAATATTAGACCGGGCTGGGGTAGGGTCAACGCTTAATGATAATGCATATAATCTTACTTCAGATACTTTAGGTGGTAAATATCTTGATATAACTCAGAATCCATCATGGCAACAAGGTTTAGATGATATTAGTAAGGCCTTTGCAAGAGGGACTGCGGCACAGACTGATTCTGCAGCCGCGAGGTCTGGTGGTTATGGCGGTTCAGCATATAACGAATTAGTCGGTATTAATAATAGGGCATTAGGCAATGCTCTAACTGACTATGCTGGTAATCTGTATAACCAAGAGCGTAACAGGCAAACCCAAGCATTAGGGCTAGCACCTTCTATCGACCAGCTTGGGTACAGCGATTTAAATCGTATAGCCGGCGTAGGCTCTCAAGATGAAGCGTATCAACAAAAACTTATTAATGATGCAGTAAATAAATATAGTGCTCCGGCACAGAATCTTGAAGCTTTTAAAAGTATTATTGGTGCTCCACTAGGTCAAACTACGACCAATACTCAGACTTACAACAATAACCCGCTGGGTAATATTCTAGGCTTAACTGGTCTTGCTGCATCCCAATTTAACAATAATGGTCTATTTTCAGATCTTTTCGGAGGTGGTAATAGTTACGCCTCGAATTATTCTGGTTTATCAGATATTGGAACGCCCTGGAAATATGCTTCGATTGAAGGTTTGCCTTGGCTCAATGCCTAAATAGTATTATAATTAATATTAAACAGATTATCCTAAGATAAAAGAGCAAAGATTGAGACAACTCACGTAGGTCATAAACAGCATTCTGTAGAGCCTCTCTTTCGCCAAGATCTATCTCGTACTGAGAGGGTGTCCAGAATCCATCATCTTTCGGCATAATAATATCCTTTTGTAGGTTTAAAAATGAAAAACTTTAATATATACGGCAATACATCAGACGGGAATATGTTGCAAGATTTAAGCCTAGGTTTACTTGCAAATAGTGGGTATTCTAAAGAACCGAGGACTTTCGGTGAAATATTAGCAGCCTCTTTTGCATCGGCGGATGCTCAACGGCAGAAAAGGCAAGAATCCGAATTAGCCAAAGCGAAACTCGGGATGGAGTTGAGAAAGCTCCAACAAAATAGATTCGGTTCCCTGCCTCAGGGTTATATGTATAATGAAGAAACAGGGCAAGCGACTAAGGTTCCTGGCCTAGAAAATATAGACCCGTCTCGGGGACAGGGAGGTGTTCTTGAATGGGCTTATAACCAATCTAAGGCAGACCCCAACTTTACCAACTTTATCAATAAGTATAATTATGATAAATCTAATTCGGCGGCACAGGGCAAGAATGTTTCAGACTTAAATTATGCGCCAAAGATTGCTGAAGAAAAACAAATTGGTAAGGAGCGTGGTAGTACAAAAGTGCTACTAAACAGCCTAGAATCTAAAATGCCTCAACTACAGCAAACAGTTGATAGACTATCAGAATTAGGCAAGACCGCGACTTACACTAAGGCAGGTCAGGCTGTTAATTTAGGGCGGAAGGAGTTAGGATTAGACACAACTGCTGCAGCAGAAGCAAGGGCTGAATATATTTCAGTAGTAAATAACGAGATTCTGCCGCTTATGAGAGACACCTTCGGCGCTCAGTTCACGCAGAAAGAAGGGGAGAGTTTAAGAGATACATTAGGTAACCCTAATGCTACACCTCAAGAAAAAGACGCTATATTGCGCTCATTTATATATTCTAAAACACAGCAAATTAAGTCGCTGAGAGATGAGGTGTCTCCGAAAGAGTCAATTGCTACAGGAGCGTCCGTGACACCGTCACGTAACATTAAAGACTTCTCTAACGAAGAATTAATGAGGCAACTAAATGGCCAGTAAATTAGAATTAATGCTAGAAGCTGAAAGGCGTGGGATTCTGCCTGAAGACAAAAAAGCACTTCTCACAGAAGCGCGTAGTCGTGGGTTGATTCCAGGAATTGAGACTGAAACACCGAAGAAGCCAGATAATCCCGCACTGGACAATATGAACGCTTATGATGCTGCGAAGGAGTATGTTGTAAGGCCTCTTGCACGTGCGGGTAAATCGGTGCTACAGGGTATGGTTTCTATACCTGAGCTGGCTAGCCAGCCTTTAGGACAAGCTCTGGATTATGGAGCTTCAAAATTAGGCTATAATACTAACTTTGGGGCATCACCATCCGCCCAATTAGGTAATATTATTGATCAACAGACCGGCGGCATGACGAGTCCGAGAGGTGCATCAGAAAGAGTTATAGACGCAGCATCCCAAACTTTATCAGGGGGCGGCATCGGTACCCTCGCTAAAGCTGGTTCTGTTATAAGTAAGTTATCTCCTAAAAACACAAGAGAGTTAATAGCATTTGGAACATCCGGTGCTGGCGCACAATTAGGAACAGAAGTTGCTCCAGATTCTATAGCAGCGCCTATTGTAGGTGGCCTTTTGGGGGGGTTACTCCCTGGCACATCAGTCAGTACCCCTAGGAACCAGCGAATAGTTTCATCAGAAGATAGATTCAATCAAGCTCGCCAATTATATAATAAAGCCGATGAAATTGGTGGAGTGATGAAGCCAGAGATTACCAATGAAATTATTAATAAGGTTCAAGAGCAGTTACCGCAGACAGATGCAGGTAAGATCTTGGGACTAAAAAAGGATCTTATAAAGACGGCTGGAAACTTTGAAAAATTACGAGATAAGAGCCTAACATTACGTGATGTGGGTGAGATTGATACATTCTTGGCGGATAAGATTGAGAAGAACTTAGATAACGGCAAATTAAATTCAAAGGGCAAATCTTATTTTGACCTACAAAGCGAGATTAGAGATTTAGTTAATAATGTCAATTCTGATGAAGTTATAGGTGGTAAACAAGGATTTGATACCTTTGCTGAAGCTCGTAAATATTGGTCTAATGCTAATAAGCTGAGTGATATTGAAAAAGTTATTAGTCGCTCAGTTGGCACACAACAGCCGGCTACATCTTTAAGGGCTGGTTTTAGGAATCTGGCCAATAACGATAAAAGATTGCGTGGCTTTACTGCTGAACAGCGTGATTTAATATCTAAGGCATCACAGGCCAACCCCGTTGTGGATTTTATGGGGGTGATGGGTAGTAGGTTTTTACCTATTGGTAGTCTTGTAGGAGGTGGCACAATGTTAGATGCTGCACAATCTGCTGGAACTGCATACGGTGCTCGCAAAGGTGCTGAGTTAGCCCAACTTAGTCGCGCTAACGCTATTCTAGAAGATTTAAGTAGATTTGGTGCGCCGAAACCTCCACTATCATATGAATCGATTTTCGGCAATCTATTAGGCAATAAACGCTATGTAGCTCCAGCTTTTGCAATTTCTAATCAACAATAAATAGGTAAAAGATGCCAATTCCCTCTAATATACGCGACATGAGCGCGTCTGCAGGCTCAAATTTCCCACAAGGTACAGAACCGATCGGCTCGAATCTTGATAATTATATGCGTGCATATCAATCTGTAATTCGGCAGGAATCTAATGATTACGATTGGCAGAAACCAGAATACACCACGAGCTATTTATCAGGCACAACTTTCTCAATCTCAGGGCTTGATGTAACGGGGATATTCCAGGTTAATAGGCGTATTAGAGCGGTTGGGTCAATGACTGGTACTATATATTGAACGATTACAGCGTCTGTTTTTGTGGTGAACACGACCATAACTGTTGCGTGGGATACTGGGAGTTTAAGTAGTGAGACATTAACAATGTCCTTAGGCATGAGTTATAATAATAATGCGTTCCCCGCGAATATTGTAACTAATGCTAAAATGGCTGATAATGCAATTAATACTGCTGAATTAGTGGATAATTCTGTCACAACAGCAAAGATTAATACTGGTTTAGTTACAGGCCTAACCGCCGCCACTGATCTCCAGAACGCCGACCAGTTAATATTAGCGGATAATTCTAACTCAGATCAAAATAGAAAAATCACACTAGCTAATGCGAAGCCTTACCTTACTCCTATTACAACCCGAGGCGATATAATTAGAGGAAGTTCAACAGGTCTAGCTGAGAGATTGGCGCTGGGAGTAGTAGGCTCTGTGCCAATTTCAGACGGGTCGGATGTAAGTTTTGGGTTTCCGACTAAAGCTATAATAAAAAATGTCGATGAATCCAGAACGGGAAATACTACCCAACAATGGGTGGCTGACAGTTCATTAATATTTACTATGTCACCAAACAGAACGTATTTAATAACTCTGGATATATCTTTTTTAATGAGTAGCGCTTTTGAGTATGGTTGGGATGCTACCGGCGCAGTTAGTAGTGCCTACGGCAATTTCCAATTGAATCATGGTGGTTATCAGGATAGTACAAATTATACTTCAATCCTAAGTTTACAAATTAGTGAGACGGCTAGATTTATAGGATTGCCACAATATTTATCGTCATTAAATTCAGCTCGTGCTTATTCAAATCTTCATGCTCAAATGGTAGTAGCTAATTCTGGATCGAGTAATACATTTAGATTTGTATGGTACCAGAGGTCTGCTGTATTCGCAGCCACAGTCTACGCCGGCTCAATTCTAACATATCAAGTAATAGGATAACATCATGCCACAAGTACTTTTGAACGGAGTTTTAACTGATTTAACCGACGAAGAATATGACGAGCAGATTCTTGGTAACACAGTCACTAATCTCCGTAGCGCACTTTACAATCGCGTTACCTATGAAATGAATCGCAGGATAGCGTTGATAATGCCAACAATCGATCTTTTGGCTTTATTAGCGGCTATGGTTCAGATTCATAATAGCGAGATTGCTGGTCTTAAAGCATCTCCGCCAACGATATACAGTTTAAACGCCAACGAACTAACAACAATAACTACTGCGACTGACACCAATACAGCAATCGCTTCAGTAAAAACGAAAGCTGGGTTGATTAACGCTGACATCGCAGCTACGTCTGATAAAGCCGTATTAAAAGCTTATGATGTGGAAAACAGTGTGTTGTGGGCGTAGGTGGACAACAAATAGTTGCTAAATATATAGATATATACTATATTTAGGGGCGGCTAGGATAAATCTTAACCATACATTCCAAAAAGTTAGTAAGACGGGAGATACATGAATGGCACAGCGGCCGGTAAAAATTTCATCAAAGATTGTTAAACGACCAACCAACAAAAAATCGTGCAAAGCGTAGGATGGACTTACTGTTACTAGCAGTATTTATAATCAATTTTGCGCAGACTGTCTTCGGCGACTGGTTTTCTGTCGATATTCAAACGTATCTTTTTGATATGGCCAACATGGCTACGGCTTTACTGTTGGCCATATACGCATTTCACCGCACAAGATATATATTCTTGCAACGTAAGATTTTACTGTACTTACTAATCATAATGGAAATCTGGTTTATTACTGACTACAATCTAATAAATATGCTTGAGGGGACGGAATATATTAATGTTGTGAGGACAATCACAGCTCTAGTGACTACTGTAATCTTTTTACCCTTAGTGTTTTACCAGTATCTTAGAAAATGGCCACCGTTCATAGCGAGATTAATGAAGCGGGACGGAGCTGGATTGTCGACAAAATCCCAAAGAATATTACGGGACTAACTGCCGCGTTAATATCAACGCCTTACGGACATCGTTCTATTGTTACTGATAATATTGAATTTACGTTTAGCAAAGGCCTATTAGTAGAGCGCCCTTATATCTTTAATAAAACTCATTCGTTTAAAGAAATTAATTATTACCCGCCGGAATTCTTACGTAAGTATGTAGGTACGCCGTGGGATATAATAAATAACTGTTTTGTTTTTTTTAATAAATTCTAAGAAAAGAGGATGAATATGGCGAAGTCTGCTCCCGACATGAGGGAAATATTTGTTGAGATTATAAAATCTGCAGAGGTCAAAGAAGAGATTATAAGATTTGCGAACGCAACAAGCGACCGAACGGCTAAGGAGATTGTTAGTGATATACAGCACGATATAGCTGAGATAAAAGGGTTGTTGTCGAAGGTAGGATTAGATTTAGAGAATCCCAAAGACCAATATGCTGATTTAGCACACTTGCGTAAATGGCGTCTGGCTTTTGATAAAGGAGCATCACTGGTCGGAACATGGGTACTAACTGCAATTATAGTTGGATTAGCAGCTTTGGTTGGTTTAAAAAACTTTAAATAGGAGCATTATGCAAAAATTTTCACAAAAATCATTAGATGAGTTGGCTACCTGTGATAGAAGATTGCAGGTAATAATGGATGAAGCGATACAGCACATCGATGTTGCTGTAATATGTGGTAATCGAGGAGAAGAGGCGCAAAACAAGGCTTTCGCCGATGGTAAAACAAAACTTAAATGGCCAGAAAGTAAACACAATAGCAAACCATCAAAAGCAATGGATGTCGTACCCAACCCGGTTGATTGGAATGATCACAAAAGGTTCATTTACATGGCAGGAATAATTATGGGTATCGCGGCTTGCAAAGGCATTAAATTGCGTTGGGGCGGCGATTGGAACTCTAATGATATACTCTCCGATGAAAAATTTTCAGATTTAGCTCATTTCGAATTAGTGGAGTAAAAATAATGCCAAAGATTGGTGAAGTAATAGCAAGTGGTTTGGGTATCGTAGCGTCGCCCGCTACAGGTGTAATAACTGCGATCACAAATATTCTGGATAAAGTCCTACCTTCTGCCAAAGAACGGGCAGAGGCGCAGGCGATTCTTGAGAAGATAAAACAGGCTCCTGAATTACTTGATAAAGAGCTAGAGAAACAAAGGCTTGAGAGAGAATTCGCAGCCGCTCATGATCAAACTGAGGTTAATAAGCTTGAAGCTCAGAGTGCGTCTTTGTTAGTTTCAGGCTGGCGGCCATTCATAGGTTGGGTATGTGGTATAGCTTTAGGCTATGTCTGGATAGGTAGGCCATTCATTCATGATTTGTGTAATGTGTTTGGGTATAATCCAGAGTTTTCAGTAATTGATACTGACAATATGTTACAGTTGGTAATAGCTCTATTAGGCCTCGGTGTTTATAGAACCTTTGAAAAAGTAAGAGGTGTATCACGATGATTAGCAAAATTCTTATTTGGATTGGTGGGCTCACAACAAAGCAATATTTATTTATTTTCTTACCAACAATGTTTGTAATTGGCTGTTTTCTAGCGTATATTTATAATGTACTTAATTAGTTCTACAATACAGCACTCCGCGGTGGCTTAAAACGCCACCGCCTCCAAGCTCATTTGCCAAGTGCACAAAGAGTATCCGGAGTCGTCTTGGTGGCGGCTCCAGCCTTAATTGTATTGCAAACCCATTTAAAACGTAATTTTTACAGAAAATGTGCAGAATATTGATTTAAATTGCCTTTTAAACCCATTTAAGTTATTCAATAATTTAGAATTACTAGTAAGTGACAAATTGTCACATACTGCGTAACTGGTGCGTAACTGGGCTTTTTTATTTTATTGATAATCCAATATTATCAATACCTTGCTGCGTAACTGACTTGAATCCGTTTATTATACACGTAAAATACATTTCACATATAAATCTATATATTACAGTAGCTTCTCATTATACATGTACAATACATTTAGAACGATATCTCATCATCAAAGTTCAAATGATCATCGTTACTCACAACAATGTCTGGCTCGCCGTCAGGGGTGTAAACAGTTCTAGTTTCTGAACTTTCTTGTTTCTCTTGACGCTTAAATCTCTGGAATCCCTTTAGTATAACTTCTGTGGTATAGCGTTCCACACCCTTATCATCAGTCCATTTACGCGTTGTTAGTGAACCCTCAGCATATACTTTATCTCCTTTATGTATATACTTTTTCACAAAGTCAACTAGCCCAGGTGAGAAGACAACAACCTTGTGCCATTCAGTCTTATCCTTTCGCTCACCAGAAGTCTTATCTTTCCAAGAATCGGTTGTCGCTACAGAAATCATTGCTATCTCGCGTCCATCCTGAGTGGCCCTAACCACTGGATCTGCTCCGATATTTCCAATTAAAATCACCTTATTCATGCTTGTCATTTTGGTTCTCCTGGGTTCATACATGTTCCTGAAATATGGCAGTTGCTTAGTTTTTTAAGGATATCCCAAATCATCGGATGATAATGTCCTTTATCACACTTATTAATATCAGCACCATTTCTAATAAATTCCCAAATAGTGTGCATACTCCTATAACATGTTAGTGATTTCGCAAAAGCTAATGCGTAATCTAATCCCGTTCTCCCTATATCATCTTTCTTATTTATATCTACTCCTGCTTTAACTAGTTTTTCTATAACCATATAATTTGTTAATATACCAGCGAGGTGTAGAGTAGTAATCTGACTGGGCGTTGTAGAAAATACATCCGCTCCAAGATCTATAAGAGTATTAAACATTTCGGCATTAAAGGAGTGGAAGATTAATGGGCGTCCAAGCTCATCGATGCTATTGGGACATGCTCCGTCCTTAATAGCGACAATTAGTTTATTCAAATGGTTATTCTCGGCCATTTGGAATATATTTTCATTATCAATTGTCATCTCGTATACTCCTCAAGTAGGTTGATCATTTCTTTGTCTTTATATTTATGAGCTATATCTATTGGAGAATCTCCCTTGCTGGATTTAACTGTAGGATCAGCTCCGTTTCGCAGCAGGTAACTCATCATTTCGGTATCTTTATTATAAGTAGCAATCCATAAAGGTGTGCAGCCGCCAAGTGTTGGCGTGTCTATATCAAAATTACCTTCTTTTAATATGCACCCGACTAGATCGGGGATGCACGCTAAAGTAGCGGTATGGAGCGGGAGCTCGTCCCACAAATCGTAGACACGGAGATCAGCACCATTCCTGATCAATAGATATGCTAAGTCATGCTCCTGTTTGTATAAAGCAAGATGAAGCGGGGTAGCATTATGCATGTCAGTCACGTTGATTTCTATACCAGCCTGTATAAGCTCATATAGCGGATGGAATCGACCGAATTCTATAGCCGCCTCGAGATAATCCCATGGATGTTCGTTGAGCTCTTCTTTTGAAATATCCTTAAGAAATTTGCGCAACTCTCTGTCTTCGTCATTCTTTATAAGTAAAAGTATGTGGTCTTTAGTTGTATTCTGCATTTAATCCACCAATATAATAGTTTCTTTTAGATCTATAATTTCATCTATTATGAAACGGTATGGATTCTCATCATTATCGGGGTCGGGGACTGCCCGCATTATTAGGAATTTACCTAAGTCACCCGCGTGCTGTAGCCGTATATCTGCTAATATAGGTTTTTCCATCTTGTCGAAATCCTCATAATTGAGAAAACCACTGATAATCTTTCCAACCTCTAAAATTAACCCATACTCTTCATTAATTTCTACATAGACCTTAAATATCTTTTCTGTCATTTCTTTACTCCTTACATAGTTTCATATTATCTTTTACCCGACTACAAAAGTTACGAGGGAATAATGTATCCCTACTATATTGTGCACCGTCAAAATTTGCGAAGTCGTATTGGATACCCCTT
>JACCEA010944638.1_pt1 | contig 13124 bp, 12 predicted proteins | sample 7449851 | NCBI WGS metagenome assembly JACCEA01 (sample SAMN15323453, study PRJNA562643) | freshwater metagenome | isolation source: river surface water | place: USA:Blue River Watershed | collected 2017-08-18 | reverse complement strand
GCACCAACATGAAGACCAACCCCAACTGCATGCTGAGCCTGCACAAGGACGTGATCTTCACCAACGTGGCCCTCACGGACGATGGCGACGTGTGGTGGGAAGGCATGGAAAAAGACACCGGCAAACTGCCCGATCACCTGATCGACTGGCAAGGCAAGGACTGGACCCCCCAGATCGCCAAGGAAACCGGCGCCAAAGCCGCCCACCCCAACGCCCGTTTCACCGTGGCCGCTGCCAACAACCCCGCACTCGACCCCGCATGGGACGACGCCGCTGGCGTGCCGATCGACGCGTTCATGTTCGGCGGCCGCCGCTCCACCACCGTGCCCCTCGTCACCGAAGCGCGCAGCTGGACCGAGGGCGTGTACATGGCCGCGACCATGGGCTCGGAGACGACTGCCGCCGCCTTTGGCGCACAAGGCGTGGTGCGCCGCGACCCGTTCGCCATGCTGCCTTTCTGTGGCTACAACATGAGCGACTACTTCCAGCACTGGCTCGACACCGGCGCCAAAGCAACAGCCGCTGGCCACAAGTTGCCCGCCATGTACTGCGTGAACTGGTTCCGCAAGGGCGAAGACGGCTCTTTCGTGTGGCCCGGCTACGGCGACAACATGCGTGTGCTCAAGTGGATGATCGACCGCCTGGAAGGCAAGGCCCAGGGCGAAGAAACCATGTTTGGTGTGGCCCCCACCTACGCAGAAATCAACTGGAATGGCATCGCGTTCAGCGCCGAGCAGTTCAAGGCCGTGACCAGCATCGACACAGCCGCTTGGCAAGCCGAGTTCAAGCTGCACGATGAGCACTTTGCGCAGCTGAGCTACCACCTGCCTCAGGCCCTGCTGGCCACCAAGGCTGCACTGCAAGCGCGCTTGGCCGCTTAACCTACTTCTGCGCCCTCCGGCGCCGAATCTTGCAACCGCCCCGGCCACAAACCGGGGCGGTTTTTTTTGGGCTGCACAATCGGTGTCATGTCTTTGTTGAACACCCCAGAATCGCGCATCCGCATCGCCTCTTGGTTGATGTGGGTGACACCGGCCTTGTGGTCGGTCAATTACATCGTGGCACGCAGCGCACCCGGCGTGGTGGAGCCGCACATGCTGGCCTTGGGCCGTTGGGCTTTGGCGGGGGTGATCCTGGCGTTTTTTGCACGCAGCGAGTTGTGGCGTGAACGGCACAGCACGCTGCGCGATGCGGGGCGTTACTTGGTGTTGGGCGCCTTGGGCATGCTGATTTGTGGCGCTTGGGTTTACCAAGGCGCACAAACCACCTCGGCCATGAACATCGCGCTCATTTACGCCGCCTCACCCGTGCTCATTGCGGTGGCCGCTGTCTGGTGGCTGGGGGAGCGGTTTTCGGTGCGCCAGGGTGTAGGCGTGGTGATCGCCATGGTGGGTGTGTTCCATGTGGTGGTCAAAGGCCAATGGCTGGCCTTGGGCCAAGTGCAATGGGTCGCCGGTGACGGCTGGATCGTGCTGGCCATGGTGTCGTGGGCTGCTTATGCCTTGCTGCAAAAAAAATGGCCCACACCGCTGGGCTCCACCGCGCGTTTGGCGGCCATTTGCATGGGCGGCATGCTGGTGCTGCTGCCTTTTGCCGCTTGGGAGTTCGTTCAAGCCGACACCCCCGCATGGACCCCGAAGGCCACCCTTTTGGTGGTGGCTGCAGGCTTGTTACCCGGCATTGGGGCGTATTGGGCCTATGGCTTTTGCCAAAAAGTGTTGGGGGCCAGCCGCGTGGCCGCCAGTTTGTACCTGGGGCCCTTGTATGGTGGCCTGGCCGCTTGGCTGGTGCTGGGTGAGGCCATGGGCTGGCACCACCTGATGGGCGCGGCGCTGATCTTGCCCGGCATTTATTTGGCGTCTCGCCCATCGGCTTGAAGCGGCCATAGGGTTCCATCCCGTGGCACATAAAAAAAGGCCTCCGCATGGAGGCCTTTGTAATGTGGGTCCCGCTGGACCCTAAAAATCGAGCTTCAGATGTAGTACAGACGATCGCGCACCACACGGGCAGCGCGGCGGGTCATCAGGGTTTCCAGATCATTGACTGGGCCTGGGGTCTCGCTGGCGCGGTCCATCGCCACTTGCAGCTCGCTCATCAGGCGCGGGTCGGACTGCGCCATGGACCACAGACGCTCGTCGGCGCGGTTGCGGGCCACATGGGCCGACCAGGCATCCAAGCCGATCATCAGGTTTTGCGCCAGGTGGCGCGTCAGGCCACGCAGCACCACGATGGCCAACACGGCCACGGCCCACAGCGCCAGCCAAGCGGCCACCACATGGGATTCGGCCCAGCTGTCGATCATCTGATCGACGCCGACGACCAATGCGGCCACGCCTGCAGTCAGCAAGAGGTTCGCGAGGGTTTTGCTCGAAGAGCGGGGGGCTGCCTTGACAGCAGGCATGGAGGGCATGGTGCCCAAAACAGATTTAACGGTGGTGTTCATTTTGTATTCCCTTGATTCGGCTTTGTTTCATTTGGCAATCCAAAACTACAAAACCATGTGCTGAATCATAGGGTTTTTACCAATGTCGTTCAACTTTATCTTCATAATGGCCTTCATTCATAATGGTGATAGTTAAAGACCACCGCATGCCCACCGCCGTCCCTCACTCTTTTCGCACCCTTGACCTGAACCTGCTGCGGGTGTTTGACGAAGTCATGGCCGAGCGCAGCCTGACCCGGGCCGCGCACAACCTGTCGCTCACCCAACCGGCCGTGAGCAACGCCCTGCGCCGCTTGCGCGAGGCCCTGGGCGATGAGCTGGTGCGCCGCCACGGTCATGGCATCGAGCCCACACCCCGGGCGCTGGCCCTGTGGCCCAGCGTGCGCGAGGCGCTGCGCCAATTGCAGGCGGCCATCGTGCCCAGCGCTTTCGAGCCCCAGCAGGCCAACAGCACCTTTGTGCTGGCCATGGCCGACGCCACCGCCGCCGAACTCATGGGCGGGCTGGCCCGCGAGCTGGAGCTGCAGGCCCCGGGCGTGTCCTTGCGCGTGCTGCCGCTGACCACACGCGACCCGCGCAAGTTGCTCAGCGAAGACAGTGCCGACATCGCGCTGGGTTACTTTCCGGCGGTGCTGGCCGACCTGACGGCACGCGCACAGTCGGGTGAAGCCATTCCCTTTGAACACCAGCGCCTGTATTCGGGCGAGTACGTGTGCGTGATGCGCAAGGGCCACCCGCTGGCCAAGCGGCCCATCAGTTTGGAGGCCTACTGCGCAGCACGGCATTTGCTGGTCAGCTTTTCCGGGCGGGCCTACGGCTTTGTGGACGAAGCGCTGGCCGCCATCGGGCAGCAAAGGCGCATCGTGCTCACCGTGAACCAGTTTTTCACGGCGGGGCGGGTGGTGGTGAACTCCGACTTGCTCACCGTGCTGCCGCGCCACTTTGTGCCCACCACCGGCATGGCCCATGAACTGGTGCTGCACGAGCTGCCCTTTGACGTGCCGCCCGTGCAAGTGCACGCCCTGTGGCACCGCAAACGCCATCAAGACAGCCCTCACCAATGGCTGCGCGCCCAACTGCAAGAAGTGGCGCGACAGGCATTTGACAACCCCGTGCCAACCCGCGACAGCCCGACATGAAGATCCAACTCCTTTCCGACCTGCACCTGGAGTCCAACCCCGACTTCATGCCGACCCCGGCTCCGGGTGCTGATGTGCTGGTGCTCGCGGGCGACATTGGCTCTTACCAAGCGGGCTCGGCGCTTGCCAGCGCTGGTGACAGCGACTTTGGCTTGGCGCGGTTTTCGCCGCGGCACGGCTGGCCCACACCCGTGCTGTTTGTGCCCGGCAACCACGAGTACGACGGGCTCGACTTTGACGAAGCCCACACCCGTCTGCGCCAAACCTGCGAGCGGCTGGGCATCACCTGGCTGGAGCGCGAGGTGCTGCAACTGGGGGGTGTGCGTTTTGTGGGCACCACGCTGTGGACGGACTTTGACGCGCTGGGGCCGCTGGCCGGGCAGCCCATCCCCGACCCACTGACCGACAAAATTCCGGCGCACTTCAGCCACCCCAACAGCCAATACACGCGCCAACTCAAAGCCCGCGACAAAGCTTTTCGCGCCGCCAACTATTACCTGCGCAAAACCCTGACCACACGCCAAGGCGAGCCCTGGTTGGCCGAAGGCCTGCGTGAGCAAGCCCTGCAGTGCCAAGACTGGCTGAGCGCTGCGCTGCGCTCACCCTTTGCGGGCCCGACCGTGGTGGTCACGCACTTTGCGCCCAGCTTGGGCAGCGCCGACCCGCGCTACGGCCGGGTGCCGGGCACAGCGGGTTTTTGCAACGCGCTCGACCACTTGCTGCCCCAGGCCCAGTTGTGGCTGCACGGCCATTTGCATTGCCCGAGTGACTACACCCAAAACGGCTGCCGCGTGGTGGCCAACCCGCTGGGGTATGCGCGCAAAAACGAGCAAGTGCTGTTCAAGCCGCAATGTGTACTGGAGGTCCGGGGCACATGAGTCCACAAGGCCCCGACCTGACGGCTTGCGAAACCACTTGATTTCATGACATAGGTCAAGACTTGATGGCCTCGCAAGGCCTACAGTGAAGACTTGTTTGATCCGCAACAGGAGACCCTCATGAAAATCTTATTGGCCGTTGATGGCAGTGAATACACCAAAAAAATGCTGGCCTACTTGACCACGCACGACGAGCTCTTCGGCACCCACAACAACTACACCCTGTTGACGGTGAACCCCCAACTGCCCCCCCGTGCTCGCGCTGCTGTGGGCAAAGAAATGGTCGACACTTACCACCGTGACGAAGCCGAAAAAGTGCTCAGCCCGGTCACCAAGTTTTTGCTGCGCCACGGCATCGACGCCAAGACCGTGGCCAAAGTGGGCCATGCGGGTGAGACCATCTCGAAAACCGCCGACAGCGGCAAGTTTGACTTGGTGGTGATGGGCTCACACGGCCACGGCACCTTGGGCAACCTGGTCATGGGCTCGGTGGCCACCCAGGTGTTGGCGCACTGCAAAGTGCCTGTGCTGCTGGTTCGTTGAACGTGGACGGCCAAGCGACCCACTTGGCCGGGACAAGCGCCCACTGACACCTGTTTTCCATAACTACAGGTAATACCTAGGTCCTTGCAATTTCAATTTCCCTGACCGATTCCTACCCGTATATTCGGGCATTGGCTGCTTTTGCAGCACCACAAGGAGTTATAGGTCATGGACATGGACACCCAGCAGCATCCACCATCAGCGATGTCGGAAAATCTTGAAATTCGTCGCGTGGGGGTTTTTTTAGGCGCTCGAATCACCGGGATCGACCTGACAAAGGCCCTGGACGAAGCCACGGTCGAGGCCCTCAAACTGGCTCACGCCCAGCACGGGGTGCTGGTGTTTCCCAACCAAGTGATTTCCTCAGAAGACCTGCGCCGCTTTGGGCGCTATTTTGGAAGCCTGAGCGTTCATCCTTTTTCCACCAGCAGCGCCGACGCGCCCGAGTTGATCGTCTACGACAACAAGGAGGGCAACCCCCCCGCGCCCACCGACATCTGGCACACCGACGAAACATTTCGTGAGGCGCCGCCCATGGGGACGGCACTGTGCTCAAAGATCATTCCCGAATACGGTGGAAACACCGCTTTTGCCAGCATGTCCGCCGTGTATGAAGGCTTGTCCGATCGCTGGCAGCGCTTTTTGTCCGGTCTAGAAGCCGTCCATGATTTCAAGCCATTTCGCAGCTTGTTTCCCACGGATGCGGACGGTATTGAAAAGTTGCGTCGTTTTGAGGACCGCTATCCAGCCGTCACCCATCCGGTGGTGTCAGTGCACCCCATCACAGGCAAAAAAGTCATTTTCGTCAACCCCCAGTTCACGCTGTACATCAAGGGCATGGCGGAAGATGAAAGCCGCATGATCTTGGACATGCTGTACCGCAAGACTCTGATTCATGAATACCAATACCGGCACTGCTGGGAACCGAACATGGTGGTGTTCTGGGACAACCGCCATGTGCAGCACTCCGCCCTGCACGATTACTATCCACAGCGGCGCCTCATGGAGCGCGTGACCATTGCAGGCACCCGCCCTGTGGGTGCCGATCCGGCCGCCGACCCCACTGATCTGCGACGATATTTGATGCCCCCTTTGTCGCAGTTTCGCCAAGCGGGTACCGCTCAAAAGAGGCAAATCGACCTTTGAGCTTGTTGGTGCTAAAACGCCTTTTGTGATGAAGAAAGCCTATTGTTGGCCATACAAATCAGGAGACTGCCATGTTTCGTTTTTCTCGACGCGCCATTTTTGCTGCACTGGCTTTGAGTGCCTGCACCTCTGTTTTCAGCCAAGCCACTTACCCTGACAAACCCATCCGATTGGTGGTGCCTTATCCACCCGGTGGGTTCACGGATATTTTGGGACGCCAGCTCGCCACCCAACTTCAGACCCGCCTCGGCCAGAACGTCATCGTGGACAACAAAGGCGGTGGCGGCAGCACCATTGGCAGTGCCATGGTGGCGCGTGCACCCGCCGACGGCTACACCTTGCTTTTGGTCGCACCCGATTTGGCCATCAACGAAAGCCTCATGGCGACGCGTCTGAGCTACGACGCCCGCAAAGACTTCAGCCCCGTGATCCGCGCCGCTTGGTCGCCCATGGTGCTGGTCACCCATCCCTCTGTGCCTGCGAAAAATGTGAGTGAGTTTCTCGCTCTGGCCAAAGCCCGACCCGGCAAAATCAACTTTGCCTCGGGCGGCATCGGCACCGGCGCGCATCTGGCGCTGGAACTCTTTAAAACACGCGCCGGCGTGGACCTGACGCATGTGCCCTACAAAGGCAACGGCCCTGCCACATCCGACCTTCTGGGTGGTCAAGTTTCTGCCATGTTTTTGCAATACGCGGTCGCCAAACCCCATGTGGCTGGCGGCAAACTCGTCATGCTGGCCACCCCCAGCGGCAAGCGCTCACAGGCCATACCCGAAGTGCCCACCATTGCCGAAAGTGGTCTGCCCGGTTTTGATGTCGAACCCTGGTTCGGTATCGTGGCACCCTCGGGCACCCCAGCGGCCATCGTCAACCGCCTGAATGCAGAGATCGGGAAAATCATGCAACAAAACGATGTGAAGGACATGCTGGCCAGCGTGGGTGCGGCACCCTCGATTTCTACACCTCAAGAATTTGGCAAATTCATTGACAGCGAAATCAGCCGCTGGGCTGAAGTCGTCAAAACCTCAGGTGCCAAAGCCGACTGAGCATGCTTGCCCACGCCATCGACCTGCACGCCCACTGGGTCCCTCCACAACTGGCCCAGGCCCTGCGCAAACGTCAAGGTCAGGTGCCCCGTCTGGAAGTTCTGGCCGATGGCTCAGAACGCTTGGTCATGCCCATCGGCACCTTGAGCTTCAGCGAAGCTCACACCGACCCCGCCTTGCGGCTTCAACACATGTCGCAAGTTGGCATCGCCCGGCAAATGTTGTCATTGCCTGGCTTATTCGGCATCGACAGTTTGCCTTTTGAAGAGTCCGCACCGCTGGTGCGTGGCTTCAACGAGGCTTGCGCCCAGTTGTGTCAGACCCATGCTGAGCGTTTTTGTGGACTCGCGGCATTGCCCTGGGCCAACATGGATGCTGCGGTGGCGGAACTGCGCCGGGCCCGACTTGAGCTGGGGCTGCTCGGCGCCATTTTGCCGGTGGACGCCTTTCGCAGCGAAGAAACAGCGCAACGGCTCCGGCCCGTGTTTGAAGCGGCCGAAGACCTGGGGGCCCATTTCTTTGTGCACCCCGGGCGCATGCCCGACAGTGGAGCCCTGCCCCAGGCGCCGCCAGACAACGATCTGGCACGCCGCGCGCTGGCTGTTCAGCACGAGGTCGGCGAGGCGATGGTGACGCTTTTGCTGTCCGATGGCCTCAAACCGTGGCAAAACATCACCGTCCAAGTGGCCAATCTGGGCGGCACCTTTCCTGCCGTGGTTGAACGCATGGACCACATGTTGAGCCTGCGCGACCCGACCCGCACCCTGCCCTCGACCCAGGCACGCGCAGTCTGGGTCGACTGCGCCTCGCTGGGGGCCAAGGCGCTGGAACAAGCCGTGTCGGTGTTTGGTGCAGACCGGGTGGTACTGGGCACCGATTGCCCCATTTTTGATACCGCCAGAACCCTTGCAGGCATCCAACAATCGCGACTGTCGGCGGCCGATCAGGCCCTGGTTTTGCATGGCAACGCCGCGGCATTGCTGGCCCGGCTGAGCTGATTGCACTGGGACATGCCCTCTGGGCCCATGTTCACCCGGTTGATTTGCAGGTTATGCTTGTCCGATGCCCTTCAATGACCGCCTCAAAATGCGTCACCTGCGCACCTTGGTGGCCGTTGCCGAACATGGCTCCCTGGTCCGTGCAGCCAAGGCGTTGAGCATTTCGCAACCCGCCGTGACAAAAACACTGGCTGAGCTTGAAGACATTGCAGGCCATCGGCTATGTGAACGCACACCCAAAGGGGTCACCTTGACCGCTGCCGGCCAAATCTTGGTCAAGCACACGGGTTCAGGTTTGCGAGCGATCCAAGATGGGCTGTCCAGTCTTTCGAGCGAAGAAGAGGGCGAGGCGCCAGCCCTCGTCATCGGTGCCTTGCCCAACGTGGGTGCGACGGTCCTGGCACCCGCGCTGGTTCGCTTTGCAGCCGCCGTGCCACGGGCCCGGGTCAGCGTGCGCACCGGCAGCAATGCGCAGCTCATTGCCGCTTTGAAACAAGGGGTTCTGGACATGGTGATTGGACGCCTCGCAGAGCCATCAGACATGCAAGGCTTGAGCTTTGAGCACTTGTACAGCGAGCCTTTGCTGATGGTTGTGCGCCCAGGGCATGGTCTGGCCATGCTCCCCAAAATCGATCCTGCTCTTTTGAACGGCTACCGCTTGGTGCTGCCTGATGCTGGCACGCGTGCGCGAGAAGCCGCTGACCGCTTTTTCATGGCAGTGGGCTCGGGCCTGCCTTTGCGCACCATTGAAACCATCGACCTGTCTTTTGGTCGCAGTTATGTGCTGCACAGCGAGGCGGTATGGTTTGTTCCGCTGGGGGCCATAGAAAACGATTTGCAACAAGGGACCTTGGTGCGCCTGAACATCGACACCAGTGCCACCGAGGGGCCTGTTGGTTTGACCCTTCGCGTTGACCATCCATTGTCCGACTCGATACAAAGGGTTTCCGACGAAATCCGCCGAAGTGCTTCCGAACGGTTTGGTGGATTGGCAAAACCCCTGAAGACCGCGGCCTGATGTCAGCGGGCGTTGAGCCCATCAAAGCAGGTGCTCATCACCAAGTCGAGGATTTGCTCATCGGTGTGTTGCTCACCCATCTTGAGGAACTCGAGCACCGGGTCACAGGCCCGGGCAAACAAGGTGTAGAGCACCGCGACCGCGGGCAGCGCCTTGTTGATCTGGCCTTGGGCCTGAGCCTCTTCGATCCAGCCGCCCAAGGCATCGCTGACTTCCATCAAGCCGTCCATGTAATCCTTGCTGGCCATCAAGGTGGCACGCAGGCTGGAGTTTTGGCTGGGCAATGAGGGCATCAGGCCTTGCAGCTTGAGTGTCATGGTCCAGCGGGTCACGGCCTTGATCTTCTCCAGCGGGGCCAATTGAGGGTCCGTGCTCTGGATCACCTCTTGCGCCCGGCGCATGGCCGTGACCATGGCGGCGCAGGCCAGCTCTTCCTTGCTGGTGAAGTGTTTGTACAGGCTGGCCTTGGCGATGCCCACCTCGGCAGCCACCTCGTCCACCGTCATCGCGTCAAAACCTTTTTCGGCCAACAGGCGGTTGACCGACTGGATGATGGCGGTCTCGCGAGCGGCGAGCATTTGGACTTTGAAGGACTTCTTGGGCGCGGTCACGTTGGTGGTGTTCATAGGGCAATTCTAGCCGTGCAGCCCAAAAAAAGACCGCATGGTTACCCTTGGATACGGCCGGGTCTTTTCAAGACCCTGGAACCACACCGGCCACGCCCTGCTGCACGGTCCAGCGCCCCTGCAGCCCGAGCCGGGCTTCGGGTTGGGCCGGGTGCGGCGTGGTCAAGAATTGCGCATCCAGGCGCTCAGGCCGGATGTCGATCAGGGCGTAGCCCCGCTCGTCCGAGCGGGCGTGGCGGATGTCTGGGTTGTCGCGCTGGATTTGCGCCATGAGCTTGGACGACATGCCCCGGGTGGACACCGAGGTGGTGACCAACTCGCTGGCCACCACGGGCGAGCGCTCATCGCCCGCTTGCACACGCAACTGCGCCGCCACGTTGGCATGGATGTCACCGCCGAGCATGACCACATCGCTCAGTCGCGCATCGGCCACCGTCTGCAAGAGCCGCGCCCGCGCTTGCGGGTAACCGTCCCAGCCGTCGGTAAAAGCGCTGCGCCCCAAGGGCGTCTGCACACCGCTGCTGGCCATCAAGGTCGACTGCGCCAGCAGCTTCCAGCGCCGCTGGGATTGTGTGAGGCCCGCCGTGAGCCATTGTTCTTGGGCCTGACCGAGCATGCTGCGCGCCGGATCGGCCAAGGCATCACAGCCCACGACCACGCGCCCACCCCCGCGCATCAGGTCGGGGCAGGCCTGGTGGTCGCGGTGCTGGCGGCAGTCCAGGGTCCACAAATCGGCCAGCGTGCCCCAAGCCATGCGGTCGTGGATGCGCATCTGGCTGGGCTGCTGCGGATCTGGCCCCAGGCGCAGCGGCATGTGTTCAAAATAAGCCTGGTACGCCGCCGCCCGGCGCTGCAAGAACACCACCGGGTCGGTGAAGTTCTTGTCGAGATCGTTGGCGTAATCGTTCACCACCTCGTGGTCGTCCCAGGTCATGAGCCAAGGGTGTGCCGCATGGCAAGCTTGCAGGTCAGGGTCACTCTTGTAGTGCGCATGGCGAGCGCGGTAGGCGTCCAGCGTGGTGGGCATGCCGCTTTCGTGGGCGCGGATTTTGTATTGTTTGTTGCTGCTTTCGTAGATGTAGTCACCCACAAAGAGCACCAGATCCAGGTCTTGCGTGGCCATGTCGCGGTGCGCCGCGAAGTGGCCTTGCTCGTAATGCTGGCAAGACGCCAGGCCCAGCCGCAGGCGGCGCACAGCCTCGTTCAATGCCGGACTGGTGCGCGTGCGACCCACCGGGCTGACGGCGTGGCCAGAGGTGAAGCGGAACCAGTAATGACGCCCCGGCTGCAGGCCATCGGCCAGCACATGCAGGCTGTGGCCCCGGCGGGCGTCGGTGGTCAAGCGCCACTGGCGCAGGGGTTGGCGCAAGGCCTCGTCGGCAAACAGCTCACACACCACAGGAGCGCCCGATGCCTGGCTGGCGGCATCGGCCTCATCGATGCGCAAACGCGTCCACAGCACCACACTGCCCGGCTGCGGCTGGCCACTGGCGACGCCCAGGCCAAAAGGGTTGACCCGCCAGCGCGGCGGCGCGCTTTGCGCCTGCACGCCGGGCGTGACCCACGGCGCCAATGCGGCAGCCAGCGCCGCCCGGTGCCAATCGCGTCGTGACCAAGTCGGGCTGATGCGGGGGGTGATGGGCATGGCGCGTTGGGTCGTGGACGGTGAAGTTTGGCATGTTAACCGGGCGCATCGGGGGTGACAGGCCGCTTTGGCGGAGGGCGGCACAATGGGCAGCATGAGTGCATCGACCCGCCCCCGCAAAGACAACCTGGACGCCTTGGCTGTGGGCATCTTGTTGGTGTGCTGCATGTTTTGGGGCTTTCAACAGGTGCTGGTCAAAGCCACCGTGGCCGAGTTGCCGCCCGTGTTTGTGTCGGCCGTGCGGGGCCTGGGTGCCACGCTGCTGCTGTGGCTGTGGTGCCAATGGCGGGGCGTCAAGCTGTTTGAGCGCGACGGCAGCTTGTGGGCCGGTTTGCTGGTGGGTTGTTTGTTTGCCGCAGAATTTGCCTTCATCTACATCGGGCTGCAACACACCACCGCCTCGCGGCTCACCGTCTTTTTGTACACCTCGCCCTTTTGGGTGGCGGCCTTGCTGCCCGTTTTCATCCGAACCGAACGCCTCAAACCCCTGCAGTGGGTGGGCATGGCCTGCGCTTTTGCGGCCGTGGTGTTTGCCCTGCGCGAAGGCTTTGGCGGCGGCGGCGCCACGGGCGACCTGATGGGCCTGGCCGCCGGCGCCTTGTGGGGCCTGACCACGGTGGCCATCCGCGCTTACAACTTGACGCGCATCTCGGCTGAAAAGCTGCTTTTTTACCAATTGGCCATCAGCACCGTGGTGTTGGTGGGCATCTCACACGGCATGGGCGAGCCTTGGGGTGGCCGCTGGAGCGGCTTTGCCATCGGCTCGGTGGCCCTGCAAACCGTGGTCGGCGCATTCGCCAGCTACCTGGCCTGGATGTGGATGCTGGGCCACTACCCCGCCACCAAAATCTCGGCCTTTGTCTTCCTCACGCCGCTGTTTGCCTTGCTGTTTGGCATGCTCTGGCTGGGCGAGGCTGTGACCCTGACTTTGGTGCTGTCCCTGGCCCTGGTGGCCGTGGGCATTGTGCTGGTCAACCGACGATGAACACACGCCAAAACCCTTGAACATTTTGCTTTTTGAAAGAACCCCATGAGCTACCAAGCCCTGCAAATTGAAAAAGACGACGCGGGTTACCGCTGCACCCTGAAGACACTGGAAGACAGCGCCTTGCCCGAAGGCGATGTGACGGTGCAGGTGGACTACTCCACGATCAACTACAAGGATGGCCTGGCCATCACCGGCAAATCGCCTGTGGTGCGCAAGTTCCCACTCACGCCAGGCATCGACCTGTCAGGTACCGTGACCGAGAGCCAGCACCCGCTGTTCAAGGCAGGCGACCAAGTCGTGCTCAACGGCTGGGGTGTGGGCGAGAGCCACAGCGGCGGCCTGGCACAAAAGGCGCGTCTGAAGGGCGACTGGTTGGTGAAACTGCCTGCCGCTTTCACCCCCCGCCAAGCCATGGCCGTTGGCACTGCGGGCTACACCGCCATGCTGTGCGTGATGGCACTGCAAAAGCACGGCGTCACGCCGGACAAGGGCGATATTTTGGTCACGGGTGCGGGCGGCGGCGTGGGCAGCGTGGCCATTGCGCTGCTGGCCAAGCTGGGCTACCGCGTGGTGGCGAGCACCGGGCGCCTGCAAGAAGCCGACTACCTGCGCCAGCTGGGCGCGGCCGACGTAATGGACCGCGCAGAGCTGTCT
>JACCEA011731515.1_pt1 | contig 13125 bp, 13 predicted proteins | sample 7449851 | NCBI WGS metagenome assembly JACCEA01 (sample SAMN15323453, study PRJNA562643) | freshwater metagenome | isolation source: river surface water | place: USA:Blue River Watershed | collected 2017-08-18 | reverse complement strand
CTGGTCAAGGTTGGTGTCAACTTCAACCAATTGCTGTGCAGGCAGGTTGGCCAGTTGCGAGACGGACATCTCTGCGATGTCGGCGGGGAAAATGGACAAGTCGTTAATCTCGGTCCTCCCTTCAGGCCGTCGCGCGCTCGGACGTCGAAACGTGCAGAGCGTTTTTCTCGAAATCCAAAATCATCTCGAGCGCATAGCTCACGCGCTTGGACAATTTCAGATACTTGGGACCACGACCTTCGCAGCGCCAGCGCTGAAGTGTTTTGGGACTGATGCCCCAGCGCTGGGCCAGTTCGTTTTCGTTGAGCACCCGGCGATCTCCGGGTGACAGGTTGTTGATCGCTTCTTGAGTCAATCGGGTGAGTGAGGTTGCCGTTGCTGGCATGAAGTACTCCTTTGACGTTGTTGAGGAACAGGTGTCATTGGAGATTTCGGGTGGCGAACATACGAGGGACCGATTGGCGAACCACTCGGAAACTTCTGGTTCGCCAATGCCCCGCCGCAAATGAAAACGGCGAGCACTTGGCTCGCCGCTGGCGAAATTGCCTGATGGTCAGGCACTTAATTGCTGTTGTCCGGATGTTGTTCGATGGACACTCTTAGGTGACTGTCTCAGTCCGACCAATGCGTACTTACGCCAACTGGAGAAGTAGACGCTCAACGTTGAATCTGAGACACGAACGGCCATAAACAGCCTAATGTCGACGCGGTTCAGAAGACCGTTCTAGGCTAATTCTGTTGAAAAACTCTGTTTTACGGGTGTGATTCAAAAAATTCGGGTCTTGGAAGCGATCAAATTTCCAAGACACGGTGGACCATGTGTTGCTAACCGAAACACCTCCATGGCCCCGCCTGTTGCCTTCAAGAGCACCGCACATATTGTTATGCCAACGACAACGATGATCTGAGCAATTCCAGTCAACCTGGAAATTCGAGTTTTTCAACAGAATTGGCTGCAAGCCGACATCAGTCAGTAGCGCTTGACCGGCAGAACCCGGCCAGAAGCGGATAGCTATTTGATGCAAGGAATTTATTCGGCACAAGTCCCACCATCAGCCTTTTCGGTTTTTTCTACCTGGCAGCAACTTTGAAATTGAGGTCGCGGGTGTCTGGCGAAGTGACGGTGCTTGCAGTGAGTGAACTGATGCTCTGCCCAGTCCTCTGTTAACATTGTCCTTATGGTTCGACGCTTAGTCACAATGCTTCTAATTTTCTGTTTGAGCTGGCAGTCGCTAGCTTTTGCAGGCTTTGGTGCGCTTGTGGCGCATGAAGATCAGGAGCAGCACGAACTCCTGCATTTTGAAGGCGTTGCCCACCATCACGATGAACATGGCGACGGCTTTCATGAGGACGACTCGATGGCTTCGACCATGCACGTCCTCGCCGATGCGGCGCAGTTCTCGCCCGCATTGCCCTCGCCGCTGGGCTCCGTGCCTTGTCTGAGCGGGGCAGATCAGCCTCTTGTCGCGCAACTGCCTGCCAGGGCTTTGTTGTTGCCCGACGGACTGGATCGACCTCCGAAACGATCGACCTGACTTTTGGTCGTGCCTGCGCTTGAAGTTGCGCAGGTGGTTTTCGGTTCTGTCCTTTCCGAAACGCCTTGCATGAGGCGCCATGGATCGGACGCAAATTGTCGATCCTCACCATGAATTCAATGACATGGCGTGGGCCATGGCAGACAGCTGAGGCATTCATGCCTTGCATGTTGCTCTGCATGGTTCTCGCTGCTCCCGCGCCTGGGCGGGCGCAAGAAACCAAGCGAGTCGCGTCACCGGCAGATGCACGCGAATTGACCTTCAAGGAGGTGCTGGATGCCGCTTGGCAGCGCTCCCTGGAGGCGTCGGAGTCACGGGGCCGCCAAGCCCGTGCTATTGCCGATCAGGCGGTGAGTCAAAGCTGGCTAGCCGGAGCCCCGGCTCTGAGCCTGGGGCAGCGCGAAGACCGCTCAGGTGTCACGGCTAGAGGTCGAGAGACCGACCTGGGACTGGCCTTGCCCCTTTGGCGCCCAGGGCAACGGGCGGCAGGTGGCCAGGCGGCTCAATCCCAGGCAGGCTGGGCCGTTGCATTCGAACAGGCCGAGCGCCTGCGTCTGGCGGGCCGGTTGCGAGAGGCTCTAGCTGCCTTGCATCTGGCCGAGGCCGAATCGCGACAGGCCCAGCGACAAACGGAGACCCTGCGCCAGTTGTCCGAGGATGTCCAGCGTCGTGTGCGCGCTGGGGATCTGGCACCGGCGGATGCGCTTGCCGCACGATCGGAATGGCTGGCAGCCCAAGCGCAGTCGGGCGCAGCCACGCAAGCGCTCGGAATTGCGCAGGCCCAGTGGCGCCTGCTGACCGGCCTTGCGCCCTTACCGTTCCAAGGGGCTGTCCCTCCGACACTGACCCAACTGCCGGAGACCCACCCCGAACTCCTTCTGGCCAACGCCGCAGTTGACCTGGGTCAGCGTCGTGCGGAACTGGCCCGCGTTCAGCGCCCGGACTCACCGGAACTCACGCTGGGTGTTCGCCAGGATCGGCCAGGGCAGGCGGCAAGTTCCCAGAACAGCGTGGTCATGGCGATTCGCCTGCCCTTTGGCGGCCAGGTCTACCAGCAGCCTCGAATTGCAGCAGCCTTGAGTGAAGTGGAAATCGCACAAACACAGGCGCAGCGAACCCGCGAGCGCCTGGAGGCCGAGCTGGCCTTGGCGCAGAGCCAGTTGAGCCAAAGCCTGGCCCAACTGGATGCAGGGCGCGAGCGCTCGACGTTGCTGGCCGAACGCGCCCGCTTAATCGACAAGTCCTTCCGTGCAGGCGAGACCGCCTTGCCTGAAATGCTGCGCGCACTGGCTGCAGCTGCCAGCGCCGAGAGTGCCTACGCGCGCCAGCAGGTCAGTCATCAATTGGCGATCGCTCGCCTCGAACAAGCTTTGGGATTGCTTCCATGATTCATCTACCCATTTCAAAAATTGCGGGTGGCCTCCTGGCCATCAGCCTGCTGGCGGCTGCCCCGCTGCAGGGCTGGGCGGGTCCCGGTGCGCACGGCCCCAATGGCGAACACCTGGACACCGCTCAAACCGGCGTGGTCGGGGCGCGCCAGGCCAGCCCCCGCTTTGAAGCCAAGTCCGATCTCTTCGAACTGGTCGGCACGCTGGCGGGCGGCGAGTTGTCGATCCTGATGGATCGCTTCGATACCAATGAGCCCGTGCTGAAGGCGCAGGTCGAGATCGAGTCGGGCGGCTTGAAGGCGGTTGCCAAATTTCACGACGACATCGGTGACTACTCGGTCGATGACCCGGCGATGCTCAAGAAGCTCTTAACGCCCGGGGAACACCCGCTGGTGATCACGGTCCTCGCCGGCAAAGACAGCGACCTGCTGGACGCCGTGCTGCGGGTGGAGGCCATGGGTGGCAGCGATCATGCGCACGGCATCCATTGGGAGTGGTGGGGACTGGGGGGCTTGGGCGTTCTGGCGCTTGTTGGCATCGCCGGCGCTCGCCTGCGCCGACAGCGCTCGCGCATGAAGGGAGGTCTGGCATGAAACAGCCGATGCATGTGATTCGATTCCATCTGGTCTTCCTGGCCCTGGCTACGTCCTCGCTAGCCTGGGCGGGTCCTGGGGCCCATGGTCCTAATGGCGAGCATCTCGACCAAGTGGACGCGCCATCGTCCAGCGCTTTAGCGCGTCTTCCCGATGGCAGCGTGAACGTCTCCAAACTGGCTCAGCGGCGCATGGGGCTGCGCACCCAACTTGCTCCTGAAGCCGAGGCGGCTTCTTCCGTGCAACTTCCGGGCCGGGTGGTGGCTGATCCCAACGCCAGCGGCCAGATCCAGGCGATCCATGGCGGCCGCATTGAGCCCGGCCCCCGAGGCCTTCCCGTGGCGGGCCAGTCCGTGCGGCAGGGTGAGGTGCTGGCCTGGCTGCGCCACCATGCAGAACCCTTTGCTCTGGCCGCACAGCAGTCGCAGCGTGTTGAACTGAAGGCGGCGCGGGAGTTGGCCGAGCAGCGTCTGCGCAGGCTGGAGTCCCTGGAAGGCACTGTGCCACGTAAGGACATTGACGCCGCCCGCGTGGAGGCCCAATCGCTGGCCGAGCGCGAGCAGCGCATTGCTGCGAGTCTGGATGCGCGTGAGCCGCTGCGCGCGCCGATCTCCGGCGTGATCGCCCGAGCCGAATTGAAAGTGGGCCAGATCGTGGAAGCGCGGGATGTGCTGATCGAGGTCGTCGATCCTGCCCGCCTGATGGTGGAGGCCAGTACGCCCGATGTCACGCTGGGCAGCCGCCTGGGCAGCGCGTCCCTGGCTGGGATCGAAGGCGTGCGTCTGCAACTGGTTGGTGCTGCGCGCGCCTTGCGTGACGGGGTGTTGCCCCTGAACTTTCGGGTGTCGGTCGCTTCGGGTGCGGCGCCCCTGGCGCTTGGCCAGAGCGTCAACCTGATCGCCACCCTCAAGGAGCGGCGCAAGGGCATCGTGCTGCCGGCCTCGGCGGTCGTCAGGAGCCCGGCCAACGAGCCTGTGGTCTGGATCAAGACAGGCGCTGAGCGCTTCCTACCTCAGCTCGTGCAGGTTCAGCCGCTGGACGCGACCACGGTGCTGGTTACCCAGGGCCTGGCCCCGGACAACCGGGTCCTGGTGCAGGGTGCTGCGCTCGTGGCGCAGATTCGTTGAGCGGGGTCGGCACACCATGTTCAACTGGATCGTTCACTACAGCCTGCGCAACCGGCTGTTCGTCCTGGCCTTCGCCGCTCTGCTCATGGTCTATGGCGCACTGAGCGCGTGGCGTACGCCCGTCGATGTGTTCCCTGACCTCAATAAGCCCCTGGTCACCGTGCTTACCGAAGCCGGTGGCATGGCGCCCGAGGAGGTGGAGCAACTGGTCAGTTTCCCGATCGAGACGGCGCTCAACGGCATGCCCGGTGTGACCCGGGTGCGTTCGACCTCTGGCATCGGCCTGTCGGTGGTGTATGCCGAGTTCGATTGGGGCACCGACATCTACCGAAACCGCCAACTGGTCGCCGAGCGGCTGGCGCAGCTGCGCAGCCAACTCCCGGCGGACATCACACCGGTGATGGGGCCGGTCTCGTCCATCATGGGCGAGATCATGCTGATTGCCCTGCCGCTGCATGGCGGCGAGGGGGCGGCGACGCCCATGCAGGCCCGGGAGTACGCCGACTTTGTCCTGCGCCCGCGCCTGCTGGGCATCGGCGGCGTCTCGCAGGTCATTCCCATCGGAGGAGAGGTCCGGCAGCTGCGGGTGGAGCCAGACCCGGTCCGCATGGCCCAGTTAGGTATCTCGCTGACCCAGATCGAGCAGGCCTTGCGGGGGTACGCGGGCAATGTCGGAGGCGGGTTCATTGACCTGAACAGCCGCGAGTACCTGATCCGCCACATGGGGCGCACCCACCGGCTGGAGGACTTGCAGGGGATGGCCGTGGCCTGGAAGGACGGCCGCCCGGTGCTGTTGCAGCAGGTCGCGCAGGTGCGCTTTGCCGCAGGACTCAAGCGGGGCGATGCAGGCTACCAGGGGCAGCCGGCGGTCATCCTCAGCGTCCAGAAGCAACCTGCGGCCGACACGGTGAAACTCACCCGGCAGATCGAACAGGCGCTGGCCGACCTCAAGGCAGGCCTGCCCCGGGGCTTGGCTGAGCCCCGGGTGCTGTTTCGCCAGGCCGACTTCATTCAGGCCTCGGTGGGCAACGTGACCGAGGCCTTGCGCGATGGCGCGGTGATGGTGGCCATCGTGCTGTTCGCCTTTTTGCTGTCGGCGCGCACGACGCTCATTTCCCTGGTGGCGATCCCTCTGTCACTGGCTGTCACGGCGCTGGTGTTCCGCTGGCTCGACCAGTCGATCAACGTGATGACTCTGGGCGGCCTCGCGATCGCGATTGGCGAATTGGTGGATGACGCAGTCGTCGACGTCGAGAACATCCTGCGTCGCCTCAAGGAGAACCGGGCGCTCTCCTCGCCGCGTCCTGCCCTGGAGGTGGTCCGCCAAGCCAGTGTGGAAGTTCGAACGGGCATTGTCTACGCCACGGTCATAGTGGTGCTGGTGTTCGTGCCGCTGTTCGCGCTGCCGGGTATCGAAGGGCGGCTGTTTGCACCCTTGGGCATTGCCTACATCGTCTCCATCCTGGCCTCCATGGCGGTATCGATGACGGTCACGCCGGTCCTGTGCAGCTACCTACTGCCTCGGATGAAGCAGTTGGGACATGGGGACAGCCCTTTGGTGGCCCGCCTCAAAGTCTGGGACAAACGGCTGCTGGACTGGTCGTTTCCCAGGGCGCGGGCGCTGATGATCGCCGCGGCCGTGGCAGTCGCCGTGGCGGCCGCCAGCGTGCCCTTCTTCCCGCGGGCCTTCCTGCCGGCTTTCAATGAAGGCTCGCTGGTGCTCTCGCTCATGTTCAACCCGGGCACCTCGCTGGCCGAAGCCAACCGCATGGGCGCGGTGGCTGAACAACTCATTGGCCAGGTGCCCGGCGTCAGCCAGGTGGGTCGACGCACCGGACGCGCCGAACTCGACGAGCACGCCGAAGGGGTGCACTCGGCCGAGATTGATGTGGACCTGCGGCGCGATGGCAAACCGGTGGATCGCGAGCAGGTGATGGCGCAGATCCGGGCGCAATTGTCCGTGCTGCCCGCCCAGGTGGCCATCGGCCAGCCCATCTCCCACCGGCTCGACCACCTGCTGTCGGGGGTGCGGGCGCAGATCGCCCTCAAGATCTACGGGGACGACACCGACACGCTGCGCGGCCTGGCCGAGCAGATGCGCGCCAAGCTCGCACCCATTCCAGGGCTGGTGGACTTGACCGTGGAAAAGCAGGTGCTCATCCCACAAATCCTGGTGCGCCTGGACCCCCAGAGGCTGGCCCAGACCGGGCTTTCGCCGGGTGAGGCCCTGCGAATCCTGCAGGCCCTGACCGACGGCGCCCATGGCGCGCAGATCGTCGATGGCGCGCGTCGCTACGAGCTGGTGCTGCGGCTTCCCGATGACAAGCGCTCCCCGCAGGACTTGGCACGCACCCTGGTTGACACCCCGGCCGGGCGGCTGCCGGTGTCGAGCTTTGCCACGGTGCAGGAGGCCGACGGTCCGAACCAGATCGGGCGCGAGAATGGGCGGCGGCGCATCGTCGTGTACGCCAACACCGACGGCTCGGACACGGGGCGCATCGTGGGCGACATCCGCCAGGCCATCGCCGCCACGCCGCTGCCGGCGGGCAGCTTCATCAACCTGGAGGGTCAATTCCAGGCGCAGGAGCAAGCCACCGGCCAGATCGTGGGCCTGTCCTTGGTGTCGCTGGCGCTGATGTTCCTGGTGCTCTACTCACGCTACCGCTCGGCGGTGCTGGCGGGCATCATCATGGCCAACATTCCTCTGGCCCTGATCGGCAGCGTGGTGGCGATGTGGCTGGCGGGCGTGACGCTCTCCGTGGCCACCATGGTGGGCTTCATCACCCTGGCTGGCATCGCGACGCGCAACGGCATTCTAAAGATCAGCCACTACATCAACCTGTGCCGTTTCGAAGGCGAAGCCTTCGGTCCGTCGATGATCGTCCGGGGATCGCTGGAGCGTCTGACGCCGGTGCTGATGACGGCGCTGGTGGCGGCTTTTGCGCTGGTGCCCCTATTGCTGGCCGGTGACGCACCGGGCAAGGAGATCCTCCATCCGGTGGCGGTCGTGATCTTTGGCGGGCTGATCAGTTCCACCCTGCTCGACACCTTGCTCACGCCCTTGTTGTTCTGGCGCTTTGGGTCTGAGGCCACCGCGAGGCTACTGACCCAGAGCGGTGAGGACGGGCAGACACCGACCCCGCAGGAATCGTTCTGATGGGGACAATCCGCAGGCTTTTGTGGTGCCGCCTTCAAGCGCACCATCTTGTCAATGGAGATGAAGCATGAAACGGATAGTGAAATATTGGATGTCCATGGTCAGCCTGGCCGCGCTGGTCTCGCTGAGTGCTGGAACGGCATTGGCCCATGGTGGCGCCAAGGCGATGCACGGCGGGATCGTGCAGGTGGCCAACGACCTGAGCTTCGAGTTGGTGGTCGATGCAGACGGCGCCACGATTTACCTCATGGACCACGGCAAGCCCTTGGCTTCCAAGGGCATCTCGGGCAAGCTCACGGTCCTGCAAGGGGCCCAGAAGGCCGAAGCAGAGATCAAGGAGGCGGGCGACAACAAACTGCGCGCCACTGGCGTCAAGTTGGGCAAGGGCGACAAACTCGTCGCTGTGATCAACGCCGCAGCCGGTAAGAGTACAACCGTGCGATTCACGATCAGATAAAAGCGTCAGGCTTTCTCGGGCGGCATCCCGCGCACTAGCTTTGCGTGGTGGTTAGCCAATCAATTTGAAGTGATGGCACCTTCCTTCAATGCGTGTGCTGATGGTGAATGTCAGGATAGTGGGGGTGTTTGTGGGTCACTGATAAATGCCGATGCCAATGGACATGTGGCTCTGTCAAATCCACCCCCGCATCGTGTTGATGCTGATGGTGTTCATCATGGTTGTGGGCATGTGAATGCCCCAGGGGCTCGTGGGTATGCTCATGCTCGTGAGTCTCGGTTAGATGAAGCCAAACCCCTAACCCCATGAGCGCCGAGGCAATCCAAAACGAAGTGGTTGCGGTCTCTCCGAGAAGTAGCAAGGACACAGCGGAGCCAATAAACGGCGCGGTCGAGAAATACGCCCCAGTTCGTGCTGTTCCCAGTCCTCTCAAAGCCAGCACAAAGAACACCAGACTGATGCCATAACCCAACAGGCCAACAGCCATCGCCAGCAGAGAGGTTTGCGGCTCCGGCAAGCTGGCTCCGAGCGTTAGCGCGATCGTGCAGTTCACGATTCCGGCCAACATGCCTTTGGAACTGGCAATGAACACCGAATCTGATGAAGATACCTTGCGGGTGAGATTGTTGTCGATTGCCCAGCACAGGCATGCGATGGCAATTGCAGCAAGACCGAGCAGCGAAGAGTTGCCAGTTCGCTCGGTTTGCCATGAAAGCACTGCACCTCCAGCAACAATCGCGACCATGCCTAGAACGATGCGCTTGTCGGCGTTCTCTTTGAACACGACCCATGCGAGCACAGCGGTCAGAACCGATTCCAGGTTGAGCATCAATGAAGCTGCTGATCCTGAGACAGACGTCAACCCGTACATCAAAGCAACAGGACCGAGGACACCGCCAAAGAAGATGGCCCCCAAAAGCCATGGCCATTCACGGGCTTGAATTCCTGACGGCTTCCAGCCCCTGTCGCGCAGCGTTCTGAACAGCCCCAGCCCGACACCACTTCCCAAATAAAGCAGGCCACCGAGGAGAACGGGCGAAACATTACCTACCAGCAGCTTGGCCAGCGGTGTGCTGGCACCGAAAAAAACGGCGGCAGCGATGGCATAGGTAACGCTCTGATTCACGGTTGATTACATTTTGGGTGGCCAGTTGTGGGTTTCACCTTGGCAGTGACAACACCACGCATACAGCGCATCGTACATAACTAAACCGTGCTTGAGCATTTCATGGTCGTCTTTGAAGACTTCCGATAGTCCCAGGGAAATGGCATACAGGCCCGAGGACTGGGGCGTCAAATCCAGTCGCGAGGTGTCGGCACCACGCACGATTTCAGCCAATTGTCTGAGTGCAGCTTGCTCCAGCTTGTACGCCGACAGAAAGGCGTCGAAGCTGCAAAGCTCTCCCACATGGGAGAACGCCACGCCCGGAATGTCGTAGGGCGTGGCACCCGTTTCATCGGCGATGCGCAATACATCCTTGGCAGGCACGTAGAGAAATTCCGCTTCGCTGTCGATGAACCGGGTGATCAGCCAAGGACACGCAATGCGATCAATCTTCGGACGTTCGCGGGTAATCCATTTCATGGTTTGACCTCCATATCTGTCAAAGTCCCCCGAAATACGAGGGCTCCACTGTCGAACATGTTGATCTCGCGTCCATGGGCATGGACCTCGAAACATTCGGTGAACCGTCGAGGCTTCTCCCGATGGAGGCAAAGCAACCTCTTCTCGACAGCCCAGGTGCCTCGCACATCCTTGGCCATTTCCACGCCACTGAGGGAGCCATCGGTCAGAAATCGGTAGCTGTAATGGAATCCATCGCCAAGCGCTTTGCCTCTGAATGTGGCTTCAATTTCTGACGGATCCAATGCCTTCCAACCCGGCAATGGCTTGGTGGCCCAGGTCACTGAACTGACCAGTAGCAACAACACCGGGATCAAGCGTTTGAGATGCACGATCAGTCCTTGCGAAACGCTTTATGGCAGGTGTTGCAAGCATCTCGCATCTGTCCCACGGCGGCCCGAAATCGTTTGAGGTCACCCGACTCAGCGGCAACCGTCACTGCTGCTGTTTTGGTTTGCAAGTCATTGGCATACCGCTTGAATCTGTCTTCTTCAAACCAGATGTCGTCCTTGGCGCGGGTGTCACCCCGTTCGCTGCCCTCGACAAATCCTTCCCATGGCAACTTGCTAAGCAATTCCACTGTCCTGGCATCTTGTGCCATCAACTTCGCATCGAACGGTCGGTGGCCGTCCACGGTCTGCACCATCCGGTTCACATAGGTGGCCATCAAGGTGAACGCTGCTTTGCGGTGCTTGATGGCCTGCTCGATCTTGCGGTCTTGAGCTTGGGCGATGCCAGTTTGGAGCAACAAAACTCCTGTGAGCGTCAACAGAATGGATTTGGTTTTCATCAGTGGCTCACCAGCGGATAGACAACCAATCCGATCAGCGCCGCACCAATGACCAGCACCGGTTCGGGAATCTTCTTGAACTTCCACAGCAATGCCGTGGCACCAACTGCGAGTAAAGCGGTCGGGATGTCAATGATGGAGCGTTGCGCGATCACCACCACTGAGCCCGCAATGGCCCCGATGGCCGCTGCCGTGATGCCATCCACAAATGCGATCACCGAGGGGTTCTTGCCCCACTTCTTGAAATGCGGTGCAGCAACGATGGTGATCAGGTAGCACGGCAGAAAGGTTGCCACAGCGGCCATAGTAGCTCCGGGCAGTCCCGCAACCAGATAACCAATGAAGGCTGTTGTGATCACCACGGGTCCCGGTGTGATCATGGCCACGGCCACCGCGTCAACAAACTGGCGGTCGGTGAGCCAGTGGTGCTCGGTGACGGTGCCTCCGTAGAGGAATGGCACGATGGCCAGGCCTGAGCCAAAAACGAACGTCCCCGCCTTGGCAAAGAACAATCCAATCTGAGTCAACAAGCCAGCGTCAAGTGCGGCCGCATTCGATTCAATGGCACTTTGGCCAAAATAATTTTCATAGACGAGCCACAGGGCAACGCTCAATCCAACCAGCCCCAAAACGATCTTGGAAGTCGCCATCGTCAGCAGGTCTTTCAAATTGGGTTTGCAGCGAATGATCCAAATCAGAATACCGGCGGCAATGAACAACCAAGCGATCTCAGACTGGGTGATGATGGTCACTGCAGCCAACACGCCAAAGATGCCCCACAGCAGTTTGTCTTTGCCGATGCTCTTGGTCGAAAGCTTGTGTGCGCCAATGGCCATGATGCCCAGAACCGCAGCGCCCACACCATAGAACACCGCCTGCATCCAGGGCAGACCGCCGTAAGACACGTAGGCCATGCCCAAGGCCACCACCATGGCGAAGGAGGGCGCCACAAAGGCCAACCCCGCCACCGTAGCACCCAGGATGCGGTGATGCACATAGCCCAGATAAATGGCCAGTTGTGCAGCCAGCGGTCCCGGTGCTATCTGCGCAAGCGCCAGCCCTTCTTTGTAATCGGCTTCGGAAATCCAGCCGCGCTCTTCTACAAGGTCACGGTGCATGAAGCCCACCAATGCCACCGGACCTCCAAAACCAAGGGCGCCGAGCCTCAGGAAGTACAGCGTCAATTGCCAGAGGGAGTACGGGGTCAGGTTCTTGGTTTCAGTCATGGTTTTACCCCTTTGTCAGCAGGTTTTTGGAAGGTAGTTAGCAAGCCATCAAAGATGGCGCTGGCCAAGGCCAACAATTGGTCGTCGTCTGTAATCGTGCAGCTCAGGCCCTCAAGCGCAGCTTCCACGCCAACCGCTTCAGGGGGTTGTACGCCGCCCACATCTAGGTAGTGAACCAGCAGGCCTAAACGTTTGAGTGCCGGTTCCGTCAAACCGAAGCTGGCCGCCACCACTTCAAAGGTGACTTTGGTACCGACATGAGAAAACGCCGCGCCATCAAAGTCAAAGCCCAAGGCGTTTTTGGGGCAGTCTTTGTGACTCTTGAGCCAGAGGATGCGGGCTTGGGGATCAATAAAACGGCGGATCAACCAAGCGGTCGCCAGCCGATCCACCCAGGGCTTGGCACGAGTAGCCCAGGTCCTGCCCTGGTAGTCGGCAATGCTCAGAGAGGAAATGGCACCGACGGCTGCATGCGGCTCATCGGGTGAGATCAACCGGGCACAGTTCCCTTCCAGTTCAAGCAGTGCAGCCTCAGCCTGAGCCTTCTCCAGCCCAGGAAAGAAGTCGATTTGGCTGAGTTGATCGAACGACTTGCGCAGCTTCCTGGCTTGCTTCAGAACGTCTTGCACCGAGATGGGCGTCAGATCGCCTGCGACCTTGGCCAACTCAGCCAACAAGGCCGCGTACTCTCCGGACCGGTTGAACAGGCTTTTGAAATCAACCCCAGCTGGTTCTACGGTATCCAGCACCATGGCGGTTCCGCCACCTGACAGCACATCCTGAGCGATGCCGTCTAGAAGAGACCGATTAATGAGCAGGTCAGGGAGCAAATAGACGCCATCACGAAGCACAGAGGCACCGGATGACTTGAGAGCCCGCCAAGCACGTTGACGCAGGGTGGCGTTCTCGGTGGGCAGGCTGGTGATGAAGCAAAGCCAATTCATGATGTAGATTATTCTACGACATGAATCTATTTCTACAAAATCTATATCTGCATCACGTAGATGGAAGACCAAGCTGCTGGACAGCCTCAGATGAACACTTGTGAACGATGTGGACGACGAACGTCGGCTTTCAAGCATGACCTTGGCTGACCGCTCCTGGCCGCTTGCAGTCAAATCAAGCTGAGCAAATCACATAAAGGCAAGCATCTTTTTTTGCTCCTCCCAGTCGCGTGGCAGGGGCTCATGACGCCCACGGATCGTCTGCAGGTTCAGGTGCCTTGGCT